>Ga0070751_1000863_pt1 | contig 18339 bp, 17 predicted proteins | sample VirMetDEL_Aug_28_FD_78514 | JGI IMG/M metagenome (GOLD analysis project Ga0070751, IMG submission 78514) | Aqueous microbial communities from the Delaware River and Bay under freshwater to marine salinity gradient to study organic matter... | ecosystem: Environmental > Aquatic > Marine > Coastal...
ATCGGCGACGAGGCGGCACCGATGTTCACGGTGACGTTGATGATGTCGCCGTTGTCATCCTTGAAGGTGAAATTGTCCACCGGCACGCCGCTGCCGTTGTTGGTGTAGGTGACCCGGTTGGTCAGCGGGTTGACGCTTACCTGGCCTTGGGCGGTGCTGTAGTTGTTGGGATTGCCACCCGGTCCGCTGCCACCGATGCCGCCGAAGGAGTCGCAGTGGCTGGCATCGATGACGATGGTGCCGCCGGAGGCCATGGGCGAGGTGGACGGCGCGGTACGCGCATCGGGGACCACCATATCCGGGCAATTGGCCGCCTGCACGCTGGCCGACCACAGCAACGCCATCCACAGTGGCGTCAATATAATGACGCGACGCGATTTGAATGCCGACAGCTGATTCACCACGGCCAGCGCTGCGCGCTGGACCCACGTTCCCTGTGCCATGAGTTTATCCCCTGAAACCAGGGCCGCACTTCCCCACGAAAACGCCCCCCGGCGGGCGTAGTAGGTGGCCAGCGACAGCACTTGTCAAGTATGTCCTGTTTGATGAACAGTACAGCCACGCTCGGGGTCAGGAGCGGGAGCAGTACAGGAAAGGGGATATTCACGGTGTCCGATTCATTTCTTGGCCAGATAGTCATTTACTCGTTCGGGTTTGCGCCCAGAGAAACTGCGCAATGCAATGGCACGATGCTGCCGATCAACCAGAACCAGGCATTGTTCAGCCTGCTGGGCACCCGCTTCGGCGGCAACGGCCAGACCAACTTCGCACTCCCTGACATGCGTGGCCGGGTGCCGGTCGGGCAAGGTCCGCAGAATGTCATTGGAACCGCCAGCGGAGTGGAAGCGGTCACGCTCAATCAGACCCAGATTCCCATGCACGTCCATGTTGCCGCCGCCACCGGCGCCGATGGCACCGCGCGCAACCCGGTCGACAACCTGTACGCGAAGGCCGGCAGTCCACTTTATGGCCCGGCAAACGGGCACCTGGTGACGTTGAATCCCGCCACGGTTTCCAGCAGTGGCGGCAACCAGGCGCACGACAATATGCAGCCCTACAGCGTGCTGAATTTCTGCATGCTGCTGTCGGGCATTTTTCCTTCGCGCGGCTGACCGGAGACCTGCAATGAGCAATCCCTACGTCGGCGAAATCCGGCTGCTTCCCTTCAACTTCGCACCGCTCGGCTGGCAGGACTGCAATGGCGCACTGTTGTCGATCGCCGAGAACGACGTCCTGTTCAATCTCATCGGCACCACCTACGGCGGGGACGGCGTTAACACGTTCGCAGTACCCGACCTGAGAGGCCGCCTGCCGGTCCACCAAGGCGCGTTTCCCGGTGGCAGCCAGCGTGTACTGGGCAGCGTGGCAGGCAGCGAAACGGTGACCCTGCAACTGACGCAGTTGCCAGCCCATGGCCACCCCATGGTGGCCACTGACGCCGCCGCCTCCGCGCAGGCGCCATCGACCAGCACCGTGCTGGGTGGCATCAGCGGAGACACCATGTACACCAGCGACATCAACGGCGTGGCCAGTCGCGGGCTGGCAGCAACCATGCTGTCCTTCAGCGGCGGCAACCAACCCCACGACAACCTCATGCCGACACTGACCCTGCGGTACTGCATCAGCCTGTTCGGCATTTACCCGTCACAGAGTTGAGCCCGCGCATGACCACCATGGACTGCTGCAAATCCACAGGGAATTCTCCTTATGTCTGACCAGTTTCTCGGCGAAATCCAGATGTTCGGCTTCGACTTCGCGCCAGCTCAATGGGCGCTGTGCGCCGGCCAATTGCTGCCCATCTCGCAGAATACAGCGCTCTTTTCGCTGCTTGGCACCACCTACGGCGGCGATGGGCGAACCACCTTCGCACTGCCCAACCTGCAGGGGTTCACCGCCTGCGGACAGGGCCAGGGTCCCGCGCTCTCGGATCGGACGCTTGGCGAGGTGTTTGGCACTACCAGCGTTACCCTGCTCGAAAGCGAGATGCCGCGGCACAGCCATGCGGTAAACGTCTACGCACAGCGTGACGCAACCAAGCTGCATGGAACGCCGCTCCAAGGCGACGCCGTGACCATTCCCACCGCCACCGCGCCCTTCGCCGATGCCACGCCGGCCAACGCGGGTTTCGCGCCGTCGATGGTGGGCGTGGCCGGCGGCAGTCTGCCCCACGAAAACCGGCAGCCCTACCTGACGTTGAACTTCTGCATCGCCCTGAGGGGTATCTTCCCTCCGCGTCCGTGACATCCGGCCCCCCATCACTGCCGGGCTTCCCGACGTCGCTGCCACATCCCGTGGCGGCGACGTCGTCGTTGCACGCCCATGGCATCACGCTGCGCCCTGCCCTTGAACAGGACATGGCCTTCCTGCGTGACCTGTACCACCAGTCGCGCGCGGCCGAGCTTGCGGCGGTGCCGTGGCCGGACGCTACGCGGCGTGCCTTTCTGGACAGTCAGTTCGAGCTGCAGCACCGCCATTACATCGGGCAGTACACCGACGCGGCGTTCCTGATCGTGGAGCACACCGGCAGACCGCTGGGCCGCCTCTACCTGCACGACGACGGCGATGCGCTGCACATCATCGACATCCTGCTGCTGTCTGCCGAACGTGGACAGGGCATCGGCACGGCACTGCTTGCACACGTGCAGCAACTTGCACGGCAGCACGCGTGCACCGCCGTGCAGCTGAGCGTGCTGCGCGACAATGCGGCCGCACTTCGGCTGTATCAGCGGCTCGGTTTTGCCATCGTTGGCAGCGACACGCTGCGCCTGATGATGCGCCAGGAATTCAGTTGAACAGTGCCTGGTAGATGAACCCGGTGCGGTCGCGCGCGATCGGCACCAGGAAGATGCCAAATTCGCCCAAGGCCTCATGCTGCATGGGGTAGGTCTTCTGCGGGAACACGATCGCTGCTTCGTGGCGGAACAGCAGCGAGAACGGTGCGCGTACCTGCCCCGGCAGTGACTCACCCGGCTGCAACGGGCGCGCCTCGACCAGCACGAACGCGGTGTTTCCCACATCGCCCAGCGCAACCTCGAACGTCTGGTTCACCAGTCCTGCAAAATTGTCCAGGGCAAAAAACTGCATGCGCTTCCCGTCCTTGCAACGCTGTGGTCAGGGAGCGAGTCTTGCACAAAGCCGGCACGGGCGGAACACCGTCCGCGCACGCGCGGCGGCACGCGTGCAACCGCACGGCGCGCAGTCAACCGGAGGGTTCTGCCAATGCCAGCGCCTGCAGTTCGCGCTGCTGGAGCGCACGTGCCTCCTCCAGCTGGAACTGCGTGGCAAACAGCGGCACCGCGAACACGAAACGCGCACCGCTGTCGTCGCGCCGGATGACGTACGCCAGCTGCAACCGCGCCAGCGCGCGCCGCAGCGTTTCGGCCTCCACGGCCACGCCGGCCGCGTCGAAGTCGGCCAGTACGTCCTCCAGGGCAACCCCGCGCTCGGCACCCGGCCCCAGCTGCGCGCACGCCAGGCGATACACCACGATGCGGTCGATCCGGTTCGCGAGCGGATCGGGGGTCAACCGCGCCCAGCCGGCCAGCGCGTCGAACACCGGATCCGATCCCAGGGCCGCATGCAGCTGGCGGGCATCGATCACCCGCTCGCCCCGCCCCAGCTGCGACAGCAGCTGCTGACAGACGATCGCCACCAGGTTGGCACGCCGACCGCAGGCCGCCACCAGCGTACGTGGCAGGTCCAACGCCGCGAAGTGCACGCCCAGCCGCGCCATCGGCTCGGTGGCCAGCGCATGGCAGGCCTCGTCTTCCAGCCCGCCCACGTGGATGACCTCGCCGAAGTTGCGCAGCGGTGAGGCGAAATCCAGTGTCACCGCCTCGTAAAGATCCCAGAACCCGGCCAGCATGAAGTGGCAGCGCCCCTCTTCACTGATGGCACGCAACGCGGACAACTGCGGGTAGCCGTGCTGGGCCTCATCGCGCAGGAACAGGTCGGTTTCATCGATCAACAGCAGGACCCGCCGCCCCTCGGCGCTGGCTGACATCGCCGCGACCAGCGCGTCGATGCCGGTGTCTTCGGGCAGGCCAAGCTCCGCGGCCAACCGCACGGCCAGGCGATGGTCACGCAGGGACAGATACCGGCAATGCACGTGCGGGTGCCCAACGAAACGGCGCTCGATCGCCTTCATCAGGCTGGTCTTGCCCAGCTGCCGCCCGCCCACCAGCAGGTAGTTGCCCGGTTCCCGGTTGAGCACGCGCGCCAGCAACGATTCACGCCCGAAGAACGCCGCCGGGCGGGTGATGCCGCCATGGGTCTGGTAGGGCGATATGCGGGTCACTTTCAGCTGACGCGCCAGCAGCGCGACCAGCAGCGCCACGGCGCCCGGTTGCAGCAGCCACCGCGTCTGCGCCACTTGGTCCAGGCAGGCGCACAGATTGGCCGGGTCGTCGGCGTAGGCCATCAGTGCCGGCTCGGCCTGCAGCGACGGGCTGACCAGCAGCACCACGTCCTGACCGTTGGGCATGCCGCGCAGTTGCTGCACGATGGCGTCGCCGGTCATCTCCGGATCGGGCAGGTACACCCAGAGGCGCTCCAGCGCCAAGGGCAGCGTGTCGGGCAGGCGCCACTCACGCACGCAGCCGGGCAGTGTCCAGCCTTGGGCCGGTGCATCCGCCGCGCCGATGCGTGCGGCCAGCAGCGCGGCCTGGGCGTCGGCGGGCACCTTTACGTGGCGCAAGGTTTCGCGCCAGCGCACACCGGCCACGCCCACGTCGGCCAGTACGCGCGCACGCAGCCGCAGCCAGCCCAGCTGGCGGTCAAGCGCGGGCAAGCCCTGCAACGGCTGTTGTAGCAGCTCTCGCGGCGCGTGCAGGATGCTGGCAACGGCGGGGCGCGCGCGGAACCAGATCAGGCCCAGCACGATCAGCAACAGCGTGGTGATGCCCAGCAGCAGGCCCAGCCATTCGATGATGGTCCAGGGCGCGCTGGACTGGCAGTCCGGCGCCAGCCAGCGCGAGGGCGGCGCCGGGGTGCCCGGCTGGCAACGCCAGTGTCCGTTGGCAGGATCCAGGGTGTGGTCCAGCGCGGTGCCGGCCAGGCCCGCACTGGCCGGAAATTTACCGGTGAAGCGCAGCCGCAGCACGAACGGTGCAGGCACCTCGGCCACTACGACCGCTTCGGCCGGATCATGCACACCCGGCACGGCGACGGCGGTGGGCCATGCGCCTTCGCGCTCCCAATAACCCTGTGCTTCTTCGCGCAGGAACATCGTGTCGATGCGGGCACGCTGCATCAGCATCATGCTTTCGCCATCGTGCGTGATCTTCCACGCCACCCAAGGATTGAGCATCGGCGCCACGAACAGGCTGGCGATGAACCACGTCGCGGCCGCGATCAGCAGCAGCCGCCAGGTGCGCCAGCGCAGCAGCATGCCGCCCGCCGCGCTCATGCGGGCAGCTCGGCAAGGCTGTCGATCACGTGGCGTGCGCAGCGCCGCACGGCGTCGCACCGCCACTCCAGCCACGCGCCGTCGGCATGCACGCGCACCGCCAGCAGGTTGTCCCAATACAGCTGGCGCAGCAGCGGGTCGATCAAGTACGGCCGCACCGGCGCCAGCCGCGCGCGATCCAGCCAGCTGCCGATCGCGGCGCGTGCGTGGGCGTCACGCAACACCGGCAGCAGCGCCTCCCACAACCGCGGATGGGTGGACAAGGTCGTGGTCACGGCCTCGTCGTCCAGCACCGCCTCTGGCGAGGGCGTGGTCAACAAGGTGAGCGCGGCCTGGGCCAGCAGCGGATGGCCGCCGGACAGGTGCAGCGCGCGCGCCAGCAGGTAGTCGGGCACGTCGGGGGCCGTGCGCTGCAGGTCGTCCACGACCAGCTCCGGCCACTGCTCGCTGGCCGCGATGTTGAGCAGCGACAGGTCGCCGCCCTGGTACTTCAGGTCCGCCAGCGCTGCGCCACCGCAGATCAGCAGGTGCAGCTTGCCGCTGTACATCTCGCTCAGGCTGCGCAGGATGCCGGCCAGCACATCGCGGGGCCCGGCTGCGCCCTGCTCGAAGCGGCTCACCAGGCAGAACAGGCTGCCGGGTTGCTGCAGGCGGCGCGCCAGCGCCGCTTCAAAGCCGGCGTCGGATGACACCCCTTCCAGCCCGCATTGTTCGGCCAGCCGCGCGAAATAATCCTCGTCGCCCTCGCCTGCCCGGAACGGCGGCTGCAGGTGCAGTACGCGGTCGTGGCCATAGCGCGCGACAGCCTCGGCCAGGATCGCCTCGCGTTCGGGCGGCTGCCCCCAGTGCGCCTGGGTCAGCAGCAGGCAGACCGGGTATGGCCGCAACTGCTGCAGGCGGTCCAGCAGGTGCAGCACCGTAGGCGGCGTCGCGTTGCGCGCGGGCAGTGCGACGGCCGGCTCCACCGGGAACTCGGGCTCGAAACCGGCCGAACACAACAGCGCGTTGCTTTCCGCTTCGGTCAGGCGCAGGTAGTTGCAGCAGCCCAGCACCCGGTCGCGGTGGCGGCGGCTGGGCAACGACGCGCCCGAGCGCCAGTTGTTGACCGCTTCGCGGCTGATGCCGATCTCGGCGGCCACGCCCCCCGCACTGGCGCGGATGCGACGCATGTGGCGCGACAGCAGCTCGGCGAACGCGGGAACAGCCATCGGTAGCGACCAGAACGGAGGGGAAGCGGCCACCCTACCGTGGCCGCCTGCACTGTCAACCACCTGCGTAAGGGCCGGGGTCAAGGTACGGCTGCAGCGGCAGGTGCGCGCGGCACGAACAGCTTGCGGGTCAGCAGCAGGGACACCACGAAGACCAGGACACCCAGCAGCAGCACCCCGACCGACAACCGCCCCAGCACATCACCGAGGCGTTGCTGGCTCTGCAGCCGCTCGAGCCGATCGAAGCGCGCCGGCTGCGCCCGCGAATACGCCACGTGCACCTGCGCGCCCTCTTCCAGGTACGGTGCGGCATTGTCTTCGCTGGTGGTGAATGTGCCGGTATGCGCGACGCCATCGACGCTGAACTGGTACTGGAACTGGTACTCGTGGCTGACCCGGCCCTTGCGCCGGTGCTCGTCGATGCGATCCAGCTGTACCGGCGCCTGCACGGTCACCGCGTCCTTGAGGATGGCCTCGGCGTTGCGGTGACCGCTCAGCGCGGTCCACGCAAACCCGAGGGCCAGCACGGCATAGCCGATGGCGCACAGCCAGCGCGAGAAACGGCGGATGCGTGCGTGCGACGTGTCCGACACAGGAATACTGATCATCAAAGGCCCCGGTTATGTCATCGCCAGCAGCGGAACTGCGCTGGCACCGGAAAAGTCTGGGCAACGGCGGGCAGCGATTGAACCCGCAGTGCGTCACGTTGCCGGGCCTTGCACTTGACGATGCGTCAAGTGGGCAGGCTCAGAAGAACTCGTCGAGCAGGCAATAGAACGCCAGCAGTGCGGTATCCGGCACGGTGCCGTAGCGCGCAAAGAAGGGTGCAACCCACTGCCCGCCCAGGTTGCTGGCGATGCTGCGCGCGGCAAGCGCAAGGTCCTGGTGGCGATCGGCCACGCCCAACCGCCCGCAGTCGATGAACCCGGTGAAGCGCCCCTGCGCCGCCATCAGGTTGGGCAGGCAGGCGTCGCCGTGGGTGACCACCAAGTCCACCTGCGCCGGCACGCTGGCCAGCAGCGCCGCAAAGACCTGCTGCACCGTCTGCCCCGCGCGGGCGTCGTCGAAGTCCTCGGCATCCACCGCACCGGCCTCCATCCGCGCCCGCGCCGCCGCCAGGCGATGCGGCAGCCGATGATCGAACGGGCAGCGATCCGTCGGCAGCGTGTGCAGCGCCTGCAAGGCGTCCGCCATCAGGTGCACCACCTGCAGCGGGGCGAGGTCCGGTGACGAGGCCAGGTCACGGCCCGGCACCGCGCGCATCAGCAACCAGCGCCCGTTGGCATCGTCGTGCGTATCCAGTACCTGCGCGGCTTCCATGCCCTGCGTCTGCAGCCACTGCAGGCGCGCGACCTCATCGTGCAGCTCACCAAAGGGATCATCGGCCGGCTCGCGTTTGATGAAGACATCGCGGCCGCCCCCGCCCTGCACACGGTACACATCCGCGCGCGAGGCGCCGATTGCCTGGGCTTCGATAACGCAGCCGGCGAGGCGCTCGCGCCACAGGTTCGGAAAAGGAACGTTGCCCGTGTCGTGCGGAAGGATCGTGGATGGCGGCATACGTCCATCGTGCGGGCGGCCACACGAAATGCAAGGGGACGTGCCGCCGGCCGGACCCTCAGGGAGCGATATGCACCGCAACGCCGCTCTGGCCGACGGCCAGTTCATCGCGCAGGCTGAGCTCGGGAATCCGGTAGTCACCGCCGTTCTGGCGCCGGTAGGCAATGACCGGATCGCTGGCCAGGCCATCCAGGCGCGCGCCCAGCTTTTCCAGCTCATGCGGGTACGAGTCGGCATCGACGCGGCTGCTGCGGTAGATCACATGCGCCGGGAGCACGTCGAATCCGGGATAAAACAGGATGCCGTGCTGGATGGGGAACAGCACGTCGTCGATCGGGCCGTTGATGCCGCGCGGACCATAGTGCGACGCCCAGCCTCCGGTGGTGACCACCAGCATGGCGCGCTTGCCGGTCATGGCGCCCTCGCCGTAGCGGTCGCCCCAGTGGCTGTCGGAATGCTCGCCGACGCCATAGGCGAACCCGTAGGCATACACGCGGTCTACCCACCCTTTGAGGATCGCCGGCATCGAGAACCACCACAGCGGAAACTGCAGGATCACCGCGTCCGCCCAGCGCAGTTTGTCCTGTTCGGCCGCGATATCCGCGCTCTGCCTGCCGGTTGCGAATGCCTGGCGCGAATCCAGCGAGGCGTGGAACGGAAGCGCAGGATCGCGGCCGACATGGTCACCCGCATCCACCTGGGATTTCCACTGCATGGCGTAGAGATCGGAGACCTGGACAGTATGGCCGGCACGCTGCAGGCGGTCGACAGTGAAGGACTTCAAAACGCCGTTGAGCGACGTGGATTCGGGATGGGCGTAGACAATCAGGACGTTCATGGGCACTCCAGTGGGGGAATGCGGTGATGGTGTGCGCCGTTCCGATATAGTGGAAATGAATTCCTGCAATCCTAGGCATTGCCATGGACAATATCCTGCGACGTGTCGACCTCAACCTGCTGGTGACGCTTCAGGCGCTGCTCGATGAACAGAACGTCACCCGCGCCGCCGAGCGCCTGCACCTGGCCCAGCCGACGGTGAGCGTGCAGTTGGCCAAGCTGCGGGCGCTGTTCGGCGACCCGCTGCTGTTGCCGGGCCCGCGCGGGATGCGCAGCACCGCACGTGCCGACGCCCTGCGCGGCCCGCTGGCAGAAGCGTTGGCGGCCCTGCAGCGCGCGTTGGCGCCGGTGCAGTCCTTCGACCCGGGCCAGGCACGGCTCACGTGGCGGATCATGGCCTCGGACTTCGGCGAAACCACCGTGGTGCTGCCCGCGCTTCCGGCGCTGCACCAGGCGGCGCCGGGAGCGCGCCTGGCCGTGGTGGGCCTGGCGCCGGTTCAGATGGTGCCGCAGTGCGAGCGCGGTGACATCGACCTGGCCATCCACATCACCTCCGAAGCGCCGCCCGGCCTGCACCATCGGCCGCTGTTCCAGGAGCGCTACGTGCTGGCGGGCCGCCGCGACCACCCCCGGCTCAAGCGGCGCCCGACGCTCAAGCAGTTCTGCGCGCTCGACCACGTGATCGTCTCGCCCGACGGCGGCGGCTTCCACGGCAATACCGATACCGCACTGGCGCACGCAGGTGCGCGCCGCAACGTCGTGCTGTCGGTGCCGCACTTCCTGTTTCTGCGCGGCGTGCTGCTGCGCACCGATCTGGTCGCGATGATGCCGTCGCGGCTGGTGGCGCAGGATCCCGCGCTGAAGGCCGTGGAGGCGCCCATCGATGTACCCGGTTTCGAGATGGTGATGCTGTGGCACGAGCGCGTGCACCGGGACCCGGCCCACCGCTGGCTGCGCGAGCAGATCGTGGCCGCGATGGGGTGATGCGGCCGCCCGGGACCGCCGAACCGTGATATTGCGACGCGTCATGTAAACGATTACAGCCCCTGCTAGCGTGTCCCTGCCCCGCCGTTGGGGCCTCATGACCGGGAGCGCCTCGATGCGGCTGCATGTTCAACGCTGGACTGTTCTGCCCGCGCCCCGCCGTCTGGCCCGCGCCCTGCTCTTCCCCGCCCTGGCGCTGGCCGCCAGCGGCCTCGCGCAGAACCTGCCGCCGCGCAGCCAGTGGCAGGCCAGCAGTTCTTCGCAGCAGGTGCCGGCGATGGCGGTCAGCCACCTGATCGACGGCGACCCGAAGACGGTCACCGGCGGCGCCTTCAGCCCGGGCCACTGGTTCCAGGTGGATCTGGGCGCCCCCGCCCAGCTGGGCGGCGCGCGGATCACCTGGGATGTCTCCAACCCGGAGGGCTACACGCTGCAGACCTCAATGGACGGCACGCAGTGGCAGCCCGCCTACACCATGCGCGATTCACTGGGCGGGATCGAAACGCTGTTCTTCGCGCCCCGCCAGGCCCGTTACCTGCGCCTGGCCAGCCCGGACAAGACCTCCGACTGGGGCGTATCGATCTTCGAGCTGGAGCCGCTGGATACCACGGCGGCGGCACGCGTGGTCGGGCTCGATCCGGGCCAGGCGGCGTCGCTCTGGCAGGGCGGCGCCAGCGTTGCCCTGCCCGCACACGCCGGCGGCGAATCGCAACTGGAGATCACCCTGCCACGCGCCCAGCCCACCACCGGCCTGGCCATCGACTGGGCCGGCGGCCACGGCGCCGCCCGCCTGCAGGCCCAGGACGCCAACGGCCGCTGGCTCGACCTGGCCGTTGACCCGCAGGCCGGCAGCCGTACCCAGAGCTGGTTGGCCGGCAACGCACCGGTGACCGCGAAGGCACTGCGCCTGACCGTGGCCGGCAATGCCCCGCGGATCGCGCGGCTGCGCCTGCTCGGCCCGGCCGCGGTGATGACCCCGATGAAGCGCTATCAGGTCGCCGCCAGCGGCGCACAACGCGCCTTGTTCCCGGCGTCCCTGCACCTGCAGCAGACCTACTGGACCGCCGTGGGCGTGCACGCCGGCCGGCAGAAATCGATCTTCGACGAGTACGGCAACCTTGAAGCGTTCAAGGGCGCACCGCTGGTCCAACCGATCTGGCGCAACGCCGATGGCACCGCGGCCGGCGCCGCCGCAGCGCAGGTAACGCATGCGCTGCGCGATGGCTGGAAACCGATGCCGTCGGCCACCTGGTCGCCGCAACCCGGGCTGGAACTGCAGAGCGAAACCTTTGCCATCGAGCGCGGCGGCCAACCGGTCACGTTCGTGCGACATCGCCTGCGCAATGCCGGCACCACGCCGGTGGCGGGCACGCTGACGCTGGCGGTACGCCCGATGCAGATGAATCCGCCGTGGCAGAACGGCGGCCTGTCGCCGATCCGCAAGGTGGCCATCGAGGGCCGGGCGGTGCGCGTCAACGGGCGCCCGCTGCTGCAGTCGCTGACCCCGGTCGATGCCGCCGGTGCGGCCCCGTTCGGCCCCGAAGGCAGCAGCGAGATCACCACGGCCATCGCCAGCGGCACGCTTCCGGCCGCCCAGCACGCCGACGATGCCGACGGCCTGGCGGCCGCCGCGCTCGCCTATCGCGTGCAGCTTGCGCCTGGCGCGAGCCGCTCCGTGGTGCTCGCGTTCCCGCTGGGCACTGCGGCCACCGCCGCCGACGGCAGCCTGCCCGATGCACCCGCACTGGACCTGGCCACCCTGCCCGCCGACCCCGACGCGGCCTTTGAGGCGCTGGCCACCGAAGTGTCGGCGGACTGGCAGGCACGGCTTGGCCAGGTCGGCCTGCGCCTGCCCGATCCTTCGCTGGTGGACATGCTGCGTGCGCAGGCCGCGTACATGCTGATCAACCAGACCGGCCCGGCCATGCAGCCGGGGCCGCGCAACTACAACCGCTCTTTCATCCGCGATGGCATGGCCACCTCCGCCGTGCTGCTGCGCATGGGCGAGGCCAAGGTCGCGCGCGATTACCTGTCCTGGTACAGCGCGCACGGCGTGCACGCCAACGGCTTGGTTTCGCCGATCCTCAACGACGACGGCAGCGTCAACACCGGCTTCGGCTCGGACATCGAATATGACAGCCAGGGCCAGTACGTCTCGCTGGTGGCCGATGTGGCGCGGCTGGACGGTGGCCCCGAATCGGTGCGTGCCTACCTGCCCAAGGTGAAAGCGGCGCTGCGCTTCCTGCAGGAACTGCGCGAGCGCACGCTGGTGCCGGGCTACATGGCCAGCCAACCGTCGCCGGAGCGTTTCGCCGGCATTCTGGCCCCGTCGATCAGCCACGAAGGCTACCCCTCGCCCACCCATAGCTACTGGGACGACTATTGGGGCCTGAAGGGCTGGCACGACGGCGCGTGGCTGGCCGAATCGCTGGGCGACCCTGACACCGCCCGCTGGGCGCGCGAACAATACACCGCACTCCACGATGCACTGGCCGCCTCGATCCGCGCGACGATGGCGTGGAAGGGCATCGACTTCATCCCCTCCTCGGCCGACCTGGGCGACGGCGACCCGACCGGTGTGTCGATCGCGCTGGACCCCACCGGCGCACAGGACGTGCTGCCCGCCGAGGCGCTGCGCACCACCTTCGCGCGCTACCTGGACGACGTGCGCAAGCGCAACCAGCCCGGTGCGTTGTATGCGTACACGCCGTATGAGATCCGCAACGTGCTCAGCTACGTGCACCTCAACCAGCCTGACGCCGCCGACGAGCTGCTGCAGGGCCTGTTGCGCGACCGGCGCCCGCTGGAATGGCAGGTGCTCGCCGAGGTCGTGCACTCGCGGCTGCGCTTCCCGCGCTACCTGGGCGACATGCCGCATACCTGGATCGGCGCGGAGTACGGGCGCACGCTGTTCGGCATGCTGATGCGCGAGGACGACGATGCGCTGTCGCTGTTGCCGGGCGCTCCGCCGTCGTGGGTGGCCGGGGACGGACTGGCCGTCGATCGCCTGCCCACCGCGTATGGCACCCTGCAGATGGAGGCGCGGCAGCACGATGGCACGCTGCGGGTCACCCTTGGTCCCGGACTGCGCAAGCAGAGTGCCGTGCGCGTGTGGTGGCCGGCACGCACGCGCCCGGCCAGCGTGCGCGTGGATGGGCGCACGGTGCGCGATTACGATGTCGATGGGGTGCGGCTGGCGCAGCCGTTCCGCACGCTTGAAGCGCGCTGGTGAACGCAACAGACGAACAAAGGAGCGCGAGCGCGATGGAGCTCGACGTCAACGGCCAGCGCGTGGCCGCTACGACGCCAGCACAGGTGGGCGAAGCGCTCGCGCGGGCGAACACCCTGCCAGCCTTCGAGCTATGGGCGACTGCGCCGACCGGTGCCACCCTGTGCATGTTGCGCAACGGTGCCCATGCCTGGCTGATGTACATCCCGGTTGAAGGCGATGCCGGCGTGCGTTCCTGCGGTGATGCCACACGCATCGGATCTGCCGACTACGTGCTCGGCAACGGGCAGGTGGACACCTACCCGCTTTCCTGGTGCGTGGCGGTCGAGCAGTGCTTAAGCGCCGTGTCCACCTTTCTCCACAGCGGTGGCGACAGGCCCGAGAGCATCGTCTGGCTGGCGTCCTGACAGTTACAGGTTCGGCAGCCCTGGCGGGTTGGTCTGCGACTGCGCTACCGCCTCTTCGCTCACATTCCAGCGCTTGAGCGCCTGGGCGTAAGTGCCGGAGGCAATCTGCGTGTTCAATGCCTGGGTGATGGGTTCGGCCAACCCGCTGCCCTTGCGCGTGGTCACCGAAATCGCCGCCGCATCGGGCCAGCCGCCCGGGAACAGGCCCACCCGGCGCACCTTGCCGTCGCGCGCGGAATACGCCCCGGTGGCGTTGGGTTCGAAGGACACGTCCGCGCGTCCGGTGATCACCGCCAGCCGGCCCACCACCGCGTCGTCGAAGTACTGGTACTCCACCGGCTTCAGGCCGGCCGCGATGTTCTGCTGGTCCCACGCGCGCAGGATCTGGTCCTGGTTGGTACTGGCCCCCACCACCACTTTCAGCCCGGCAACATCGGCCGGCGTGGTGATCTTCTGGATCGGGCCATCGGTGCGGGTGTAGATGCCCAGCAGGTCATAACGGTAGCTGGAGAAGTCGAACTTCTGCTTGCGCGCTTCGGTCACGGTGATGTTGGAAATCACCGCATCATACTTGCCCGACTGCAGCCCCAGCGGCCAGTCCGGCCAGGCCACCGGTACCAGCACCAGCTTCAGGCCCAGGCCGTCGGCGATCAGCCGGGCGATGTCCGGCTCGACCCCCACGATCTGCTTGTTGTCGGCACCGTAATCGGCCAGCGGCAGCTGCCCCGGATGCGTGGCCACCGTCAGCGTGCCCGGGGTGACGAAAGTGAAGCCCGCCGGGATCAAGGCGCTCGCCTTCGGATCCGGCGTGCCTTGCAAGGCCGGCGCGGCATCACCGGCCAGCATGGCGCGCGCCGCCGGTGCCGCGTCGCCGCCCTGCTGGACGCGCGAGTAGACGATGCCGGCAACACCGATCACCAGCACTGCGGCGACCAGTGCGCCGCCGGTGGAGACACGTCGCTTGTGGGGGGTGTTCATGCGGATTCCCTGCGGAAAGTGAAAGGTACGGTTACAGCGTCTTGGCAAGGAACTCGGCCGTGCGCGGCTGGCGCGGCCGGTCGAACACCACCTCTGGCGGGCCCTGCTCCACCACCCGGCCCTGGTCCATCATCACCACGTGGTCGGCCACGCGGCGGGCAAAGCCCAGCTCGTGGGTAACGATCACCAGCGTGGTGCCCGAACGCGCCAGCTCTTCGATCACGCTCAGCACTTCGGCCACCAGCTCCGGGTCCAGCGCCGAGGTTGGTTCGTCGAACAGCAGCACCTTGGGCTGCAGCGCCAACGCGCGGGCGATGGCGATGCGCTGCTGCTGGCCGCCGGAGAGCTCGCGCGGGTAGGCATGCGCCTTGTCGGCCAGGCCGATCCGTTCCAGCAGGTCGTACGCCTGCTGCTCGGCCTGCGCGCGGGCAATGCCGCGTACCGCGATCGGCGCCTCGACGATGTTCTCCAGCGCGGTCAGGTGCGGGAACAGGTTGAAGCTCTGGAACACCATGCCCACGTCGGCGCGCCGCCGGCGGATTTCGCCTTCGGGCAACTCGTACAGGGTCTCGCCTTCGCGACGGTAGCCCACCAGCTGCCCGCCCACGGTCACGAACCCCTGATCCGCACGTTCCAGATGATTGATCAGGCGCAGCAGGGTGGATTTGCCGGCGCCGGACGGGCCGATCAGCACGGTGACGCTGCCTGCCTTCAGCTCCAGGTGCACGTCATCGAGCACAGTCTGGTCGCCGAACACTTTGCCCACGCCCTGCAGCGACACCGTGGCACCGTTGCCCTGCAGGACCGGGGCGATCGACGGACGCGACCCGGCGCGGGCAGCGGTGGCCGCTGCAGGCGCACGTGGCGGCACCTTGGACACCGTGCGTTCGCGCTGCAGCTGGCCGCGCGCGAAGCGCCGCTCGATGCGGTGCTGGGCCAGCGACAGCACGGTGAGGATCACCAGGTACCAGACCGTGGCCACCATCAGCAGCGGCACCACTTCCAGGTTGCGCCGGTAGATCACCTGCACGGTGTAGAACAGTTCCGGCAGCGCCAGCACGTAGACCACCGAGGTGCTCTTGGCCAGCCCGATCACGTCGTTGAACGCGGCCGGCAGGATCGAGCGCATGGCCTGCGGCAGGATGATGCGGCGGATCTGCCGCCCGCGCGGCAGCCCGAGCGCGGCCGAGGCTTCGTACTGTCCGTGGTCTACCGAGAGAATGCCGCCGCGGATCACCTCGGCCGAGAACGCCGCCTGGTTGAGGGTCAGCCCCAGCACCGCGGCGGTGAACACGCCGATCAGCTGCGTGGTCGGGTACGAGAAGAGGGTGATGCTGGTGAACGGCACGCCCAGCGCGATGGTGCTGTACAGATAGCCCAGGTTGTTGAGCAGCAACAGCAGCACCAGCAGCGGGATCGAGCGGAACAGCCACACGTAGCCCCACGACACTGCCGCCAGCAGCGGCGAGCCGGACACCCGCGCCAGCGCCAGCACGGTACCCAGGCCGAAGCCCAGCGCCGTGCCCAGGGCGGTCAGCCACAACGTGCGGGCCAGCCCTTCCAGCACCGGGCGGGCGAAGAACCATTCGGCGAAGGTGCCCCAGCCCCAGCGCGGGTTGCCCAGCACCGACTGCAGGCCGAACAGGATCAAGGCCAACGCCACTACGGTGCCGGCCAGCTGCAGCGGATGCCGCGCCGGCACGATGCGCAGCGCGGGCGATGGCGAGGTGGGTGTAGCGATACCCGGCAGCGTGCTGGATGGGGTGCTCATGCGTGGACTCCCTGTCGCTGCGGCGGCGCGGCGTTGGCAGCCGGATGCAGCAGCGGCAGATGCTTTTCGAACGGCAGGTGGGCCACGGTTTCGGGGTCGGCGTGCAGGTCGAACAGCGCGCGGTAGCCATGGCCCAGATAGAGCCCCACCGCTTCGGGCTGGCGGAATCCGGTGGTCAGGTACACGCGCCGGTAGCCCTGTCGCACGGCCTGGTCCTCCAGCTCCTGCAGCACGCGTCGCGCGATGCCCTGGCGGCGCAGCCCCGGCAACGTCCAGATCCGCTTGAACTCGGCGGTGTCGGCATCGCGGTGCGGCATGAACGCCCCGCCGGAGATGGCCGCACCGTCGCGCAGCAGCAGCACGAACGCCCCCACCGGCGCGGCGAATGCCTCGGCCGGGTAGCGCTCCAGTTCTTCGCGGGCGCTGCCGCCGATACGGCCACGCACATCCGCGTACCGGCTGTCGTACTCCTGCTCCAGCCCATCGAACAGCGGCTTGGCCAGCGGGTCGTGCACCGAGGTGTACAGGAACAGGTCGCTCATGCCGCATCCTCCACCAGGTAACGCTCGGCCAGCCGCGCCCACAGGCTGGCCGCCGGCGCGATGGCTGCATCGTTGAACACGTAGCGCGGGCTGTGCAGCGGCGCACTGTCGCCGTTGCCCACGAACACGAAACTGCCCGGCCTCGCCTGCAGCAGGAAGGCGAAATCCTCGCTGGCCGTGCGCGGCGCGAACCCGTTCACCACCTGCTGCGCACCGAACGCGTCCAGCGCCACCTGGCGCACGAACGCGGTCTGCTCGGGATGGTTGATCACGCTGGGAAAACCACGCGGGAACTCGACCTCGGCATGCGCACCGAAGGCGGCCGCGGTGTGTTCGGCGATCTCGGTGACGCGGCGGCGCAGGGTGTCGCGCACCTCGGGAAGGTAGGCGCGCACGGTGAGGGTCAGCTCGACCACATCGGGAATCACGTTGGCGGCCTTGCCGCCGTGGATGGAGCCCACCGTGACCACGCCCATCTGGCGCGGATCGACATTGCGCGACACCACGCTCTGCAGCGCGGTCACGATATGGGCCGCGGCCAGGATCGGGTCGACACTGCCCTGCGGCTCGGCGCCATGGCCGCCCTTGCCTACCACCCGCACTTTCGCCCAATCCACCGACGCCATCGCCGGGCCGTCGACGAACCCGAAGTGCCCCACCGGCACGCCGGGCCAGTTGTGCAGGCCGTAGATCGCATCCACCGGGAAACGCTCGAACAGGCCGTCGGCAATCATCTTCGATGCGCCCGAACCGGTTTCCTCGGCTGGCTGGAACACCAGCTGCAGGGTGCCGTCGAAGCGACCGTGGTGGGCCAGGTAGTGCGCGGCCGCGAGCAGGATGGCGGTGTGCCCATCGTGTCCGCAGGCATGCATCAGCCCGTCGCGCTGGCTGGCATAGTCGAGCCCGGATGCCTCGTGAATCGGCAGTGCGTCGATGTCGGCGCGCAGGCCCAGGCGACGGCTGCCCTGCCCGCGCTGCAGCGTGCCCACCACGCCGGTACCGCCAACGCCGGTGGTGACGGCGTAGCCCCACTGCTGCAGCAGCTCGGCCACGCGGGCGCTGGTGCGGTGCTCTTCGAAGGCCAGCTCGGGGTGCTGGTGCAGGTCGTGGCGGATCGCGACGGCGTCGGCATTGCGCGCTGCGATGGCAGGCAGCACGCCGCCGTGCAGGGGAACGATATCAACCGGGGGCCGGTGCAGAATGGTCATCGTGATGCTCCTTCAGCCCGCCTTGCGCACGGGTGCGGTATCGCCGGCGTAGCGGCTGGCCTTGCGCGGCAGCCCCAGGTGGTCACGCAGCGTGCCGCCCTCCAACGTGCCGCGGTGGTAGCCCCGCGCCTGCAGGATCGGCAATACCTGGCCGACGAATTCGTCCAGGCCCTCGCCCTGCACCGAGAAGCCCAGGATGAAGCCATCG
>Ga0070751_1000865_pt1 | contig 18306 bp, 27 predicted proteins | sample VirMetDEL_Aug_28_FD_78514 | JGI IMG/M metagenome (GOLD analysis project Ga0070751, IMG submission 78514) | Aqueous microbial communities from the Delaware River and Bay under freshwater to marine salinity gradient to study organic matter... | ecosystem: Environmental > Aquatic > Marine > Coastal...
GTTGCAGATGGGCAAACTATAGGGTACGAACTGTCTGGTGGCGTTGTAAACACAGGTGCTAATATGTGGGTAGGAACATATAACGGCATGGTTGATTTAGGTGCTACCTTAACTGCTTTAAGAGTAGATAGGTCAGGTAATGACACTACTAACTTTACTGGTGGTACTGTTACTTTAGGTTATCGTTAATAGATGAAGCAACCAGTAATACTACATAAAAGTTTTACTTTATACTTAGAGGAATTTGAAGGACTACAGTTTATACATTGTGATGTGTATAAATGGAACAAAACAACAAAGCAACAACTAAAGAAAGCATTAGACTTTATATTAGATATTTATACTGATGAGGTCTATGCAGCACACAATATAGACGATAACAAACATAGGAAATTCTTAGAAATGTACAAATTCAAATACTTTAGCACAGAACCTTGCCTAGATGGTTTGTATCGTCAGGTATGGGTTAAGGAGATAAATAATGGGTAAAGTAGTTAGTTCAGTTTTTGGTAGTAAACCAAAAGCAGGTAAACCTTTTGCTGGTGCACAGTTTCAACCTTTTAGTTATGCAAGTTTAGCTGGTACAGCAAGGGGTGAAAAAGATGGACTAGAGTATACATTCTCTCAAGAATTAAGTCCAGAGTTACAAGCACTATACGGTGCAAGTCTAGCTCAAGCCCAGCCTTTTTTATCTCAGTATCTAGAACAAGCTCAAGCTCCAGTGGCAGGGTTTGATTTTAGTGCTGACCCTAGAGCTAGGGAAGCTGAGATATATCAACAACAACTTAGCTTACTACAGCCTGAGTTACTTCGCCAACAGACACAAGCACGAGATGTAATGTTTGGTACTGGTAGATTAGGTTTACAGCTATCTGGTGATGTAACTGGAGCAGGTGGTATGGTAAACCCTGATGCTTATGGGTTAGGTTTGGCACAATCAAGAGCTATTGCTGAACTAGCACCAGAAGCTAGACGGATGGCACAAGCTGAACAACAACAAGCATTTACTCAAGCACAAGAGGCTTATAGACTTAACCAAGCAGCTCAACAACAACAATTAGCTAATCTATTAGGTGGCTATCAAGGAGCATTTGGTACAGCTCAGAGCGTACTTGGTATGGAGCAAGGACTTATAGGTCAAGCTGCTGGTCTTGAACAAGCAAAAGCTGGCGCAGGTGCACAATCAGCACAAGCAGGAGCAGCATTAGCACCTAGAGGTGGTAGTGGTGGATTGTTTGGAGCGATAGGTGGAGGTCTTGGTGGAGCATTAGGAAACGCTGCTGGTAGTTGGTTGCTTGGTGGTTTTTCTAATCCATTTACTAGCCCAATGTCCTTTGGTGAGTCTGGTACTATTTGGGGTTCTGGTGGAGCTTCTTACGCTGCTGCTCCTCCAATGTCTGACGTAAGGCTTAAGAAGAACATAAATCTACTAGGCAAGCTAGGTAACTTTAACATCTATAGCTGGGATTGGAATGAAAAAGGTATAAAGATTGGAGCAATTGACATGCCTACAGTTGGTGTACTTGCTCAAGAAGTCCTTGAAGTTATGCCAGAAGCTATAATTACAGGTGATGATGGTTATTACAGAGTAGACTACAATAAGATTTTTGAGGGAGCTAACTAATGGCTGGTATGGTTAGAAGCATCTTCGGCTTAACAACAGAAGAAGTAAGACAAAAACAGTTAGAGCAACAGCAAGAGATGGCTGCTCAACTTCAAAGAGAACAAGGTACTAGCCCGTTTGCTGCAACATTTGGTACTGCATTTGGTTCAGCTATTGGTCGTGGATTACTTAGTAAGCTAGGTTATGAAGATCCAGAGATGGCTAAAGCTAAAGAAGTAGAAGCAGCTCAAACAGCTTTGGATGACCAACTCGCTGGACTAGAGCAAGATGACCCAAAACGTTTGTACTTAATAGGTCAAGCATTAATTGAAGCTGGTAAGCCAGAGGAAGCTACTCGTTACTTCGCATTAGCTAGACAGTTTGAGACTGGCGAAGAAGAACTTGCATTAAGACGTGAGCAGATGGAAGATACTGAAACAGGGCGTGCTGCTAGAACATTTACTCTTTTAAGCGACCCTATTCGAGGTCTTACAACAAAACAGATTATGGAAACTATGAAGGTTTTTCATCCAGATGTTAAATTACCTGAGTTAGAAGAAGCTGCATCTACTTCTACTGCTAAAGCTACATCTAATCCTAATGAAATTGAATTTAGTTCTAAATTTTAAGGTTTATAAAATATGGATGTAAGAATGCCAGACGGCACACTAATAAAAAATGTGCCAGAAGATGCTACTCGTGAGCAAATACTAGCAGTATACGAAAGAGGTATTGCTGAGAAAAGTATAGAAGCTACAGCACAGCAAGAAGAAGAAAGCATAGTAGGTAGCAAAGCTAAAGAGCTAGCTGGTGAGCTAGGTGTTGAGATTGCTTTGTCTACTGCTGGTCAAATAGCTGCTGCATCAAGTGGTATTTTTTATCTACCTGTAGCATTTGGTACTGGATTTGGTGCGAGTGTAGCTGCACAAAAAACTATAGGTGACCCAGACGTATCGTATGGTCGTGCCTTAGTTAATGGTGTAGTCAACTTAATACCAATGAGTCAGCAGATAAAAGGTGTTCTCGCTGGTGGTAAGATAACTAAGGAAGTAGTTAAGGAGGTAGCTAAGACAGAAGCGAAACGTGGTGCTGCTATTGGTGTTGGTGAGGCTACTGCTGTTTCTGTTATTGATAAGGGTAGACTACCTACTTCCGAAGAATTGGCTATCTATGGTATAGGTGGTGCAGCTTTTGGTGGAGCGTTAGGTGCAGCCACCCCTAAGATAGCTCAGTCTTTTAATAAGTTCTTAGGTAAGACTCCGCAACAGATTGATGAAGATATAGCTACTGGTAAGATTTCTAAGGAAGATGCTGTAAATGCTGCTAGTCCAGCTATGAGCAAAGAGCAAGCAGAGAAGTTTATTGATGACACTATATCCACTATGGATAGAAAGTCTGCTGCTAAGACTATAATACAAGCTAACGACTTAGATGAGCCTAGCACTTGGCAAAGAGCTAAGGCTTGGTTTATGCCTTCTAAGATTATAGGTGGTGATGCTACAAACGTTGCATTTGAATTAAGGTCTAAGATAAATGCTGAGATAGATGTTGCTGCTAAAATAGGTAGAAGCGTAGATGATGCTATAGCTAAGAATCCTAGTATACAACCCTCTGTAAATAAGTTCTTAGAAACTGGCGTTATTGATAAGAAACTTATAGGTACTAAGATAGCAGGAGACTTAGAGAAGTACGCTGAAACTAGAGAAACACTACAAAGACAGTTAATCAAACAGTTAGATGATTATGACTTTGATGGAGTTCCTTTAAAACATCAACGAGCACTTCGTAATACCTTACAAGAAAGTGTTAGGGATAAGAACTACAACACACGGGAATACAGATTATTTACTGACTCTAAGTTTAAAGTAGACAAAAAGCTACAGAAAGAAGCTACTGAAGAAGTAGCTCAAAAGATACAGGCAGAGAGTAAGACTAAGCTAACTGCTGAGGAAGCTATGGAGAAAGCTGAGGAGCATATCCAGAAACTTCTTAGCCATAGTGCAGCAGCTAAATCTAAGAACTCCAACGTACATATACCAACAGCGACAGACGGTGTGTTGAAGTTTAGACATGACGTTGGTGAAGCAGAGCGTAAGTTCTTGGGTGAGATCACTGACGCTGGTGAACGTATGCGTGGTACGTTGACAGGTTTATCTCGTATGGTATATAAGAACGAAGCTGACATACAAATAGCTAAGGCTCTAACTAAGATGGGATTAGCTAGAGATGCTAAAACAGTAGACCCAAATAAGTTTACTAAACTTACCTTGAAAGGTGGCGTTAAGACTGATTTATCTGTACCTAATATAGTACAAGACGCACTAAACAGAGTATACCTAAAGAACTATAACCCAGAGTTTAATGATGACTTTGCTGGAATAGCAAACTCTGTATATCAACAAGCTATATCAATTTCTAAAGCTGCTAAGGTTCTATTTAATCCACCATCATACATGGTTAATGCTATGGGTGGTTGGTTTACTATGGTTGCTATGGGTATGAACCCTATTCATAGAGGTTATGGTCAAGGGTTAAAGTTAGCAACAGCAGAGTATAAGATATGGGAAAATGTCTTTAGTAAAGGTTCACAAAAAGCTAGAAAAGAATTGTTAGATGAGATGCGAGACATGAAAAGATATGGCTTGTCTGCTGCTAACATTATTGAGTCTGATATTCGTGATGCGTTTACCAGAGGTGGCGTGTTTGACGCTAGCTTAGGTAAAGTAATACAACAAGTTGGTAAAGCATACTCAGCTACTGATACTGCTGCACGTTTCAGTGTATGGAAGCATAACCAAACACGTCTAGGTAAACTATACCCTGATTTAAAAGGTGAAGATTTAAAGGTAGCTGCTGCTAGACTTACTAACGATACCTTTCAGAACTACGACAAACTAAGCCCACAATTACGATCAGCGTCTCGTTACGGGGCAATGCCTCAGTTCGTATCGTTCACTGCTGAGTTTGCTCGCAACATTACAAACCAAGTTAGATATGCTAAACAGATGGTAGCTGGTAACTTTGGTAGAGAGTTTGGCTTAGACCCGTCAAAGGCTGACTTAGGGGCTATGCGTAGAGAAGGATTGCTTAGGCTAGCCTCGTTAGCAGTAGTGGCTGGTGGTGGTGAAGCTATTAGACGTACTATAAATAGTAGTCAAGGTGTTACCCCAGAGAAAGAAGAAGCACTAAGAAATAGTATTGTACCTGATTGGGACAAAAACAAGTCATTAGTATTTACTGAGATGTCTGAAGATGGCAAGACTGGTAAGTATCTTAACATGGCTTACTTAGTCCCACATAGTATGATGGCTGATATAGTTAATGCAGCAATCAGTGGAGAGCCTGTTGAGAATATAAGTTCATTACTTGCTGAACACTTTGTAGGTGATGGTACATTTGTTTCGGTAGCAGGTCTTAATGCTCTACAGAATAGAGATGAAAACGGTAAAGTGATTAGCTCAAATGCTAATCCTAATAAAGCCGCCTTTGAAAGACTTAAGTATTTCTTTAATGAAGCATTTAGCTTAGGCGCACAAAGAGAGTACGGTAAGTTAATACAGGCTATGCAAGATGAAAAAGTTGGTGAAGAAGGTAAACTTACAGTAGGTGATGTACTCCGAAGGCAAGCAGGTCTGCGTGTAAACAATTTTGATATAGGAAAGAGTGCTACATTTAAGGCTGAAAATTATAGGCAAGCAGCTATAGACTCCGCTAGCGAGTACAATTCTGCAAGAGACTATAAGAACTTACCACCAGATGAGCTTGAAGCTCTATACATAAAAGGTAACAATGCTCGTAAGGGTAACATGCAGAAGATTGCTGAAATAAACAGAGACTTACAGAAGTTAGGGTACTCTGAATCAGAGAGAATACAAGCATTCAAAGATGCTAAAATATCATCAAAGGATATAGTCGCTACACTAGAAGGTACATACAATCCACTCCCTAGAGACAAGACCTTATCAACTTCCGACATACTAAGTGATGAGAAGTTCCAAGGACTATCCCCAAGAGATACAGTTAAAAAGATTATAGAGGAATCTGGTGATGATATAAACCTAAGAAAGCGTTTATTAGATCAGTTCAAATCTAACCTTAGGGCAGAGCGTATAGGATTATCAGATAAAGATTCTTTGATTAATAGTATGTCTACATCAGAGAGAGTTGACTACATCATAGCCAACCCTCAAAGATTCCAAGAATTTAGAAGGAAAGGTATTGTTAATCGTGCCGTGATTATAGAGCTAAGACGCAGAGGCGTTCAGTTCTAACCTTCACATGCGATACACTCTCCACTGCTGCCTCGTACACCTGCCTCGCTTCGCAGATAGTACAATGATTTTATGTATTTATCTTTGAAGGCTAGTTTGTGTACTCGGCTAATCTCCTCCTCTGGAGCATCACTAGGGAAGAACAAGTTTAGTGATTGTGCTTGGCAGATGTAACGCTGCCTTGCACTAGCTAGACGAACAAGCACTTCCTGATTAATCTCGAAGCTAGTCTTGAATACTGCCTTCTCCTCATCAGTCAACCAGTCTACTAATTGTACAGAACCGTTGTCTTTGATAATAGCGTTTATAGTATCGTCTCCAAACACCCCCTTAGACTTCATCAGATCGACTAGGACGGGGTTTATTCTATTAATCTCACCCGCAGGACTTCCTTGCACAAATACGTTCTTATAGACAGGCTCAATTCCTTGTGAAACACTCCCACATATCAGTGCGCTTGAGCTATTTGGGGCTACTGCTAACAGGTGTGTATTGCGTACACCATGTCCTTTGCACCATTTAGGCTCACCCTTCTCCTTAGCTAACCACTTGCTAGCTTTAACTGCTTCCTGCTTGATACCTTTGAAGATAAGTTGGTTAAGGTTATGCGCCTCGAATGACTCAATGTCAATCATGTTCTGCTGTAGGTAGGTATGGAAACCTAGTGTGCCTAACCCTAGAGCACGACCAGACTCAGTAAATCTTACTGCTCTTTCCAATCCTTTAATACCCCTACCTTGTTGTATAAACTCCTCAGCTACACAGTCTAGGAATATGATAGCAGTCTGCACTGCTTCCGTATCTTTCCACTCATCATACTTAGACAGGTTCATGCTGGATAGAACACAAGTAAACGTATGGAACTCATCCGAGTGTAACGTAATCTCTGTACACAGATTGCTAGCCTTAACCTTCAAGCCATGCTCCGCATACATAGGTGGGTTAGCTCGATTAACTTTATCTACGAAGAAGAAGTAACCCTTACCCGTTACCATCTTAACTTTCATAGCACGTTGATAACGAGCAACAGCATCCTCGTCACCTGCATCTAGCTTCTCCATAAACTCATCACTAACAATCCAACCAAGGTTACAATCATCAGGGTAGTTGACTATATACTCAGCTATCTCCCAGAAGTCACCATGATCTAGTTCGACATATCCTGCCCATGCACCTCGTCTTGTGTTTCCTTGTGATACATCGCGACTAAGCTGGATAAAGTCTCTAAACACTGGCAGTATTCCGCTCGCCACCCCTCCGCTTGAGATAGGAGTACCTCGCTCTCTGACAGCTCCAAGGTAAGCTGAAGTTCCGAAACCATTCTTGCTAAGGATTGCAGCCTCTCTCTGTGCATCATAAAAGTCATAGACACTATCTCCCACATAGCCACCACTGCATGACACAGCGCAGCCTCGGTTAGTACCCATGTTAGCTAACACAGGTGTTGAACAAGCTAACCAACCATTCCACATCAAGTTGAAGAACATCTTTTGCCAATGCTCCGAGTCATCCATATGACGTGCAGCAGTGATTGAGATACGCTTGTATATTGAATACAGGTCAGGGTACTCAGGTGTTGTGTACTTGTCCTTGAGTATCTGCCATGCAGCCGTTGTTACCCAGTTAGGTAACTTACCCTCAGCTTGTAGCTTCTTACGCTCCTCGCCAAGTTCTTCGTATATTGATCTTTCCTTTACCATGCGAACTTACTCTCCGTCCAATCTCTACTGTAGTTGTTACCTTGCTTTGCAAAGAAGTCATGTAACGAACCACTGTTAATGTTCTTATAAAACCAGCTACTAATAGGGTCATACTCTACACTAAACATAGGATGGATGTCTAGTTGTTCTAAGCATAGATTTAATCTAGCTTGGATAAAGTTCTTCATCTGAACGTCAGTGATACCTTTGATAGTTCCCTTCTCGAATATCATATCAATGATGCGTGACTCATGCTCAAATATCTGACGACAAGTACGTTTAATCTTACTTAGTACCTTACCCATGCGGTCAGGGTCTGGCTGTTCTTCCTTTAATAACTGCTTATACAACCATGCACCTGCTTCACTGTGTAGGTTCTCATCTCGTACAGAGAAGTTAATACCAGCAGTCATGTTAGTTAGTTTGTTCTTACCTTCTGCTTGGAAGTGTTTGAGGAAAGCGAAGTTAGAATACAGGATAGCACCCTCTGTGATACTACCCATAGCAGTAATCAGTAGTGGGTCATCCACTTGGAACTGTCTCTCAACCCATGCCATGCGGTCAGCTAGTGTCTTGTCCTTAGTGTAAGACGAATAGAACTCATCTGTCTTTAAGCCCATGACTTCATTCAGTTTGTCATAGAACGGAGCGTGTACGTTCAGCTCGAACATACCGAACAAACTAGCCATACGTTGTATCTCAGGGCGAGGGAATGTCTTACGCACATAGTCCAACCAGTATTCGTTACCTACATGCAACTCATACAGTGTGAACAGCTTGAGCACAGTAGTTACACCATGCAACTCAGCTTCAGTCAGTTCATTCTTTAGGTCATGGATGTCCTTCTCCATAGCTATCTCATCTGCTGTCCAGAATATGGACTGTTGCTTCTCAGTATAAGCTAGAGCCTGTGGGTAGTCATAAGTGTAGGTAGACTTAGGTGTTAGTATCTGAACATTACTCATCATCTAGCTCCTCAAGCTCTGCTTTTGAATTAGTAATGACAAGACCATATAACAACCATTCAATTAAGAATGATTTAAATTCCCTATCTTCATGTTCAAAAGTAACAAAGCCTACGAACGGTAGCCAACCACCGAACAGTGGATAACCAAACATCAATATGCAGCCGTCACCCTCGTTAATACGGAAGGGTGTTAATTCAAATTTAAACTTCATTGTTTATTCCTCTAGTTCTTCTTCTTCAAAGTCTGCTTGCAGGTCATCCATCTTGTACTCAATCTTGTCCATAAATCTATCGACAAGTTCATCAGACGTAATCTCCAAGACTTCCATCAAGGAGATTTCATCTATATGTTTGAGACGATCAGCAAGCTCGTCTAGTGTTAGCATATCTTTCCCTCAGATAATTTATCGAGATAGGTAGCTCATCAAACTGCCCATCACTCACTTCATTTAACATCCATATCCCAGACCAACTACCATTGTTCTGTGCGCCTAGATACTTCTCATCATGGTTATAAAAGATACCAGCAAACAAACCTGTCAGATGTTTGCCGTCAGCTCTACGACCAAATGCTATGTCTCTATCTTGCACATGCCCCATAACACAGGACATCATCCTCTTGGATAGTAATGCCTTAGCACTGGACACTGCCCTACCCATAACACCAGATGTAAAGTAATGTGCGAAACACACACCCTCTATTACCACTGGTTCAAGGAAGTCATGAACTTCCCAATCCTTTAAGTTAAGATCGTTATAACTAATAACGTCCTCAAGTATTGCATCAGCTTCAACGGCTCTCGCAATACGCTCCTCATGGTTGCCCATAGTATAAATTAACTTAGGCTTCCACTGCTTGCGTTTACCCTTCTTGAGTCTAGCAATCTCTTTTCTAATAGGACTCATCAACAACTCCATAGCTTCGTTACCTGCATCAACATCTGCTTTGTAACGTCTACCTTCAAAGTCTTTCTTGCCCTTGTCGTATACTGATAGGCTAGGCATATCCCAGAAGTCTCCCAAGTTTACAATCACATCAGGCTTCTTCTCTACGATATATTTAGCCGCCCAGTTTAAATGCTCTACTGACACGTTAGGCTTTACTTGACAATCAGGTATTACACATATCTTCATATCAACGCTCCTTTAAATATTTATTCAGTTCAGAAGTTTGGTTTACAGTAAAATGTTTTATACCCTCCTTATCACACCATTGACCCATGTTCATCTTACTACCTTTACGAACCTTCTTGCTTGGGTCTGATAGTATGAATACTAACTCGTACTCACCTTCGGTACAAGACTTGATGGCTTTGTATTTAGCTGTATCTCCAGAGCGAAAGAAACCCTTACACTCAATCAATACATCATCCTTAACAAAGTCTGGCTTGTACTTACGCTTGATAATGTACGGAATATCAAACGGCTCAAATTGAAAGTCCTTGTGCTTAATACCAAAGGCTTCCTCTAATCCACTTCTATACTTTGGCTTGCTCATAAAAGTCTATGGGCATCTCCTTATCCCTTTGTAGCATCCATAGTAGCTGTGAATTTTCTACAGCTCGCTGGAATCCGTTATCAAATTCATCAAGGTACATATCAACAATCAGCTTATCCCAGTCTTTATGTTCATCCAACAACTTGTCAGCTTTCTTATTTCCAATACCTTTGATGCCAGTTATGTTATCCACTCTATCGCCAGTCAACATCTGCTTGTAAAAGAAGCGAGTACCCCGTTTAGCAGTTACCTTCTGCCACTCCTTAGTATTATAGTTATAGTGTAAACCCTCAACCATAAGTAAATCTTTATCTATGGTAGCGATAGCAGTGGAGTGGTCAGGCATTTGCTGTAGACCTAGAGCGTCATCAGCCTCCATACCATCTACAACTTGTGCATGAAAATCAGATACTAAATAATCCCGTATCGCTTGGTAGTGTATAGGCTTCTCTCTTTTCTTACGAGTGCCTTTGTAATCGTCCCTTACTTTCTTCCTAAAGTTATCTTTACCTGTAAGGAATATCTTGTAACTATCGCACTCAGTTTCTTTGATAATGTCATTGACATACACCTTACATGAGTGCAGTGCATGAGGCTCAGGGTCAGCTTTCACCGACCCATCACTCAACTTCTGTTGGCTAGCGTATGCTATGCGGTAGACGATAGGGTCACCATCAATAAGTAATTTCATTAGAATGGTATCGCATCATCTAGCGGTACATCATCAACATCTGGTTCAGCTATTTTAGCTTTAGATGTTTTACCACTAAGTCTGGTGTTCTCGAACTGCCACTTAGTTAATCCGTACATAGCTCGTTGAGCTGGATTGTCAGGGTCATTCTCATCACCAACCGCCATGTTAGTTATAGTAGCATCAGCAACATTGTCTTGATACTTAGATGGGATAGGTGTGATGTCTACGATCTTGTCGTAGGTTGCACTACCTTTTACATCATGACCAACGATAACATTGCATGGTTTACCAAGCGCAGACTCCCAGTCAGGGGCTTGACCAATCTTAGCTTTAGGGTTAAAGATTCGGTACATCTTTGTCTCAGTACCTAACTCTGTTAAGGTATTGAATATATTAAAAGACCTTGACCACAACATGCGTGGCTTCTGCTCTCCGTTCACATCAACTGTGTGACCGAGTATCTCAATACCTAGAGCAATCTTATGTTTAGGTTTATCCTTAAGGTCAAAAGGTTTTTGTATACCCAAGTCTGCTACATATACTAACCTGCCCTCGTAATCACCTGCCGCTAGGTTTTCGTATTGCTTATTTTCTTCTGCCATTTGTTTCTCCATTTGTTAAAGTACCCTAATATTATAGCACGTTTTAGTGAATGTTGCAATAAGTTTTACCAAACTGTACATCACAATCTAAATTCCTGTTTAGTTTCAATAGGTTATTAACCTTGTCAATCGAGTCTTTGAGTAGCTTTTCAGTCTGTTGCTCCTCACCTTCCTTGATCTCTAAGATTATCTCGTCATGGAACTGTGCTGTTAGTTGTGGTCTACGTTGTAGTATGAAACCTATCCACAAATCAAAGCAGTATACACCTGTCCCTTGATTGAGAGTAGAGAATATATCCTTCTCACTTCGTAGACTATACCATAACTTACTGACTGGATTGAACAACCAGTTACCCTTAACCTTTACTGACTTGCTAATCTCTTTAATAGACCAGTTACGTCTCCAGTAGGCTGCGTGTATCTGAGTAGCTTCACTCTCCTTGATAAGTAACTGCCTAGCTAATGTAGTTACACCACACCCATAAGTACATGCGTAGTTACCACCCTTGTATTTGTGACGAATAGTGCTTATGGATGTATCAGTACCATCCTTGTATGCCTGTACCTGCTCAGGTGTTACAGCACCAGCAGATAAAGCCAAGTCAAGGTGTGGGTCAAAGTCCTCAGTCATCATAGCCTTGACGTACTCAGGGTCAAAGTGCCACATATAGTGCTGTTTAGTTCTGTCCTCAAGCGAGGACATATCACTACCACACAACACATTACCCTGCTCACTAGTAAGTAGCTCTCGTATCTCCTTACCATACGGCTTGCGTGCTGATGGTATGTTGACACAGACAGCGTGCTTAAATCGTAAGGTGTTAGTTAGTCCCTGTATCTCTGCCTTGACGTAGCCATCCTCATGACTCTTGAGTAAACCCTGTACCAAACCAATCCTGTGTTTGACTACTGTCATTGTGGCTAGGTTTTGTAGGCTAGGTACTTCTTCTACTAGCTTCTCAATACTAGGACACAACTCACCATCACCTGTCTTTATCTGTGGTATCTTGCGATCATCCTTGTACTTGTGGGTCTGTGGCTTCCAGCCCATGTCAAACAACCAGTCCTTTATCTGTGGAGTAGAACTAGGATTGGGTTCATCATACCCTACAATTACTTCTATCGCTTCCTCTGTATCGAAAGGTAAGTCATTGATTTCACACAACTCTTTCCACTTCTCACCATGAGCAGATAGTGTCCCATCTTGTTTGTATGGTTTAGCTGGTCGATTACGCTTTGCAATCTTAGGTACTTTAGGCATGTTCTTTGCCAATGCTTTGTAAGACTTGTCGTACTCTGCTTCCATGTTATGCAACAACTCATACGCTTTTGTTACATCCAGCTTCCAGCGTGAGTTTTCCTGTAGCCTAGCGCAGTTCATCTTATGTGATAGATACCTAATTAGGTGCTCATACTCACCGCTATACAACTTTTCAAGGTACTTCTTCTGTGCTTCCCACAACTTGAAGTTAATCTTAACATCTTCCTCGCATCTGTGGATGTAAGTATCTAGGTCTGCGTTCTCCCAATCCTCAACGTCTGGCTTGGGTATACCGAAGCGTTCACCCCAATGTGCTAGCCCATGCCTAGTGTGCTCAGGAAACAAGTACCAAGACAATGCAAGGGTATCCACTAACTGACATGGTATCTTAGTATCTAGGATACGTTCGATAACTGGTGCGTCATAGCGAATAAAATTATGACCGATTATTCTGTCCTGATTGTTAAGGGTAGAAAGAAAGACTTGCATGTCAGCATAGGTAGTCAAAGTATTGACAGTATCACCATCATGTATAGACATGCAGTGTATCTTGCTAGGGTTCACCCCATCTGTCTCTATGTCAACCAAAAAATCCACTAGTAACCTCCAAGTATTCCGTAGTGTGTTCATCATACTTAACATCACAATGATACTGCATACCGAAGTCCCTGTCGAACAGCATGTAAAACTCACTGATGTTCTGACGTTCAATAGGACACTCATCAGTACGATCTCTACTGATACCATGCCCATAGTGCGCCCACTTCTCCATAGCTCGTGAACCCGTGAACTCACTAGACAACACACGACCACCTGCCTCATGTGGCTTACTAGTCTTAGGCTTAGGATTAACGTGCGAATAACAGAACACAGTAATTGGGTAGCTGTTCACTAGGTCTGCCATGTCCGTCATGATCTCGTTGAGTTTATCGTTAGCCTCACTTGATGTGTATCTACTAATCAATGCAGTGATAGGGTCTAGGAAAAATAGATTAATCCCATCCATCAAGTGCATCTCCTCGATACAGATACGGATGTCTTGCCAATCTCTACTAGCTCCGCGATCATAGAACCTAACCTTACCTTGTAAGTTAAGTAGTGTATTGCGTAGCACTTCCTTGTTGAACTCCTTGTCTGGTCTAGTGAAATCCTGTCGTGCTTCCTTACTAGCAATTCTTAATGCTGTTTTGACGGGAGCGTTCTCTAAATCAAACACACCTACCTTGTGTCCTAGATGTAACAAGTGCTGTATTAACTGGTACTCGTGATGTGACTTACCAATCTTCGGTGCGGCTCCTACGATATGTATCGTGTTAGGTCTGATACCAAACGTAGCTCTATTGACTGACTGCCAAGGGAAAGGGATACCCATCTCTGGCTTGACTAATGCCTTCTGGATTAGGTCATCATCAATATCAACTAGCTCGCCCTGTCTCTGATAGTCAGCCTTGAACATCACATTCTGATACAGCTCGTACTCTCTACCTTCCTGCAACATATCGTTACAATCCTTGAGGGGTAGGGTAGCCACCTTAAACTGAGGGAATACCTTGAGCACCTCTTTGGTTGCCTTCTTGCCAGCTTCATCATTATCAAACACCAAGACTACCTCATCATACCCATTGATGAAGTCCCTGTTGTTCATGATGTCCTTCAATGCTGACGTAGCTCCACGAGTAACGGATACTACACTAGGCTTACCTTTGAATGTGCTCAACTTGTGGTCAAACAATACTTGGTATAGCGACATAGCATCCATACGCCCTTCAGTTATGAATAAGCGTTTGCCTCCATTACGTTGTGCTATGTGCTGACCCCACAGTTCGAGACTACCCTTGCGATCACCAACACTAGTGATCTTTTTGTCAACTCCTTTGACTTCATACCCTACCACCTTTCCTTCAAAGCGATCAGGGTACACCTCATGCGTGATAGTCTTGCCGTCTTGTTCTGATAGCAATACCTTCACGCCAAACCCTTTACATATCTCCTCCCGTACTCCCCTCATACCTCGTACTGGTAGGTTATCTACATTGTTAATATCAAACATAAAGTTAGACTTATTCTCCTGTTGTCGTAGGTATGAGTCATGCTTTTTCCCGTCATACTCTACATCCTGTGGTGGAAACCAACTGTTACAAGCGAAACACCAAGCGTCAATAGTCCCGTTGGGTTTCTCGAATACCTGCTTGGCATCACTACTACCACACTTAGCGCATGATTCTTTGTATAAACATTTACCTTTATCTAATTCCACTTTCATCACCATTGCCTCAAGATAGCGTCAACATTATCACGCTCTACTTTACAATCCAACTGCTCTTTTACATTTACTAAGAACGCACGTAGCCCCATCTCATCTATTAGTTCGGAAGCGTCAGCGATAGTAAATACTCTGGACATCTCCTGTCCTATCTCTTTACCAAAATCGTCTTGCATAATTACCCTCTCTAACTGTTAATGCTATCTGCTGATAGCAGTAAATACTTAAGAACATACAAATATTGTAGCATATTTTTTGCACAATGTCAATCATCTTCATCTAAAATGTTATTGATTAGTACAAACTCTGCCCAATCTGTATACTTAACATCCTCCTCGGATGTAAGTTTAGTTCTGCTTGCATTAAGACACTCGTTGCACATATCTAGGTACTCATTCTGAGTGGTTCGCATAGTGCTCTCTGCGTCAGTAAGTTCTACATTACACGCTCTGCATCTCATATATCATAGCCTCCATTTGATGCTGTAACTCTAACTCCTGCATCTGAGATTCGTAGTCCAGCATATCTAAGTATTGTTGATACAAGTACAGTATCTCCTCGTCAGTTATCTCATGACTATCGTTCATCAGTTATTTGCCTCCCGTCTAGTTCGTTAAGTCGCATCTCACAGTATCTGATTGCCTTGCGGATGTCGATTTTCTCACACTCTGTAGTGCTCAGGTCTCCGTATTGTTTATGTCCTGCTCTCGCTATGTACTTGACCACATTGCCAGCCCAGAATGGCAAGCTGTTTTGCATGATAAAAGTAATAGGCTCTACCGCATAACGCTGGTAGTGCTCAGGCTGTACTACTATTTTGTCTGTGCTCATTTTATTTTTATACTCCTTACTTTGTGTCGTAAAAAAGTCTGGCATCTGTCTGCCGCACTCGCTCATTGATACCTCACTTGATTAATTCTATTAGTTATAATGCTAATTATACCATCACGATCAACACTTGACAACTTTAAATTGCTGTCTAAGTGTTTGATTGCAAAGGATATTTCCTCACCGATTGGTGCAAATTCTAAAGCATTGTCAGCGATAATGATCGCTAGTCCTCTGTACATTGTTTCTATCATTTTATTTTACCACCACTATTAAACCAAGATTAGCCACAGTATATCCTAAGTATACTATAGCCAGCGAAAGGTCACCTTTAATGTACTGCTCTATTGACACATAAGCATATATAAAAGTGACCAGCACCACCAACCATGTGCTCATGAGTGCATCAATGCCTCAGCAATAAACAATAGATTGATTGCTAAAGCCATCAAACCTAACCATGCAAATCCCATGAGGACACTTAGCCATAACGGCTCCTCTATCTGCTTTGGTTTCTGCTTTTCTTTGTAGTCTATTTTCATGGTTTACTCTCCTGTTTCGCTGTAAAGTTCGGGTGCTTTATCGTCTGCATACTGGCGTGATCTCTCCATTAACCAGTCTAATAGCTGGTAGCACTCGTCATTGTCTAGTCGGTGTAGTGAGTTGTCTGCAAGTAATGGTTGATACTGCGCCATGAGTTCGTCCAGCATGTACTCATAGCACTCATCATGTAGTTGTTCGTATAGTGCCTCGTTGTATTGGTTACTCATTCAATAATCTCCACGTATCAATGAATCAAAAAAGTTTTGGTCTAATTCTTCAACTGGTGATGACACACCAACTAACCATTTATTTATGTGTTTAGTAGTTGTAGGCGACCATTTTTTACTGGTCTTAACGTGTCGACCACTAGGTAATAATGCCGCTACTGGTGTTTCATAACTAAACAATATTACTGTACCGTCCACAGTTGATATTGTCGCCATGTTACTGCCTATTGATTTTAATTTAAAGTTTTTCATTGTTTAATCTCCTATTGTTTGTAAGCGATAATGTCAATGCAATCACTTCCAAAACCTGTTATATCGCATTGAGTGAATCTCGTAGGCTCTTCGCCATTGCGTAGTGCCTTCTCGTAATTAGGTGATATTGCTATCCATTCTATCCCATAATCTTCTAGCCATTTATCAATTGCTAGTTCATCATTTACATCCAATCCCGAATAATCGTCATTGATTATTGCTGTTGCTAGATTTCCTGAAACTGTGAATTCTTTTGTTCTCATGATTTTTTATACCTCAATGTCTAGTAGTTTGTTGCTGTACTTGTTTACCTTTACCTCAATAATAGCATCTTTTCCCTCCATGCCGCCATATATTGAGTAATTTACCATATAGTCATTTAACGTAGTGATAACTATGTCGTGACCTTCTGGTCTATTGTTTTTAGTGTTTAGCACTATCTTATAGTTGGGGTTCCCGTATACGCTGTTATTTAAACGTTTAATCAATTTTATTTTACCTTCTATCTTTTGTGTATTCATGTTTATTATCCTTTATAGTATGTGTTCTAATTCTTTTTGAGCTACAGCAATTTCATGACTAAGTATGTAAATCAATTCAAGAGCCTCGTCAAGTGTCTCTATGCTGTCAATCATAGCGTTGTAGTGCCAACCAGCATTGTCCAATACTGTATCAATTTTTTCTAATCGTTCTACTGCTTTCATTGTTTAAATCTCCAAGTATTGTTTGACTAAGACTAGGCTAGCGGGTGAGTAGTCCGCTCTTTTTTGTGCCTAGTTTCGAGTATCATTAACTCTCATCAGTTAGTCTTATTGTTTTGTCTCAGAATCCTCCTCTAGCACCTGCATGTAACGACTCGCCCAAAACATGATTTCACCTATCATACTGGCTAGCCCTTCTGTGGATGTCTCACAGCTACCCTTGTGGATATATGCAGTCGCAAATACCTTATCGGTGCTCTTGCATCTGAGAGACATGAAATCAACGCCAATAAACTTAAGTTCAACAAAATCGCTGTATGGTTCTACGGCTCTTTCTAATATGTCTCTATGTGTCTTGCTAATTTTATATTTGCTCATTTTTTGTACTCCTATTGTTGTTTGGTTTTTGTTGTTGATGGTTGCCACCATACGCTCATTAAAATTAATTGCAACACTTTTTTTAAGTTGTTGTTTTTATTGATGTTTTTATTGATTGTGGCAAGTGTTCTCATCTTGTTGTTGTGAATATCCACAGCTCCTATATATAAAAGTATAGGTGGCATATTTGCTGATATGGTACTTCCCCGATACACACACCCAGCAGTTTAGGATTAAATGTTATGTTATAACGTGGCGAAAATATCCACAAAATTTGTAGCTGTATAGATAAGAATAGGGGCGGGGAGGGGGTGTAGGCGCGTTCAAATACTATAGTACCCTCCCAGATACAAAATAGGTGAATTTTAGACCCTAATAATTAAGGAAAATAGCTACTTAAAATATTAGGATAAGCTAATATGTTCCGATACCCAGTAACTTCTTCTATATCAACTAGTTAGCTGTACTTCTTAATGCTAATTCTACCCTCCCATACCTATAGTAAATTCAGTGGCGAA
>Ga0070751_1000869_pt1 | contig 18270 bp, 24 predicted proteins | sample VirMetDEL_Aug_28_FD_78514 | JGI IMG/M metagenome (GOLD analysis project Ga0070751, IMG submission 78514) | Aqueous microbial communities from the Delaware River and Bay under freshwater to marine salinity gradient to study organic matter... | ecosystem: Environmental > Aquatic > Marine > Coastal...
CGCCAGAGGGGAATTGTGTAAATAGTCAGTGGATAGTCAGTAGATAGGATAGTCAGGATAGAATTTTTTATGAAAGTAAAGAGGTCTTTCAGAACCACCCAATAAATTTGATTGTTGCGGTAGAAAAATTTGATTAGATTAACAGAGACAACACACACTAACAGAAAAGAGAAATGGCATTCGTCCCTTACGAGGATTTCAAGGCACTGGATGAAGAAAATGCTCGGTTGCTGAACCGACTGACGATACAACAGGAAATCAATCAGTCGCTCAGGGAAGAGAATTTCAGGTTGAAGGCGGAATTGGAGAGAAAGGTTCAGAATGAAACAGGTCCGACTAATCCATCATTGGTTTATATATGTCGTAGGGCCAGGAATGATATTTCACCTGGAAAGACTCAAGTGGGAAGGGTCATCCTTAGGTGGATTGAGAACGGAGTAGAAGTTGAAAAAATGCTAATGAGACAGCGGTCTTATCACCACTCACACAAGGGAGAACGCGGGAAATATGCCCCAGCACCGAGGGGGGGTGTTGAAAAGACCGAACATGGTTGGAGGACTTGCGACCCCTCAGGAAATAAAGAATTCATTAGAGACGGGAAATTTATAGACGGACACTTTCTCGCCGATTTCAGGCGATAGATACATGATTCAAGCGACGGGGTCTATTGTAAAGTAAGGCAAGGAGGTCGTCCAGACACGATCCATTTTCAAGAGTATCAATAATTTTTATTTTTATTATGTCAATTTTAGACATGTGGTCTGGAAGACCTCTTTTTATGTCAAGCGACGGGGTCTATTGAAAAGTAAGGCAAGGAGGTCGTCCAGATGCGTTCGGAGTTTAAGAAATAAAATATAAGTATAAGTATAATGAAAATACATCAGACTCATTCTCGCAAGGAGCTCATGGATATTATCTCTGTCTTTGAACTACCTATAAAGAATAGGAACGAGTATAACAAGAGTCAGCTTCAGATGAAAATAATAGATTGTTTAAACTATTTTGACTCTATTAATCCTGACATGGATTACTTCTTCTGTGAGACTAAAGAAGATCTTATATCATATCTGGAGAACCCGAATCCTGACAAGAATCTAACTATCAAGGAGAAGGATGATGTAATGAGCCGTAGCAAGAAAATCATAGGATACTGCCGAAATAACTATTACCTGATGCCTTCAAGTTATATGTCTTTTGATGAGGTCTATAATGACGCAGTTCATATAGCGAAATATGGAGGAATTCCATCGGTGAGAAAAGCGATAGAATTGCTGAATCGGGACCCTAAGTTAGCATACCCTATTGAGTTGAAGATACCGAAGAGGGTAGAGAATCAGATAAAGAAGAAGAAGAAGATTAAACAGGCAGATATACCTCTGTATATCAAGAGGGGGAGCTTTGTAATCTCATTTGACTGATGATTTTCTTCAAGCAGACTAAATGAGGGAAACTTTCGTCTAATGATACATCCATTTCCGCATCAATGAATCTATCCTTATTAATTGTATTATCATCATGACACACGCACATCATTAATTTACTGACATCAAGATTTATCATTTGTTTCTCGTTATAGGAGATCATTTTAACACCTTCACCCTGATTGCCTTTCGCCCCTCTGCTGATAAATCCACTCATCTGTTTCCAATGTTTTTTTGTAAAAACCATACAGGCTTCATGACCTTGCCATTTTCTCCCGCATCGGATTCCAGTTATTTTATAGTCTAATTTAGGATAAATAAAGAGCATTGACGCTGAAGAGGTTATCCCCGCTTTAAACTCCATCAGGGCTGATACAGAATACCGAATGTAGGTGGGGAAATAGATATCATCTGAATCCATACAAGCGATAAACTTATGACTCGCCATCTTTACGAGTTTGTTTCTCTTTTCACCGATACTTCTTCTGATACCCTTCTCATACTGATAGTTGATTCGGCATCCAGTTTGTTGCCGAAAGAACTCCACCTCTTCAGGTTCTAATAGATTAACATCTCCATCCTGAAGGATACAGACTTCTAATTTTGATTTTGGGTAATCCATACAGACTATATTCGTTAGAATCAGGGATATGAACTCTCTTCTCCGATAACAGGGAATTATGATAGAGACATGCGGACACTCTTCATCCTTTAATATTTTAGAGACAGGTGTTAATGGGAGATCAGGGATTTCCGGTTGAGTCATTATAATTTAATAAAGATTTTATTTTTAATTAATTAAAACGAATTCTTTGTATCTTCTATGCGAAACATCTTTTATATTTAATCCCATTCCTGAAAGAGGTCTTTTAGAAATATCTACTGGGTGATACTTATAGATTTTATCAAGAGACCTCTCCGTCCAGTTATTTTTCGTTTTGTCTCTACCGAACATATATCCGTTTCCAATAAATACGAATTTATTTTTAGATATAATCTGTGGAAGGATTACCTCAATCTGCTCGTCAGTCCAGTGCTGAATAACATCTTTAAGGATTACGAAATCGTATCCCTCAGGGATATCTCCTGCCTCTCCGTGTTTGAATTTAATATTATCTGTCTGATAAAATTTTATATTATTATCTATAACAGATTTAACACAATCAATTCCCGTATAATGTAATCCACTCCAATCTATCGTTTTACTAAACTCCCAATCACCGCAACCCACATCACAGATGCTCTTACTTCCTGTTTCTTCAATATGTTTCATCAGGAGACTAATATACCATTTAGTATCAGGAGAACAATTACTTCCTGAACCAGAAGAACCCTTACCATCCTTAGAACCCCAACGTTTCTTATCATAAATTTCTGTAAAATGCTTTTCCATATTATATATCATTATAGAAATTATTTTAAATAGTTCATACATTACATTTACTTCTTTTATAATGTTCGTTAGCGAAAAGATTAACTCTGTTATTCTGTATCTGAGACGGAAACGGCTCTTCAATGAAAACCGCAGGATAAATATATTTTGGATTTTTAATTAAATTTCCATACATAATATCAATCGCTTTCCACCTTTTAGTTTCCATTAGAGTCTGGACGATCTCTTTTGCTATCTGCCATGTAGGGATATAATAAGCGAGAGTTGTCATCATTCTATGCTTTTCATCAAGCGTATTAATACCTTCCTTATGGTCTATCTCAATAGGTTCTTTACTTGTTATTTTTTGATTCATTATAAATCCCCCTAAATAACAGAATGTATCAGGGAGGTCTTCTGGAAGATCTCTTATTTGGAGAGCATCATCCTCAACGATTAAACATCTATCTAACTTATACTCTGCTATATATTTCAATACTTTCAGGTGAGAAAGAAAGCATCCAGTCTTTCCTAAATGCTGAGGGGTGTATCTGACATTATGATATGATATCATTCTCTCACAGGATTCTGATTCATATGATAGCTCTTCTTTTCCATTGATTCCGTCAATAATCTTGAAATCAGTGCCCTGCCAATGCTCCCTCCGAGGACTATCTTTTAGAGAGATAACGAATTTATTAACACGGGAGCATTTTATCATATCCTCTCTGAGATAACATACGAAAGAGATCCTTGTGAAACGATTGTTTAACCCAAGGATACCCACTTCAAGATTATCCTTATATGTTTGCTGAGGATACTTATCATTATACTCTTTATCCTCTTCAGTCTCATAGAGTTCCGTATTTCCATGATACTGATGAACGTCCGCAATAAGAAAGTCTCCATGTCGCATATTAATAGCGACCTTAAACTTCGGCAGCACGAAAAGACCTCCATGATACTTGTTTTCCTCTAAGACTGAGAGACACGCCCACCCACCGAAATCACCTGAATCCTTATGAACTGCTGTTCTGAAATTTCTATTTGCTGTTATTGTGCTAAAGGGTGTGAGGGGTATATGAAACTCATTCAGATGAGCCCTTTCCCATTGCGACATAAATTTATCAGGGACTAACTCTCTATATAATGAACTGATATGCTGAAAGTATGGGATAGAGTCCTCATAGTCCTTGAAGTTCTCCCGAGTGTAGTGCGACAGACGGCATGGGAGATCTACACCGAGATTTTTCTGGATTCCGTAATATCCGACAGGATTACTGGCAACCTCATTATTAACCCTCATTTTACTCTGTTTCATTTCTCCTGTTTTTCGGTCTTTAACCATATATCTCGCAGACCACTTATTAGTCCAATAGATATCTCTCTTTTTCCAATATACTGCCTCAGGGTCAATAGGACCTGCTGCCGCTCCCCGACCTCTACTACTCTTTGCCATAAATTTACACTTGTCCCAAGCAAGGCTCAGGAGGTCATCTGGGACCGCATTCTTTCTAAACTTAAATACCAGAACACCCTCGCAGTAGTAATCAGTGTCTTCATCAATAATAGTTTCATAAGAATTGTCTCCCAGATATGTTCCCTTGAGTCTGTCGCATTCAGCATCGGATAAGAGAGAGGAGGCATTAATATCAATAACTCGGACCATGTCTATAAATATTAGTAAGAATTTATTTTTAAATATGTCCTTAATGAATTATTTAAAGGTTAATTCATATATTACTAATATAGAAATGAGTATTCAGACAGAAATAGAGGGGATGTATCGCAAGAGATATGAGCGTAATGAAATGAAAAAACCAGCAGCAGCTCATACTATTTATCAGCACACGAACAATATCACCAAGATTCATGAAGCTATTACAGGGAAAACACCTACTCTATTCGGAGAGATGACATGGATGGATGAGAAATCCCCTGAAGAGATCTTTCAGGTTATCAAGGGACTAAAGGGTAGGAAAGATGAAACCATTGGAGTAGCGACTCAGAGAAGTTATCTGAGTTCTATTCTTGTAGCGTGTCGCTGTATAGATTTCGCTAACGGACAGGATACGCCTATGTGGAGCGGAATTTATAAATTGATGGTTCAGAATATGGATGAAGTCATACAACATAGGGAAAAATTAAAAGAAGAAACGAAAGAGATAATGCCTGACTTTGATAAACTGATGGAGGATACTAATAAATACCTGAAAGAGCCTCTTGGAGATAAGGAGATGAAAATTTTATTGTCTATTTATACTCAGTTTCCAGTGAGATTGGAGATCGCTGACCTTGTTCTGGTAAAGGGCATATATGACTATAACAAGTTAAAGAAATCTACTGATAAACTGACGGGAAACTATCTCGTAATTTCAAGCCGAAATAATACTTCTTTTCTCTCTATGAGTAATTATAAGACCGCTGATAAATACGGGACAAGGATACTACCGATTGAGGACAGATACCTCATTTCTCTTCTCAGGGAGTTGGCTCGGGAGCGTTCAAATATGACTCCCTTGTTTCCTGGGTTATCCCGAAACAATCTCTCTAAAAAGATTACTGAATTTTATAATAAACTTGGATACAAGAAAATCTCTCCGACTCTACTTGCTAAAATGATTGATACAAGGGCGTATGAAAGTATCCCTGAGGAGTGGAGAGATAAAATGAAAAACCTTGCTGAGTTCCGAGCCCACTCTCTGGATACCCAGAGTAAATTTTACATACATAATTAACGTCTTTTAATATTACATCCCCAACATAAAACATTTCTAATAAATCCTGTATCGTGGTCGTGGTCTAAATTTCTACATTCATTCTTTCCCGCCCCATCTATTAATTCAACATTACACAACTCGCACCTCTCGCAGGTGATATAAAACATATAAATAGAGAACCAGTCTTCATCAGGTCTTAATATGATTCCTTTCCGCTTCCAATCTTTCTTACGAGTGGTGAAATGATGGTCTTTTTGTTTTTGTAATAAATGACTTTTATGTTTATTATAATATTGTCTATTGTATTCTGCTCTTGCTTGGATATCTTTGCGACCACCCATTTACATATATACTTACGAACTAAACTTTAAATTCATGAGAACCACCAGGAGTTCTTTACAACCACCATTTCTTTATCCTTTTCTTCTTCATCTGCTTTCCTCTTCAGGTAGTCTTCCCGAACAGGTTTAAGATGGTTTTTCAATGTTGTTATCTCTGACCTGAGTTCAACGATAGTCCTTTTCAATGCTCTTATCTCATCATTAGCGATATCAATAGGGCGAGGAACGAAAGGGTTTCTATCAGGCATTTAATATCATTTACTTTTTTATTTTTGATATCAGATTTAAAAACTCGGGAAGATCTCTACTATGCCGACGGACTAACAAGTCGCATAACTTTCTATCATTTTTAGGGACATATCTCGGGTTTCCCCCGCAGTTTAAGAGTGGATAGTCTTTTCTCCAGTATTTATATTTAGGTGGGTAAATCTCATTCATCCAGTCGTCGCAGAACCAATTCTTTATGAGGGGAGGAAACACGAACTCATATATTTCCCAGTGGGTCTTATGGATAAGAAACTGAGTTGCTATATTGTCATTATAACTCCATCCCGCCGCCCATCCTATATAGTTGTTTTTAGTTATCGCTTTCTGAAAGACCCTCAGCCATGAAGGATCATTCGGTAGCCTGATATCATCTCCGAGTATTTTAAACCACTGAAATCCGTGCTCCATAGCGACTTTCATTAACCCATTCCACACAGCGACCACATTTCCAGGGTCAGGCTGAAACGGGACCCATACAATCTGAAATTTCATATGAATAGCATTCATTTTCAGTCTCTCTTCGTCAATAGAATAGATAGGATCATCTGTGTCATATCCGACATATACAGATATAGGAACAGGAGGACAATACTTATCCAGCGTCCTGAAGAGTATATTATAGAGGTGAGTCTCTTCAATTTTAGTCCAGTCGGTATTTCGGGTGGTTGAGGGAACAAGGAAAGCGGTAGCATTAATATCCATTATAAATAACTATAAGATTTTATTTTTATATAATTCATATAATAATGTTAAGACTCTACCGAAAGAAACAATCATTTGATATTGTCGTTTATATGGGAGGATATAGATATAAGGTGGAATATAAGTATCAGTTTTTAGACTCTCAATGAAAGGAGATCTTCCAGATGGTTTATACTTTATTCCATTTTATATTTATGAAAAGAGAGATAGAAAATTTATTAATTTAAACAATGAGCTGGATAGAAGATCCGCTGATGACAATTCGGCGTAAATGGACGCACCAACAATGCCACAACTTATCCTTCTGAGGAGCAGTGCTCTCCTGATACTCCACTTGGAGATTGAAGTCAGTGCCACGGGTATCATAAACTCCGTTCTGGAGAGAAAGACTTCTTCCAATACAGAAGTTCTCACGGAACTTGCGGAAAGAGTATGGCATGATCTGAGCCATCGTTAGTGCCTTCTCCAGTTCAATAAGAGGCTGGGCGTCCACCGAGTTTTTAGTGGAGATCTTATTACAGAACACCTTACGATTCGGGTTCAATTTCCCGTCGTAGAACAACTGATACGATGTTAGATTATCTACGCATCCTGTTAAACCAGTCCGCTGAGAGTGGTTAGCATTATGAGTTCTCGTCCCCGAATCTGCCATGAGATCATAGTGGGTGATATATGTCCCTGCCGTTAGGAGCAAGTCCTTTGTCCCCGAAGCAGATGCGTCTGTTGGAATACAGAGAACTGATTTCGCCCTTGACTGACTCAGAGGGAGACGCAAGTTAGCAACCCGCTCACTCCTTAACTGAGATACCTTGTAGTTAGTTGCTGACAGGAAATCATAGTTCATTGCTCCCCCCGCCTTCATCATACTGGCGAGTTTAGAATTATATCCTGGAGGCATAACGACCTTCTGGAGAATAAATTCAGCATTGGTGATTAAATAAGAAGGATTGTAGGATGAAGCCTTCTCTATCGCACGAGAACATACTACGAGTTCTTGACTGAAATCAACCTGAGGTCTGTATGAAGCATTCAATAGAACCTTAATAGCGTTCGTTGTTCCGCCGACATATTCAATCCGAGCCACCTTAGGTGGAGAAACATCCCGAGTAGTATCCGCATGTTCGGTGCCATCCGAAGCATTCATGAAAGTTATCTCTTCACCGATACAGAAGGGGAATGCCTTAATATTACCCGACCATCCTTGGCAGTTGTCTCGCCGAACGAAAAACTCTCTAAACGCAGAACCATTCTGAGCCTTAGGAAACTGAGGGGCGGAGTTAGGAGCAGCAGGAGCAGCAGTATCAGTAGTTCCGTTAGAAGACATAAAGAATGGATTGGCCTGAAGGTGTCTGTAGCGGCTCGTCTGATCCAGAGTCCGGAAAACCCTCCGTGCCTCTTCAAATATGATTTCTACAACGAGTCCCTCAGTCATAGCAATGGGAAAGATCTTAGAGTTAGAAAATATCCCTGTATTCAACTGGATGAGACCTTTCACCGTCTTGTATTCATCATCCGTAAATGCTGTGCTATACGAAGCAGATGCGGGAAGTGGTTTAAAGTAAGGATTTTCATCAAGGTTAGATTGCTGAGAGAACTCTATCCCGTGGTCGTTTCTGTCCTTCTCCGACCATGTTGTTGCTCCTTCAGTCAGAGCCCGTTTCGCCTTGAGAGTGTCATTAGTTTCATAGTCATACTTGAGAGCAGTTAGGACATTGTAGTTCTGATATTCCTCAAGTAAAATTCTTCCCGCTCCGCCAGAATAGACCCTAATATCGCGTAGTAATACGTGTAATCCCGTCTCTGCGTCTAACTGGAGACGAGTAGGATCATTAGTGGGGTCTTTCTTTATTTTTACAGATAAATTGAGATATGACTCCTTCGGCTGGAAAAAACCAACCGAAGGGGGTAAATGAAACTCTGCTTTCTGTGATGGGGAATATTCTAATCCGTGCTCGGCGGGGATTGAGACCTTAGTCTGAGAGATCGGTATCTTGTCCTCGGCAGTCCAAAACGACATATTATTATAATGATACAAATAAAAAAATCTAAGAGTAAAAATTTAAAAAAACTTAAAACTATGTTCGGTAGTTATATTGTAATACAATATGCCTTATAAGGATATAGAAAAAAAGAGAGAATGGGAGAAGAAATCATATCAGAAAAATAAAGAAAAAATAAGAGAAAAAAATAGGGTTTATGGTAAAACAGAAAAGGGTAAAAAATGTAAGATAATTTCTGGTTGGAAATATAAAGGATTAATATCAGATGATTATGATGCTTTATACGACAGATATATTAATACACACGAATGCGACTGCTGTAAGTTGCCAATAAAAGAAGGTAAGGGAAGTCGTGTAATGGATCATTGCCATAAGACAGGTAAATTTAGAAATATCCTCTGTCATAATTGTAATATTTTACGATTTCATTTAGACAATAATTATCAGGCATATTTAAGGATGATGACTTTATAATTATTCTCCTCTATCCAATTTATCTTGATGAACTCTTTTACTATTACATGAACGGCATAATACATTCCTGATGTATCCCGTCTCATGGTCGTGGTCTAATGTTCTTCCATCACTTCCTCTACCCATCTGAAGCTGAACTCCGCAGTGGTCGCATTCCTCTGTTGTAATAAAATACAGATAAACTGATAGCCAATCATCCCCTTCATGAAGGATCATCTTCTGCTTGTTCTTCCAGTCGTTAATGCGGTGGGAGTGGATATAGGTGTAATATCTCTCTTCTGCTTTCGGACACTTGAAAGGCATTCTTATCATTCTATATGAATTAATCTTTAAATAAGTTTAGTGTCTGTAAAATCTGTGATTGGTTTCGTATAAATCCAATCTCGGATAGACGTCTTCGTGTTATAGTTGGTTATCTGTGCCTGATGCTCTGGATACATTTTATTAATAAACTCTACAATGTAGGAGAGTTCTTCCCATGATTTCATATGGATTCTTTCTCCATTCGGTTTATTATACTTGTCTCCAGCTCTCTGATAATCAGGGAAATAATAATTAGGGTTGCTCGTGGGGGTCGTTTCAATAGTTAATGTTCCATCCTCCTCTTGGACGCACTCAGGGATAAATTCTACATAATCTACATCTATGCCGAAGAGATGAATGGTTCTGTATCGGTCTAATGAGGCTATGACCGCTGCTGATCCTGAGCACCAGTTTCTTATGAAGCGAAGGGTAGAAGTAGGAAAGACCAATAGGTTTTCAAAGAAGAAGACTTTATCCATATTGAATGTTTTACCCTCAGGAAGTCCTCTAACCGCCGTCTGAGATATGATATAGTATTTACACTTGTCTTCTAAAATAAAATTTATGACCTCTTGATTCTGACAGACCACCTCATCAACATTAACATAGATATCGGGAAAGAAGTCAATCGTGTTCCAGTGGCGGAATGCCATCCCCGTCCCGACTATATCATACTTGTCTCTATTTATCTTTTCAAAAGGAAATCCTTCAAGAGATTTACCATTGCCGAATATACATACTTCTTTAAACATTTAACAATAGTAAAGATTTTATTTTTATGTATATATATATAAAATGTCTGATGGGGACAGCTTCATTGATATTGAACCCATGAGTGTGGATCAGGCGGCAGGAGCATTCGTAATGGTTGCGGGAGCAATAGGAAGTCTCCTGCTTGTTATCTGGCAGAGTAAGTGTCATTGTAAGGTAAATTTATGCTATATCTTCTCCTGCGAGAGACGTCCTCCCAATGAAGAGGAAATGAAATCATTAAAGGATCAGGCGAAAGAATTAAAGGATAAAGCAAAAGAAAAGGCGAGGGAAAAAGAGGTCCTCCAAGAGGTCGTTGTAGAAACACCCCGACTGATTCCGAAAACAAGTAAAGAAATTGTAATGGAGTTAGAACCCGAGCCCGAGTCTGAAAGACCTCTTTTTAGTAAAAATGGTCCTTAGTCTAAATACTCTTTCTTGAATGCTATAAATCCTTGGTTTTCATCGGGATGTATATATCCTTGGAGAATCCTACAATTATGAAACGACTGACACTGAGAGTAAATCCTCTGAAAATTATTTTTATTTATATCTTCTATGATATACATATCCTGAACATATTTCCATAAGACTTTAAACGAAAATATCTGGTGTTCTATTAGATGAGACCCATCATCAATAATTATATCTGGATTAGGTATCCTTGAAAAGAGGTCTTCTAAGGCTTCTTTATCGCTCTGGTCGCATACATAGGTATTAATACTCGGTTCGTTTAACTGGATATCTCTGATATCTATTCCTACAACTGAAGCATTAAAGAAATCTCTCCACATTCTAAGAGAAGCACCCGACTCATAGTTATCACTGGTATATCGTTTCATAAGTTCGGGATATCCGATACCTATTTCAACCACATTGTTGTAATTCTTGTCTTTTAAGAGTTTATAGTATTCTGGAGTATAATGATGATTATACTTCGGGCATTTATCAACTATATACTTTTCGGCTAATTTAGTTAAAGGATCTCCCATTATTATTTCTAATTAATATAATAATGAAACTGAAAGAGATTAAAATCTATGTTATCAACTTGGAGAAAAGAAAGGACAGATTAAAACAGGTCTCTCGGATGTTAGAGGGATATAACTGGGAGAGAATTGAAGCAATTGAAACTAAAAACGGATATTACGGATGTGTCTTATCTCATATTAAGTGTCTTAAAAAAGCAATTGAAGAAGGTCTTCCAGAAGTTATCATAATGGAAGACGACCATGAATTCAAGAATGAAAAGGAGTTTATTTATCCAGAGGATTGCGACGTGTGTCTATTAACGGGTAAAAATATAATCGGTAAAAACATAAACGACCACTTTCAGAAAATCTCTTCAGCAAGACATACTGATTGCTATCTGGTGAAAGCTCATTATTTTCCGAGAATGATAGAGTGTCTCAATAACTCTCTCTTAGAACTCCTCAACGATTACTCTCCACCGAACTATCTGGATGTGTATTGGGACAAGTATATGGAGACTGATAATTTCATATGTCTGAGGAAACTTATAGGGGGACAGAGAGGAGGTCATTCAGACATAACGAATTCTACGAGAAATAGAGGAAAAGAAATCAATATGAATTTAAATTGATGAAGTATTTAAAATTTTATTTGATATTATTATTTATCTAAATGAAATTGGAGGACCTCTATGAAAACATGTGGTCTCTCGGCAATCAGAATCATATCCCTTGTGGAGAACTCCCCGAATGCTATAAAGGAGATCCTCAAGCCTTCCGCTATAAATACTCTAACTTTCAGAGGGAGGAGTATTTTTATACCGACAGCAACTTTTATGATAATCCTTTTGAAGACGTTAATCCGAAACCTTTCAAGAGGTCTTCTTCATATGATATATTAGGCGTAGATGAGGATGCGGATGAATATGAAATAAAACAAGCATTCAGGAGAAGAGCATTAGAGGTTCATCCTGATAAACCTGGCGGAAGTCATGAAGAATTTATTAAGGTTAGAGAGGCATATGAGTGCCTTATTTCTTAATCTTCATCACCGCTATAATCGCTGTCATATTTTTTAAAATATTTATCCTTTAATTCTTCGTGTGCTTTCTGGAGTTCCATATGCTCTTCCAGAAGTTTTTCATATTTTACTTTCCAGTCTTGGTTTAATTTAGCAGCAACCCTTTCAGTGTCTTTCTGTTCCCGAGCCTTCATTTTATCAATATAAACTTTAAACTTTTCCCATTCTTTCGTAGGTTCAATATCTCCCTTATGAACTTGTTTCATTCTAAAATTAAAATTATATCTTGTTTTTTTAGAAGCAAGTTTCCATTTGCCTTCTCTTTCAAGATGAATACAATAATGAGTAAAACAATATTGGAAGTTCTCTTCAATATCCCATAAATCCAAGATGTCATTTAACATACTATACATTATTAATACACAATTCATTTTAAGTAAATTAAGCAATTTTACCCTCTAAGGGTAAAAATGAGTAATTTCTGAAAAAAGTCCCACGAAAAAATATTTCTGTAAGGGTTTTAAAAAGTTTTACTTAATTTTACTTAATTTCATTTCTTAGATTTCTTATCGTATCCTTTACCGAAAACTTCTTTTGGTTTTATTTTCTTGAAACGCTCTACTCTATCAGGGACCTTGTGTTGAGTAGGGGAGCACACTCCTGGCGAACACTCTTTCATTTTAACCGCTGGTTTTTTCTTTTTCCCTCCTGTATAAGGCATTTTTTAATTTTATCATAGAAAATAAAATATAAGGTTAAATTATAAATAATGAGTCTTATTGTAGCAACCAGTAAGTTAAATGAAAATACCATGCCGATTGATAGCGAGAAACCATCATCCTTTACTAACTTCTTTCGGTCTCCAATTGAGATCCCGCCGAATAGCGAGATAGCGGTTGAAAGTGTTAAATTAGAACGGAGTGGTAATATAACTATCGGCAACCGAGACTTTGTCACCCATTATTTCGGAACTGACCCAGATGTTCTCGCTCAGGATGACGAGTTTGAAGAACTAACATCCTTCTCCAGAACTATCAGATTTAACAAGGGGAACTATTCTATGACAACTTATACCGATGAGATACGGAGAGCCTTTAACGAACAATACTCTCACCCTAATATCTATAATAATACTATCTGTCTTTTGAATACGAATGCTTCGGGTCTGGAACAGGGATTAAAATTAACATTTCAGGACAGAGGGAGTGCTTCTGGAACTAATGTCACCGCCTCTTTAACGGCGACTCCTGTATATAATATCGCTAATCCATATGATTTACTCAATGATGTCGTGGCCACGAGTGGTAATTACACTTGGAATTCTGCGAGTGGAGTCCTAACAAGAACGGGAACAGCGAGTCCCACTATTGAAAACTCCTCATGTGTAGCAATGTTGAAAGGACATCCTTTCGGTCTCAATCAGGGGAGATTTGATGTATATCTTGATAATGCGGCAACCCAACCTTGGGTCTGTGGATTGAGTCGCCCTCATATTCAGTGGGAAACATATGAGTCTGAAACAACCAGTAATGTAAGAGACAGAGTTATCCATCAGATTGATGAAACTTCAGTATCGGGTGAATTCGGAGATACAAGGATATCAGACTATCAAGGAAATCCTACTATCAATGGTCCGTGGGAATGCTATGACTACGCTCTCATGTTAGATAATGATGAAAAGGTGCGACTCATACAGAGAGTATGGGACAACAATAGAGAGGCTGGTTATCATGAAGAGATAGAATACTGGAACACATCGGGCGGTGCTTCCGACAGAACAGCACCTATGACTCGGGCACAATTCTATGCTTCTTATGATGGAGTCAGATTTCAGGGTGTTGGCGATCAGATATTTGTTTATTTTAAACAGAATGGAAAACCTCTCTACGACCAGATTATCGGTAGTAATCTGACCTCTGGAGCAGGATATAGTTTTACACCTATCGGAGATACTTCTTGTGCTCTTTATCCTATGTTTAATATAGGTAATGGTTCTATGACAATAACTAAATATGAAAGTAATTACAATGTAGCCTCAGACACATATGCTTTCCCCTCCTATATTCCGAGCAATGCTCCTAATTCGGGATACTATCCTGGAGATGATCCTTATAGCAATGAGGCAGTGGGGGCATATACTAATATGAATCCTTCCAGAGTCCATATTAAGACCAATAGACAATTAGCATCCAATTCTGATGGATTCTTTAATGAATACTGCGACTCATCTCAGAGAAAGTGGAACAGAAAAGACAGAGAAGCTTTAGAAACTCTCGGATACACCTATTCCTACGTAGGTCTCAATGGGGCGAATGGGGTAGATTTTAAGCATATCATAGGTTTAGGTCCTATGCGTAATGATAACACTTATTATACATTACTCCCCTCACAAGAGTTTCCTACTATGGGAACAAGATTCGGATATTATGATAGAGCAGATATCGCTTCTACCACAGGCGAAGGATATGTTATTGGAGATGATACATTATCAGTCACCTTCATATCCCCCAGCGAACTCGGAAAGACCTCTGTCTCTTCATTTGTAAGACTCCCTGGATTGACTCATAAGTCTTTTAATGGCGGTCAGTCAAGTGTCAGTAAAATTGTATATCAAGTCCCTCAATTTACTAACGATGGTCGGCAGTTCGGTGCTCTGTATTTCGCTCCAGGTGAAAAGACCTACATAGCTCTTAATAACCCCGCTCCTATTATGTTAAACTCTCTCCAAGTCCAGATAGTAGATAGTCAGGAGAAAGAACTAAACTCTCTAATGGGTTCAACTCAGATAGTTTTCCATGTCAGAAGGATGCGATAAATCATTATTAATCATTCTAAATGAATTTTTAATCATTATTTATTTTTTAACTATTTAAAATATTATATATCATAATATTATAAATGGCAGACTATCTTGCGGACGTCCAGATGCCTCTTCAGGCTCCCGAACCCGAACCAGAAGGACCTCTTCCACTAACCGATGATGTTATAGAGAAACAATTAGATTTAGAGTTCGCCGAACAAGAAGGATATGATATTGAAGAGAAGGATGGTATCCCCGAACCAGTTATGAGAAAGAAGATACCTCAGGAGGAGATCTTTTCACCGCCGAAGGTAAAACCGATTGCTGAACCGAAAGGAGGTCTTTCAGAACCGAAACAGAAAAAGACTCGTGCGAAAAGAGGTCCTGCCAGTGCGGAACAATTAGAAATCCTTGCGAGAGGACGACAGAGGGCAGCTGAAAACCGAGCAAGGAGAAAGAAAGAACAAGCAGAAAAAGCATTGAAGGATAAAGAGGATGCTGAACTGGCAGAGAAACTAAAGGAAAGAGAGAGGGAGAAACTAAAGAAACGATTAGAGATTCCGATTGAAGAAGAACTCTCTGGAAAACCTACAATCATAGAAAAGGAGAAGGTCGTGGAGAAAGGATACTCTCAAGAACAATTAGATGAGGCAGTTCAGAGAGCAGTGGAACAATCAGTTCATAGAGTAGAAACATTACGGAAAAAGAGAAAGGAAGAGAAACAGAAAGCACAGGCGAAAGCCAAGCACGAAGCTAAGGTCTTTCATGAAATCAACCGAGCAATTAAACCCTCAGGTTGGGACTACTGCTTTATGTAAAAAATAGATTTTATCATTATAAAAATAAAATAATTATATGTATAAATAGACTATGGAAGGTCCTCGCGTTGTCCCAGTTAAAGATCCTGACCCAGTAAAATCTCTTCACCCACCACTTCACCCTAATCTTCCGCAAGTTGATGGATTCGGAGGAGGAGCTCTTGTTCTTCTCGTTTCTCCAGTCCGCACAGGGAAGAGCACGCTGATCAGTAATATGCTTCTTAATGATAAATTTTATGATGCTCAGGAGAGGTTTGATAATACAACAATTATCAGTAATACCATATCCAATGATATTACAAGTCGTTTCCTTCGTAAAGCATTTGACACTTTTGATGCCTATGACGACCATATCATAGACGGGATAGTAGAGAATCAGAAATCATTTGATAAAGAAGACCAACCAGAGATAGCGGTCGTTCTTGATGATTGCCTCGGGTCAATCCGCAGAGAAGCGAAAATCAATCATTTAGCGAGTAGATTCCGTCATTTCAATATTAAATTATTAATTATCTCCAGTCAGAACTTTCGTATGTGCTCTCCAATCATTAGACAGAATGCTACTAATGTTATTGTAGGATCTCCTTTCCCGAATCAGAAGGAGCTCGGTAAAATGGCAGAAGAATATGGAGATGTGTTCGGGGGAGCAGACAACTGGTTAAAAATATATCACCAAGCGACTCCTAACCGATATGATTTCCTTCATATGGACTTTCAGTCTAATCCACCGAAGGCATATCATAACTTTGAGAAACTTGTTGCGGAGGGTAGCAATATTTTAAATAGTTCAGAGTAAAAAAATTTTATTATATATACTTATAAGAGATGTCAGACTTTTACGGAGCACACGCCGCTGCCTATCAGACAATGAATCAACTGGGACAACATGCGGCAGATATTAATGAGATCAGGGTGAATGGATGGAAAACACAGACTTTTGCTTTTAATACATTAGATAGGGCGGAAAAGGACAAGAAAGACGCAGATATTCAGAGAGATGTGGAATCTGATGTTGCTTCAGCGGCGAAAGTATATAAGACTGGTAAAGCAGGAGTAGAAGCAGTAGGAGCATTCGGTAGAGGTTTCACCAGAGGTCTCCAACAGGCGGCAGCGGGAGTGGGAAAGGGGGAGCAGGTCACCGCTGAGGCTGCTATATTGGGGAGTGGTAAAGTATTTACTTCGGCAGGTGTTTCGGGGACAGCAGCAGCAGCAGCAAGAGGAGCAAGAGGAGCAGGGGCAGTTTTAACAGAGGCAGGACAAGGATCTCAGTTATTCGGTAAAGGAGCAACTGCTATCTCTGATTTAACTGGTGTTGAGGGAATTGTTGCTAAAACTCTTGTGAAAGGAGGAGGTGAAACATTTGCTCGTGTCGGTGCGAAAGGTGTTGGTCTCTTGGGGACTGGAATAGCGGTCACCAATGATTTTGAAAATCTCGCTAATACGGGAAATATCTTTAAGGAGAAGGATGCGGCGGGAAATGTGGTAGCAGAGAACACTGGTGAAGTTGTCGGTAATATTGCCTCAGTTGTGGGAGGTGCTCTGGATGTTGCGGCAGCATTTACAGGAGGAGCACTCGCTCCCCTCGCAGCGGCAGTTAATATATTTGCGGCAGCGGATACTGCTATCAGTGGTATGATTCAGGATGCTAAAGAAAAGAAGGTTGATGAGGCGAACGCCCCTTCAGCGAAACCTCCTCCCTCTATCGCTCCTCAGGCATTCGCCCAGTTCGGTCTGGTCGCCTCTCAGGGTCATAATCCTCTTCATGCTATCACTGGTAGCGGTTAAAAATTTGATTGTTGCCTTGAAAAAATTTGATTATACCAACAGAAGAAACATACACTAACGAGAGCAGAAAGAAAAGAAACCGAAAGAACATGTCAGGCACCGAACTCATTATGGGGATGGAGGAGGTCGTTCAGCACATTCGGGAGCTGGAGAAGCGGGAGGAGAACCTGAAGGAAGCACTCGCCCAGAAATTCTACAAGCACTACGACGAGATGGACTACGACAAGTTGTCTCTCGCCCGAACAATCGGCCCAGACCTCGGCCGAATGGTGGATCATCTGATGGAAGAGAACAAGCGACTCAAGGGGGGGAACGAGTCTCTTGAAAAGACTCTGGAACAGGCGAAAGAGACCGCATATCATATGGGGGTTGATATCTTCAGCGATAGCGATGACCAAGATGAAGAAGAAGAAGGGGTCATTACAGACCTTAATGGAATGAAGATGAAAGTTCCTTCAGAAGAAGTATGTCTCCAGAAGTTCGGAATCTCACAGGGAGAGTTCATTATGTTGGCGAAACAGAGCG
>Ga0070751_1000872_pt1 | contig 18241 bp, 22 predicted proteins | sample VirMetDEL_Aug_28_FD_78514 | JGI IMG/M metagenome (GOLD analysis project Ga0070751, IMG submission 78514) | Aqueous microbial communities from the Delaware River and Bay under freshwater to marine salinity gradient to study organic matter... | ecosystem: Environmental > Aquatic > Marine > Coastal...
ATTGCTGCTCATATGAGTACTCAAGAAGCTTTAGAAAAGCTAGTAGCCGAGTTTGATCTCCTCCTCAGGACCGAACACTGTCCAGGAGGAAAAGCAGAGATTGCTAGGGCACTTAGATATATAGTAGCAGATAATAAATTAAATTGACGATTTAGAATGAAAGAATTAAATAACTTTAGAAAATTTTTATCCGAGAATACTATGCCCGATTTCACTATCATGGGTGAAACATTTAACTTCTCCGATATATGTCCCAGCGCTCATAAATTGGTCCAAAACCAAGCTATTGTCCACCAGGGATTCAGCAACACCGCCCCTACCGTATTGAACTTCGCTATAAAACACCGTAATTTTTTCAATTTAGAGCGCAAAGCACTGGGTTCTATGGGAATCACGGTTGATGAATATAATGACGATGTAACACGGTTATACACCGAAATCCTCAACATTGCCGACAAATTAGGTGTACGTAAAAAAGCCAAAGAATACATGGACATGCACATGGCTAAAATCAAGGATGCTGGTTTTAAAGCTAGCGAGCCCGGTGGTAGCTCCGATCGTAATTTTGAGGAAGGGTACTACGATCCAACCGATAAAGAACTTGATTATGCCGACGAGATTGAATACGAACAGGATTGGAGAGACGAACAAGATGCTCTTTTCGGTAAGATAAGGGAGGTACGTAGTAGGATAGCGAGTGAAGTGGAAGGATATACGGATCTACATGAGAATGATGTTATTTTAGAAGCCTTCTTGGGAGAATCAAACGCTGAGAGAAACCCATTGCGTGGTATTAAAAATATGTTCCAAGCTATTATTCCCCTTAAACTTGATACTAGCACATTAGGTTCTTTAGGCTATGCTAAAGCTACTGGTATTAAAGGGGATTGGAATGTTATCCAATTTTTTACCGAGTATCCTGACAAGTATGAGAAATATAAGGATCTTTTAGGTCAAGCAAATAAATTTGGGGTTAATATTAATCCTAGCACTAACGTTCTTGATGCTTATAATGCAATTTCTGCTGCTGCTAATGAGTATGATCTTAGAGAAGACTTTAGACATTTAGATAATAAAGGTGTAGATTTTAAAAGCAGTAAACCTATAGCATGGGTGCCTAAAGAAGATTATTTAAGCAAAGCTAAATTTGTCGGAGAATGGAATGGGTCTGCTTATGTAAATATGGGAATTGAATATTATTGTGTTATTTTTAACAGTAAAGAACAATTACACACCTACAATTATGTTCAAGGACATCCTATATATGGTAGTAAAGGAAATGAAATTAGAGTTCCTAAAGATTATGGTCTTAGAGAAGAGTCACTTAATGAAAAACAAAAGTATGCTGATGATCAACTCAAGTTTAAAAAAGGTGATACTGTTTATTTTAAAAATGTAAAAGGTGGTAAAAAACTTCCTATGACCATTACTGGCCCCGGTAAATTTATGAAATCTAACAGATTAGGTGCTGGTGGTAAAGAAATAGTGTTCCCTGTTAAAGGTGGTCCAGGTGGTAAAGGAATGTATGCTGCTAGTGACTTGGTTAAAGAAAATCTTAATGAAGAAAAGTACATGGTTACTATATCGAAAAACGGTACAACAACCGAACAGAACATACATAACACTAAAGAAGCTGCCGATGCTCAAGCTAAAAAAATAAATGGAGGATTTATGGACCGCCCCGGTGTCAAATTCAAAGCTGTTGTATCAAAGGATGTTAAAGAAAATTTAGAAGAAGGATCAATCCAAACTTTTACTCAAGGACTTGATAAATATACTAAATATCCTCACGTTTTTGTTTTCAAAGTACGTACTATGAGCACGGATAAGCAAGGTGGTAAGTTTGTACATGATTCTCGTTATGAAATTGAAGAAGATATGACTTTTAATGAAGCGGTAAAACAAGCCGAATATTTTATTAGTTTACCCGAAACCATTGGAGTCAATGTAAACCTTTATTACACTACGGGTAATACCGAAGGACAATTAGGAGGTCAAGTTGAAGTATTAAGGTGGACACACGATGCTTGGTATATGGGTGCTAAATCCGATTACATCAAAAATGCACAAGCAAATCAATTTGAAGATGAGGAAGCCGAACGTATTATTGCTATCCGCAAATGGCTAAATTCTTCTAGTATAGGTCGTCAACCTCAAAACGTAGATAATCAGGAAGAGTCATGGTCTACTGCTGTTAGTAGTATGAAGCAAAAAGTTGCAGATATTTTAGCTACTAAATGAAACAAATTTATAACTACCTAAAAACACTAGGAGACCATATGATGGAAGCATTGGTTCATAGTGGAGGCCAAACCGGATTTTAAAAATGAAAAAACTCACCCTAATAATCCCAGCCCTCCTCCTCATGGGGTGTTCTGTCCAAAAGGAAATTGAATGTTGTGAAGGGGAAGAAAACCGTCAGTGTGACGAGTTTTACCCATTTGAAAATTGTCCTACTGGGCCCAGGTATGGTTATTATTCTAGGGAATATAAAAAATGGGTTTACCGTACTTGGACTCCACCTTTAAATGTTCATCCATATTACCCAAATACACAAACAGTTTATTATGTTCCTGTTGAAAATTGGACGGCTCCTCCCGTAAATAACGGTCCTACATTGTCTAATACACCACGCCCCGAGCAGTTAGGCCAATACCGCGAAAGATCTCCAAAGCCGCAAAATAACAATACTAGAAGTACTAAAGATTGAAGCTATACGAGGTATATACGGAGATACTAAGTGAGGTTGGTGAGGGGACTGCCAAACCATTCCCCATAAGTTCAAAACCTACCGTTACTATCGAGCTTAGCCGTTTAGCTAACATTGGTAAAAAACACCCTGGTGATGATAATAAACCGTGGATAGCCGATTTATCGTTTTTTTATAATTTTGAAAATGATAAGGGCTATAAATATAAAGTAAACTTTATGGGGTGGGTTAAAGTTAGTGATGAGTACTACAGTCGAGGTCTAAGAAGGGCACTTGGAGGAGAAAAAAATGCTGGTCCAAAAGAAGTAACATTTGATAGTTCTTATAATGTATCATTTGATGTAGAGTTTGGACAAGAAGAAGAAACTAATTTTCAAGAACAATATAGAGTATTAGCTACCGTAGTACAATGTGTTCGTGATTTTATTGAACAAGCAGATAAAACCCCTATCCCTGTTAAGCAACTTGATATAGTACCAAAAGCTGGTGAAGGTGAAGAAAAGGGAATGGATAACCGACGTGGTAGATTTTACTTAGCTTACATACAAAAACAAGTAAAAACTTTACCTGGTGATTGGTCTGTAATGAAAATGTATGGAGATGGGGGTGTATCTATTAAACGAGGGAAATGGAGAGGAGGGGGAGTAATAGATGTAGATAATTAATATTTATTAGCATGCCTACATTAACTAGAAAACAGCTAAGAACTCGCCACACTGCTTCTACCGATCTTACTAATGGTACTACGTTTACTTTAACAAATAATGTAAGCAAATCTGTTTATTTTAACATAGAAGGTTCACGTTATTACATAAGCGAATCAGGAGTATTTGATGGGTATAAACATTATGATATTTTTAACACCGCTTCTCTAGATACATTAGTAAATTGCTCAGTAATAACAGGATCACTTCAAGCAGGATTTGTAGTAGATCCTGGGGCTGTTGCTACATTTAATTGGGCTACTACAACTACTGTTCCTCAAGAAAATGTTACTTTTATGGCTTCTAACGGTTTAGTAAGAAGTGGTTCTACCCCAAGTGGTTCTGTGGATTTATTATATGGGGTACAATTAGATTATTAATAACTTGACAACATGGCTGATAAAAAAATAACACAATTTACACAAATAGGAGCATCAGAAATATCTGCCTCTACAGATGTCTTACCTATAATAAATGATGGGGGTAACAAGAAAATAACAGTAGCAGACTTATTAAGTACTACTTCTATAGTAGGAGAAACAGGAAGTATTGCTTTAGTATACACAGGCTCAAGTGGTAATATAACCCCCCAATCAGGAAGTAATAGGATGTGGGTAGAAGCAGATAGTTTTTCTACAATAGGAGGAGGATGTGAAAATACTGTTAGTAGTATATTTTCAACCATAGCAGGGGGTATTTGTAATACCACTTCACAGACTGGAGCTGTAGTAAGTGGAGGTTGTGACAGCACTGCCTCAGGTGTTGTATCTACAGTAGGTGGGGGTCGTAATAACACTGCCTCAAATACTGGGGCTACAGTAGGTGGGGGTATTAGTAACAATGCTTCAGGCAATTCATCCATAATAGGTGGGGGCATTCTTAATACTGCATCTTGTCATTGCTCTACAATAGGTGGGGGAGCGTGTAACACTTCTTCAGCCAGGGTATCCACAATAAGTGGGGGATATAAAAATAGTGCGGTAGGATTGAGCAATTGTTCTGTAATAGGTGGGGGAAGTAATAATACGGTCTCAAGTTATTCCTCTGTAGTAGGTGGAGGTTTATGTAATGTTGTTTCAGCAAATTCCTCTGTAGTAGATGGAGGTGTATGTAATGTTGCTTCAGGCGCTTGCACTACAATAGGTGGGGGTAAAAGCAATACTTCCTCAGGTACTTTATCCACAATAGGTGGGGGTGAAAGCAATACTTCCTCAGGTATTTTTTCCACAATAGGTGGGGGCTGTTCCAATATAGCTTCAGGTTGTAAGGCTACAATAGGTGGGGGTAGTGATAACACTGCCTCAAATTCAGGAGCTACAATAGGTGGGGGTTTTTGTAACACCGCCTCATGCCCATTTTCTACAATAGGTGGAGGTTTAAGTAATACTGCATCGCTTTCTTGCACTACAGTAGCTGGAGGAAAGCAAAACACAGCTTCAGGTAATGCATCTACAGTAAGTGGGGGATATAATAATACTGCCTCAGGTCCTTATTCTTTAGTAGGTGGAGGAAATTGTAACACCGCCTCAGGTACAAGATCTATAGTAGTTGGGGGTTGTAACAACGTTGCCTCAGGTGCTTGTTCCATAATAGGTGGGGGTAGAAATAACACTACCAGCACTTCTTTATCTATAGTAGTTGGGGGTTGTGACAACGTTGTCTGCTCCCCAGGTAATTATTCCATAATAGTTGGAGGCATTTCTAACATAATTTCAAATTGTATGGCTACAATAGGTGGGGGTCAAGAAAATAATATTTCAGGTAGATTTGCCACAATAAGTGGGGGATATAGAAATGATGCTTCAGGTAATTGTGCTACAATAAGTGGGGGAAGTCTTAACTCTGGTTCAAGTATTTGGGCTACAATAGGTGGGGGATATCAAAACAATGCTTTAGCTGCTCAATCTACAATAGGTGGGGGAACTATAAACACTGCTGGAGGAGTTAGCTCTGTAATAGGTGGGGGTCGTTATAACACTGGATCAGGTAACTGCAGCGTAATAAGTGGGGGTTCTTGTAATGCTACTTTCTGTAACTCATCTACAATAAGTGGAGGAAAATGTAATACTGTTTCAGGTTTTTATTCCACAATAGGTGGGGGAAGGGACAATACGGTTTCAGGTTGTTGTGCTATAGTAGGGGGGGGTTGTAACAACGTTGCCTCAGGAAACCATGCTATAGTAGGTGGAGGTAGGAATAACACTGCTACAGGTGTTGGATCCGTAGTAATAGGAGGTGAAGGAAACTGTGGAGAATGTGATTGCTCATTTATAGCAGGACATAACATTATAGCTAGAACTACTTCATCATTACACGTAAATAATCTCCTTCTAGAAACGGGTTCACTCCCTACATCGGATCCTGGCATAGTAGGTATGTTGTATAGAAGTGGGACAGATATAAAAATTTCTTTAGGTTAAATTAATGTTTTTTAATTTATTATAATATTTATCCACAATGAACAATATAATGGGACCCGGGCCTTGGAATATATTTCTTCTTAGAGAAGATATAAAAAATCTTCCTATAATGGAAGCAAGAAATAGATATTTACAAGAACAACTTTTATTTGAAAATTATATAAGTGCTTTAAATACCATAAGTGCTTTAAACGTTTTATCAGCAGCAGCCGGTGCTGGAGGGCCTCTTCCATCGGGAAGTGGTGGTGGGGATGATCCCGGAAGAGAAACAAGACTTTTAACTACAGAAGGAGGCGATAATATAATAGCAGAAAGAGGTTTTTCACCAACAGAAGAATACTTTATAATAGCATAAAAAACAACACTAAAACATGGCAAACGTAAAAATATCAGGATTATCAACAGGAAGTGCTGCAGAAACAACTGGAAACAGTGTAGTAGCTGTAGTAGCTGGTGGTGATACTAAACAACTTTCAATAACTGATTTAACCACAGTAGTAGGGGGTGGAGGAAGTAGTGTAGACACTGCTCTAATATATTCAGGCAGTACCAATGGTATTGTCCCTCAATCTGGTAGTAACTCTCTTTCAACCGGCTCTTTTAGTGCTATAGTAGGAGGATGTAATAATACTGTTGTAGGAGGAACCGGTACAATTGTTGGTGGTAGAAATAACTGCGCAACAATGAACAACAGTACATCTACTTCTGGTGTAACTGTTTTTGGTGTAAGTAACACTTCCTCTGCAGTAGATGGAGGTACTACTATATCAGGATGTTATAATTCAATAGGAGAATGTGCTTATGATGCTACTATTGGAGGTGGATATCAAAATAGAATATGTCAATTTTATAGCACTATTGCAGGAGGTTCAGATAACGTAGCATGTGGAGGTGGAAGTTTTATTGGAGGTGGATTTCGAAATTGTGTATCCAAAAACTCTACTTTAAGCGATAGTGGATATTATAGTGCTATTGGAGGTGGAAGTAATAACTGTATAATATCTGCATCCAGCTATACATTTATTGGGGGTGGAGATAATAATAATGTTTCTAGTAGTTTTAGTGGTATTTTAGGAGGTACTAGGAATTCTGTAACCCATCCAAAATCATTTATAGTAGGTAGCGATTTAACTTCTAGTAGAGATTGTACAACACATGTTAATGATTTAATTATAAGTACTTTTAGTGCATGTAATGGATGTACTGTTACCGTAGGAACCAACGGTTTACTAGAAGCTAGTACTGGTAGTGGTGGAGGTGTTACATCTATTATAGCGGGTAGTGGAATATCAATTGATCAAGGTACAGGTAATGTTACTATAACAGCAACCGGTGGTGGTGGAAGTAGTGTAGATACTGCTTTAATATACTCTGGTAGTGTTGTGCGTGGTATAGTTCCTGTATCTGGAAGTGGAAATTATATTAGTGGTAGTGATACTGCCATATTAAATGGTAGTAACAACACTATATCATTTGGATTTAACTATAATGATGGAAAAGGTAGTGGAATTCAACCTAATATTTTTACTACAATTGTAGGTGGATGTAGTAATACTACGGACTCATATACAAGTGTCATAGCGGGGGGTTGTTGCAATAGAATATTTAGAAGCCCAGGAGCTTCAATTAATGGTGGAGCAAATAACATTATTTCGGCATCCATTGGTGGTCAGGATGGATGGAATGCTATTGGAGGAGGTAGTGCTCATTGCATTTGCAATGCAGGTAGAAATAATACAATTGCAGGAGGTCTCACAAATAAAATATGTAATGCTCCAGGTCTAGGAATGAACACTATTGGGGGTGGATGCGCCAATCGTGTAGACGGATCTAGTGTCAATAAAGCTACTATTAGTGGTGGTACTCTTAATGTCATCTCAATAGGTGCAAGTTGTGGTTTTATTGGGGGTGGAAGTGTGAATTCAGTTGGGGGAAGAACGCATGCTGTTGTAGTGGGAGGATGTTCTAACAGTTCCACTTATAGTGCATTTGGATTTATAGGAGGTGGATGTGATAATTGTATAGCATACACTAATTGCTCTATAATAGGGGGAGGATATCGAAACTGTGCACATGGTTCAAATTATTCGGGTATAGGTATTTTCTCTGGTATGTGTAATACTGCAGCAGATTGTAATATAGCTTTATCATTAGGGGTAAATAATTATAGTGTTCCTGCCCTTACAGGTGCTAGTGGTTCATTTAGTGCTATAATGGGGGGTGCTCGAAATACTATTTTCATGAACTCCGCTAGTGTTTACAATAATGATTATAGTTTAGCTCCTAACTTTATTGGAGGTGGTATAGATAATGAAATAAGAAGTGAAGCTACAAACACATGTAGTGCTTATTGGACCTATACAGGAGGTAATGTCATTGTAGGAGGAACAAATAATAAAATAACAGGAAGTAGCTGCTCAGGAAATTACCCATTAGGAAGTAATTTTATAGGGGGAGGAAGTATAAACACAATATGCCAAATAGCAGGTACTAATTCAGGTTCTTATAACTATCTTAATAATATAGTAGGTGGTTTGTGTAATACTATTGGTAATGCAAGTAATTCTACTATTGGTGGTAGTGTTGGGATGAATTTTATTGCTGGGGGATATAATAATAAAATTTTATCTCACTATAACGATAACGTTTCTTCTAATGCTATCTTAGGAATAAGAAATAATACTATTCAGGATGTACAATGTAGTACAGTGATAGGATATCAAAATAGGATTTACGGAATGCAGGTAGGAGGAAGTGGAAACATTATTGCCTCTTACAGTAGTACAATACAATCTGCAACAACAGGCGCTGCATCAAATTTTAATACAATTATAGGTGGAAATAGCCATAATATGTGTTGCCAAGGAAATACTAATACTGTCATTGGAGGTAGTGCGTCATGTATAACAGGATCAGGAGCTACCCAAAGTTCAGTTATTGCTTCTGCAGGAGGATATATTTGTGGAGTTTGTTTTGGATCAGTTATAGCTTCTCAATTAGCTTGTGTAAATCACGAACGAGCTATTATTCTTGGAGGATTTAACATATGCACTAGAGCAACATCTTCAGTCCATATGCCTAATATATTATTAGAGACAGGCTCTCTTCCAACTGCTGATCCTGGTATAGTAGGCATGTTATATAGAAGTGGAACAGATATAAAAATTTCTTTAGGATAATTAAAAAATAAATAAACAATATTAAAAACAAATAACATGATAGTAAATTTTGATGTTCAAAACAATGAAGTTAGAGGTCCTCAAGTAACTAACAGTCCTTTAAGTGGATTAACTACCTTTGAAGCGTTTAAAACTTATGTTGAAACTTTAGTAAATGGAGATACTACACAATGTAAGAAATGTAGAGTAGTAGATGAAGGTAAAGTAGTATATATAGGAACAGATGGAAAAGAAGTATTAGATTGGGAAGATTTAACCGACTTAACTACTTGGAATGCTTTAAAAGCTGAGTTGGGACTATAAGCTAATTTGGCTTATAGTTAAATTGTTATTATAATTAGTCTTATGGAAAAAAGTTATTCAGTATTTCACATTGAAGGTGGACTTGGGAAACATGTAGCAGCTACAGCCGTTGCTAAATGTATTAAAAAAAATCATCCTGAGAGAGAATTAATAGTTGTATGTGCTTGGCCTGAAGTGTTTATAAATTTAAAATATGTAGATAGGGTGTATCGCGTAGGCAATACACCCTATTTTTATCAAGATTACATAAAAAACCAAGATAGTTTAATTTTTAAACATGAACCTTATTTTACCACGGATCATGTCCATAAAAAGTTAAAATTAATTGAAAACTGGTGTAAATTATACAACTTAAACTATACAGGAGAGACCCCTGAAATAGTCTTTAATACAGTCCAAACAGGACAAGGACACAGAATGTGGGTTAGAAACAAACCTATAATGGTAATCCAAACTAATGGAGGTCCTTTCCAAGAACAACCTTATAATTATTCATGGACTAGAGATATGCCTTATGAGTTGGGATTAGCTTTAGTTGAAAGATATAAAGAACAATACCATATTATTCAAATATGTAGAAAACCAGAACAAGCCCTTCCAGGAGTAGAAGTTATTTCAAATAACATGAGTAATATGGAGTTATTTTCTTTATTATTATTTTCTACTAAACAAGTACTAATAGATTCTTGTTTACAACATGCCGCGGCTGCTTTAGAAAAGAAATCAACAGTAATTTGGTTTGGTACTTCTCCTAAAATATTTGGTTATACTATGCATGATAATATAGTAGCTTCCCTTCCTGAAGATTTTAATCTCCCTGATAGTTATTTGTTTGATTATAATTTTACAGGTACCCCCCATGAATGTCCTATTATAGATACTAGCGTTATAGATATAAACGAAATTTTTTCTTCTATAGAAGGAGATACTTTTAATAACTAAAAAATGAAACAATTATTTTTCCAAGCCTCTCTTCCCAGAGCGGGTTCAACTTTATTCCAAAATATAATGGGTCAAAACCCAAACTTTTACGTAACCCCTACTTCAGGTGTATTAGAATTAGTATTTGGAGCTAGATTAAATTATACTAATTCCCCCGAATTTACAGCTCAAGACCCCCAATTAATGAGAGAAGGGTTTTTAAATTTTTGTAGACAAGGAATGTTAGGTTTTTTTGATGCTGTTACTGATAAACCTTATGTTCTAGATAAAAGTAGAGGATGGGGGTATCATTATGGTCTTTTAAATACTTTTTACCCAAATCCTAAAATTATTTGTATGGTTAGGGACCTAAGAGATATATATTCTTCTATGGAAAAAAACTTTAGGAAACACCCAGAAAAGCATCCTGAGATAATAAATCATGCTCAAATGCAAGGGACTACCACAGAAAAAAGAATAGACATATGGGCTGCTAACCCCCCAGTAGGAATGGCTATAGAACGTTTATATCAAATAATAAAAGAAGGTAATGATAAACATATCCATTTTGTTAAATTTGAGACTTTTAGTAAAAGCCCTCAAAAAGAAATGGAAAAAATATATAACTATTTAGAACTTCCTTATTTTGAGCATGATTTTAATAACATAGAACAACTTACAGAAGAAGACGATAAAATTTATGGTATTTATGGAGACCATAATATAAGACCTAAATTAGAACCTATAGTAAGTGATGCTAAACAAATACTGGGGAAAGGTGCGTGTGATTGGATAAAAAATAATTATAAATGGTATTATGATTATTTTAAATATATCTAATTTAAAAAGGGCTTCGGCCCTTTTTTAGTCATATAAAAGTCATTCTTCCTTTGCAGTAAATTTGGCGGCGCCGGATCCCTTTCGTATCTTCCGGGCATCGAGAAAAACGCGAAAAAACAAATTAATTTTTTAAACATGGAAGATTTGATGACCACCTACGAAGAGAACATGGAGTTCCTGAGCCAAGAGCAAATTCGCAAAAATTGCCCTACGGCATTTACCGAGAAACCCAGCAAGGAGGTTTCAGCACATTACACTCATATTCCCACTTTCCGAGTGATTGAAGATATGGAAAAACTTGGATGGGGTGTTGTTAGTGCCCAACAAGTTAATGCTCGTAAGTCCCATACCAAGGGTACTCAAAAGCATATGATTACTTTCCGCAACACAGATATTGTTGTTGAAGGTAATGATGGTGATACGGTTTATCCCCAAATCATCCTTACGAATTCTCACGATGGTAAGAATTCATTTACTTTCCAAGCAGGTATGTACCGCTTGGTTTGCTCTAATGGTTTGGTTATTGCCGACCAAGAGTTTGGTCGAATGAAAATTCGCCACATGGGTTATGATTTTGAAACCCTCCGTGAAACCATGACCGAAATGGTTGAGCAGTTGCCCTTGACTGTTGAGAGCATGAATAAGTTCAAGCAAACCAAACTTACTAATGAGCAAAAGTATGATCTTGCTCGTAAGGCGCTTGCGACTCGATTTAAAGTCCAAGAAGGACAAAAAATCGAAGATGTTTACAAGATTGATCTTGATGCAATCTTGGCCCCTGTCCGTAAAGAGGATGCGGGTGATGACCTTTGGAACGTGTTTAATGTCGTTCAAGAGAAGGTTATTGAAGGTGATTTTGAGTATGTGAGTGGTGTTAAGCTCCGCAAAGCTCGCCAAATCAAGAACTTCAAGCAAGACTTGAAGATTAACCAAGAACTTTACGACGTTGCAAAGGAGTTTGCAGCGTAAGCCATGTTGTTTGTGTGAAGGGGGAGGAATTGCCTCCCCCGGATCACAAAATTTTGAATTTTAAAAAAATTTTCGTATATTTAGAAAATGATGGAAAGAAGCATGACTGTTGAAATGATTCTTGAACAAGCCGAAATTTACGGTTTGAGGTCCGAAGTTAGGTCTACCGCAATGGCCTTTATTAAAGACAACCCCCATCTTGGTATGGGATCCGCTTATACACAAGCGGCTTATGAATGGGATATCCTTTAATTTTTTAACCTTTTAATTTTTTTTATTATGGAATTTATTCCTTATTTGATTGCAGCTGCTTTTGCTGCTACGTTCGCTGTTATGTTTAACCTCTACAATCGTGTTCGCGATCTTGAAGAAGCGATTGATGATGTTGATGACTCATTTGATGAAGTAGATAGAGATCTTGATCGTGACTTTGAAAGTCTCTATAGTGATCTTGCTCGAGATTTGGAGCAGATCAAATCCGAAATTGCTGCCCGTTAAGGGTAGCAATTCGGTGAGATGGCAGAGTGGTCGATTGCGCTTGTCTTGAAAACAAGTTTACGGAAACGTAACGGGGGTTCGAATCCCTCTCTCACCGCATGAATTTTAGAACAGTAAATGGGAAAAAAGTTAGCCCCATTATTCATACAAGAAATGTGGTGAAAAATGAACCCCATGTTGAAATCCATATTGGAAGCGATTCTCAAAGGGTAGGATCAGAAATTATATACGTTACAGCAATAGCTTATCGTTATCCATTTAGAGGAGTTCATTACATTTATTGGAAAGAAATATTTCCTCCTATCAAAGATGATTGGTCTCGTTTATGGTTAGAAACAGAACGTACTATGCAAGTAGTACAACCATTATCTAAAGAATTCCCAGGCCTTAGATTTGAAATTGATATGGATTACAATGAGGATGAATATTACATGAGTAACAGATTAGTCTCAGCTGCTAAAGGGTGGGCTACATCATATGGTTATAAAGTTAATATCAAACCCAACAAACAAATCGCCACGAGAGCGGCAGATTATCATTGTAAATAAACTATAACATATTTATAAACATGGAACCACGATTAATCAAGGCTTTAAAAACACAAGCGGAGGCGGATAAACAGGAAGCTTTACTTACATTAGAGACCCTTTTAGATAACCCTGCAGGTATAGGAGAACACACTTCAGGTCATTTCCTAGAAGAAGCTAAAAAAGCAATTAACAAATTAGGGGAGGCTGAGGATTTACTTGAAACTATAGAAAGACATTTTGGATATAAATAAAATATTTGGCTCATTTGACTCACCAGATTCTTCTTCTAATAGTTGGGGGTGGAATCAGAGGAGCTATAACTATTATAGCCCTAGAACACTTCCTATAGAAGATGAAAACCATCCTAGGTATTTTATTAAAATGTTCTGGAAATTGATAATTAATCATCTTTCTTATGGTAAAAAATTAGTTGATTTTTTTAGTCAAGCTGACCCTTCCTTAGCAATTAATGAGATTGAGTATGCAGGGGAACGGATGTTATATTCACGTGCTTATGGGTTTATTAAAAAAATAGATTTAGAAGATAAATACCATCAAAAACTTCTTAAAGAAGAAAACACATCTAAATTAAAAGAAGCATATACACTTGCAATTAAATTTTATGAAAATGAAGAAGAATATGAAAAGTGTGCTTTCCTTAAAAAACAACTTGATTTTGTAAAATCTTTAACTTAACTTAGTTATTAAATATTAAAAAAATGTATTTTAGAGACCACATTCAAAATAAACTAGAAGCAGGGCAAGCTAGTCTTAAAAAATTAAAATTTTGGGTAAATAGAGGACAAGGTGACATTCAAGAAATGTACAAAGCTATAGAAGAATGCCATGACATACTTGAAGATTTAAAGTCTGTAGTAGATAGAGAACCTCGTACCCCTAACGAATATAACAAAGTTTAATTATGCTTACAGCTGAACAGATTCAATCCAATTGGGATGAATTCTGCGAAAATATTGAAACTTATATTTCATCACCTCGCAGAGAAAAACTTCTTGAGTTTTACGAGAAATATGAGGACCGCATCATGATGATGCCTGCTGCTCATAAAAAAGAATACCATAATGCTTTCCCAGGTGGTTATGTTGAACACGTAAATCGAGTTGTTCGTTGTGCTATTAAACAACAGGGATTATGGGCTGATGAAGGGGCAGACATGTCTACTTTTACCGAAGAAGAACTCGTATTCTCCGCTATTAACCATGATTTGGGTAAAATGGGTGATGAGGAAAACGAATCATACATCCCCCAAACTGATAAGTGGAGACGGGAAAAACTTGGAGAGGATTACATGTTTAACAAGGCAGTTCCATTTGCTTCAGTCCCAGACCGTGGTTTGTTTTTACTCCAATCCCATGGGATTCGGTATAGCTTTAATGAAATGGTTGCTATTCAAACACATGATGGTTTGTATGATGAGGGCAACAAAAAATACCTATTCTCATTCCAACCAGAACAAAAGCCACGTACTTCTCTTCCATTTATTCTACACCAAGCAGATCTGATGGCTGCCCGTATTGAATTTGAGCGTGAGTGGTTACCTAAGTTTAAAAATCCCGTGCCTACCCAGGAAGGTAATTTTACATTACAGAAAGAAGTCAAAAAATCAACAAAAGATAAAGCACTTTCTCAGCTTAAAAATGAGAATTTAAAAAATATCTTTGATAAATTATGATAGAAACTATCGTCATCAGTATATTAGGGGTTTTGGTTGTGGTCTTAGGATTCACAACCTTTAACCTCTTACGTAAAAATGAAAAACAAGAAGATATACTTACGGGGTATATTACTTACTTGGATCAATTAAGTCGAATTATAGAAATCTCTGATGAAAAGCTCAAAAAAATAGACGAGCGTGGAATCTTTAAAAGCGATGACGAGATTGGCTTCATGTATGAACAAATAAAAGAACTTCAGAGAATTCTATCCCAATTTAGGATAGATAAATTATGAGTGAAATAAGAAAAAGAAAAAAGAAAACTAAAAATCAATACTTTACTCAAGCAACAGAGGATGCTATAGTAAAATATAATAATACAATTGACCCGGAAGAGCGTAGTAGGATCTATCGAGATGAGATCCACTACGCTTTTTTTAAACTAACGGAAAATATAATCCATACTTTTAAATTTTATTATACCGAGGTAGATGAAATTGAACACCTTCAACATGAGGTTATTACATTTTTATTAGATAAAATTCATTTATTTAATCCTGAGCGGGGAGCTAAAGCTTTTTCATACTTTGGGACAATTGCTAAACGGTATTTAATTATACAAAATACTAAAAACTATAAAAAAAGAGTAGATAAATCCCCAATTGAAGAATTATACCACAATGTCCCCTCTTCAGATTTTTTATATGACTTAGAAGATGACCCCTTAGAAAAAGATCATTTGTCTGATTTTATTGATGAATTTGTGGGACATTGTACTTCTCAGTTAGAAAATTTATTTCCTAAACAAAGAGATGCTCAAGTAGCAGATGCTATTCTTTCTATTTTTGAACATAGGGAAAATTTAGATGTTTTTAATAAAAAAGCTCTTTATATCTACATTAGAGAAATGGTAGATGTTAAAACTCCCCATATAACTAAAATAGCTAATAAATTATTTGATATTTATAAAACTCATTATATTTTTTATTTAGAAAACGGATACACAAATTTTGAGTAATATTTATATTTATTGTCATGGGACAGCTAGATAAAAGTATATTTGGAAATAAAAAGTTTTCTGATCTTCTTGAAGAAATTTACAATAATCAAAAGAAAAAAGAAGAACAAATTTCTACTCTTATTTCTGAGTTAAAACCTCTTATTCAAGATATTGGGGATGCTACCTTGGTAGTTCCTTTACTTAAAGAATATCTCGAAATATCTGTTAAGAACGATGAACAGCTTATTAAAATGGCAAATATTGTCCAAAAAGCAGTTCAAAATGATACTGATGATGAGGGTTTTGGTATGACAGATGCTGAAAAAGAGCAGTTATTAGGAGAGATAAAAAAATTCGGTAAAGATAAAAAATAATGCCTGGGAAAGCGGAATACGGATTTGCAAGTATGGGGGGAAGTTTATTTGGTACCTCTACTAAACAAAACATAAACCCTTCTAACCTTAGTAACTCTTCAGGATTTGCAGTACTAAGGGTTAAAGACATAATTTTATCCCCATCAGATAAAGATTTTGAAAATGCTGGTGGGTGGGATGCTATTGGGGCAATTTTATTCGAAAATATTACAACATCTGCTAAAAATGAAGAGTTTTATTCATATGCTTATCCTTATTTTGCTAACATAAAACATTATCCTTTAATAGGAGAACTAGTATTTGCCATAATTCTCCCTAATGCTAATCCTTGGGAACAAAAAAATATTTCTCCTATATTTTATTATTTTCCCCCTATTAACATATGGAAAAATACTAATGTAAATAGTTCTCCCTATTTAGTTCCTCAAAGTTATTATTCAAAATTAGGAAAATCCCCACAACAAGCAGAAGTAGGAAGCACTAATAAAATTACCAATAAAATTACAGAATTTTCATTAGGTAAAACATTTAAAAAAACTACAGGGGTTAATCCTCTCCAACCTCAGGAAGGGGATGTTTTGATAGAAGGAAGATTTGGTAATTCTATAAAACTTGGGAGTAATAAAGGAGAATACGCTAATGTTATAATAAGAAGCGGACAAGGAGAATCACAAGATCCTGGTATTACTATAGAAGAAAACATCCAGAGTGATAGTGCTTCTATATATTTAACTACTAAACAAACTGTACCCTTAGAAGCTAATACTTTTAGTTATGGTTCATATGATATCGCTCCTAAATTTATTAATGAATTTGATTCTTCACAAGTAGTAATTAATTCTGGTAGATTAGTGTTAAATTCTAATTCTGATCATACTCTTATAAATTCTGCTACATCTATAAACTTAAATTCCCAAGGAACAGTTAACATAGATTCTAAGGATAAATTTGTTATAAACTGTAATAATTTAAATGCTAAAAAGGATTCCCAAGGTTTGCACACTATTTACTTAGGAAGTAAAAATGCAACTGAACCTGTGGCACTAGGGGGAAAAACAACCGAGGTATTAGTATCAGTTTTAGATCAATTAATTTTAGTATTAGGAACCCTAGAAACTCTTGTAGGATTTCCTGCTGGGGTTCCTAATATACCTGTAAATGCTTCTGCAACTGCTGCTAAACAAACTTTAACTACCCAAGTAACTAAATTAAGAAACGAATATATAAAATCTCCTATTTGTAAAACTTTATAATGGGTAAATTAAAGGATAAAATAAAAGAAAAATTAGGAGATGAAGTAGCAGGTGCTTTAGATGCTTTAACCAATCCTTGTGCCCCAAATCCCATAGCAACTTTAGTACAAACTATTCTTGCCCAAGTTTTTGTTATCAAAGAAAGGATTATAAATCAAATAGAAGGATTAAAAAATTCTTTTGGGAATTTAAAAAACATAGACCCCCAAGCTTTAAAAGCTAAATATGGTAATAATATAACATTAAATACTCTTAGACAAGAGTATGGAGATGATATATTAACCCAATTAAATACATCATGTCCTACTAAATCTGAGTTGGAAAATATTATTAAAAAAAGAAATAATATTGCAAAGGGTTTAGAACAAATTGAAAATAAAGTTAATACCTTACTTAAAACAGGTAAAACTGTTAGTAAAATTCCCCCTCCTTTAAAAGTTGTATTAAAAGTTATTAAATTTGCCCCTATTCCTGCTGCTGTTGTCCCCACAGGAGCTATAAATTTTGCAGGTGATATATTAGAGAATTTAAAAAAATTACTAGAACAATTTGCTAGGATAGGATGTGGAATAAAAGAAGTAGGGGATATTATAAGTGACATAATAGGGGACATCCAAGATGCTCTAGAATTTTTAGATATACTAACTTTAGTATGCGCCCAAAATAGTGTACTACAAGAACGTGCTAATGCTTCAAATGCAAATATAAATGGAGGCATAGGGGGAAATACTGGGATAGATATAAATACAGGCACAGGCACAGGCACAGGTACAGGTACAGGTACAGGTACAGGTACAGGTACAGGTACAGGTACAGGTACAGGTACAGGTACAGGTACAGGTACAGGTACAGGTACAGGTACAGG
>Ga0070751_1000876_pt1 | contig 18216 bp, 25 predicted proteins | sample VirMetDEL_Aug_28_FD_78514 | JGI IMG/M metagenome (GOLD analysis project Ga0070751, IMG submission 78514) | Aqueous microbial communities from the Delaware River and Bay under freshwater to marine salinity gradient to study organic matter... | ecosystem: Environmental > Aquatic > Marine > Coastal...
GGCTTTCCCATGAAGCCTCATGAAGTGCTGTCCTTCCCCACTTATTCATAGCATTCACCTCAGCACCATGTACTAAAAGGATTTTGACAACTTCTAAATGACCATTCCATGAAGCACTGTGAAGTGGTGTCAAGCTATCCTCATCCTTAGCATTAACATCAGCACCTAGCATCAAAGCTGCTTTAACTTTATCTAAATCTCCTGCTTTCGCAGAATCTAATAAAATTTTATTTAAATTCATTAAAGTTCTCCTAAAATATCTTTAGTAATTGTTAATATTTATTTTTCTTAAATCATCCATCATTGGATTTATAATGTTATTAGTCATTGATATATAAAATTGCTTTAAGAATTCATCAAATAAACTTTTAAAATGTTCTATTGCTTCTTTGTATGATTCATAATTGCATCTATTATAAACCGTTCCTACAGGTGTAATTTTAAAAATTTCAACTAATATATAACTTCTAAAATCTTCTTCAATTTTATAATTAAAATCATATTTTGATGTATAAAGATCTTCAATAAAATTTATAAGAACATCTTTTGTTATTTCTTTATCCATTTTTTTAATCCTCTGTTCGTTATCAACAAATTAATCATACCATGTCTTAATAAACTGTCAACAAAAATTATTTAAATTTATTAATTGAAAATGAAAATAAATTGAACTATATTTGTTTCATGTTAATCACTATGTGATTGATTGACAACGTTAGAAAAAGTATTAAGATTGAATTTAGTTTAGACGTACAGCCCTCAAACAAGAGGGCACATACAAACTAATCACTTGTTATTGTACGTCTAAGCTCAGAATTGTCAATATATAGGAGCTTGTACAATGATAAAAAATTTAAATATCTGTTATATAACTTATAACAATCAAATATTTCTTTTAAAAAAAGAATGCCCATCAATAAAAACAAGGAACTAAATCAATGAGCATAATTAGAATAAATAAAACAGAAAACTATTCTATCATACATAATGAATGTTTAAAAGATTCTACTATATCATGGCGAGCAAAAGGACTCTATGCATATATGATGACATTACCTAATGGTTGGAATATAAGGAGAGGTGAAATTTTCAATCATGCAATAGAGGGAAAAGATGCAGCAAATAAAGCATTTAATGAGTTAATTCAAAAAGGTTATATAAAAAAAGTATTTATTAGAGAAAAAGGTAAAATAAAAGGTTTTGAATATATTTTATATGAAGTTGCAAATAGTACAATAAATGAACATAGTTGTATTAAAAATGAACAAAAACATGATAAAAATAATGACAAATTGTTATCAAAACCTAATAAAATCAACCGACGAACTGAAAAACCGTCTGTCGGTAAAACCGATGGACTGAAAAACCGTCCGTCGGTAAATCCGCATCTATTAAATACTAATACTAAAATAAATACTAAGAATATAATAAATACTAATAACCCCCTTAATCCCCCTAAGGGTGATTTGAAAGTTGAAAAAGAATTTTTGCATATGGTTAATGAATCTGTAAGAGAACTGTTTAGTGACTTTCTTAAGCTAAGAAAAGAACTAAAAGCAAAGAATACAGATAGAGCTTTGAATATTCTGATTAACAAGCTAAATAAGCATTCAGTTAAAGATCAAATATCAATGCTTGAAAGATCAATTGAGAACTCTTGGAAAGGTTTGTTTGATCTTACTGATACAAAAAAAGTTAAATCAAATACGAAAGAGAATATCATAGATTGCGGAACTAGATATGAAGAAAGTTCATATGATCAAAACATGGCATTAATAAATTCATTCAGAAAACAAGGATAGTAAAATGAGTACAAAAAAAATTAATCAGTTAATCGAAAATTATACTCAAGAAGATGTTACAATCTCATGCCCCACACATGGACAAAGCAAAATTAAGGCAAGTCTGTGGAAAGGAAAGCATATATCTCAACCAAAATGCGAGAAGTGTGAGAAAGAAAAAATGATTAAAGAGAATCAATTAAAAACATTCAGAGAGAATCATCTTAAAAATCAGGGGTTGCTAGAATCAATTAACAAATTCCCACTCTTAAGAAAATTTAACTTTGAAAGCTATAATGAAGACATGTATCCAGAAGCAAAACATACATATGACCAAATGAAAAATTATGCCAATAACTTTGAAAAAATGATCGAAAATGCTGTTAATGTAATTATGTATGGTGGTGTAGGCACAGGGAAAACATTCTTTGGCATATCACTAATCAAAGAAGCTGTTGTTCAAGGATATTCAGCAAAGTATCAAACTACATATGATTTATTTAATGAAATTAAAAAATCATTCTCAGATAGTTCATTTTGCTACGAAAGGGTAAAAAAAGATTTAATAGATTGTGACATATTATGTTTAGATGAAATTGGAGTAACTTATGGAACTGAATTTGAGATAAATATTTTGTTTGAGATAATAAATCAAAGGTATATGTTATGTAAACCAACAATCATAATAACTAATCTTGATATACAAAATCTTACAAAAGCCATTGGAATAAGGTCTTTAGATAGGTTAATGGAAACATGCTTGAATATTAAGTTTGATTATCCAAGCCTAAGAAGAAAACCAAAAAAACTAAAATAGCATTTTAAAGGCCGTAGAAACGTTTTTACACATTATCAAGTAGGATAGCACAAGGTAGGACGAGAAAATTGAACCAGAGGAAATTATGGGCTAATTATGGCACAAAAAATGCAACATGTAGAACCACTGAACACGATTTGCAAAAAAATGTTATCGATTATTGCAAATTGAAAAAGATTTTGTGTTTTGCTATACCTAATGCACAGTCGCTTAGTTTCTTCGATAGAGAGAAGGCTGCTAGAATAGTTTCAAAAATGAAACGTGAAGGCCTTACACCGGGCATTCCAGATCTATTCTTTCCTATTCCAAATCAAAAATATCATGGACTGTTTATAGAGATGAAAACTAAAAATGGAAAGCTTAGTGATAATCAAAAAATATGGATTGATCTATTAAACAAACAAGGCTATCTAGCAATTGTTTGTTATTCATCAAGTGATGCAATCAAAGAAATTGATAATTATTTAAATAATAAATGTTGACGCTTATCTTGGATGTGTTATTATGTATTTGTTGATAACAAATAGAGGATTAAAAAATGGATAAATCAAAATTAACAGAAAGTGCTAATTTAGACGATAAAGAATATGTAAATATTATTACTGAAACATCTGAATATAAAGCTCATATTTTATACGAGAAGGATAGTTATAGTTTATATAAAGATCAGGATAGAAAAAATCATTATTTTATTGTTTACTAGTTTTTTAGGAGAAATTTAATGAATTTTAATGAAATTTTATTAGTTTATGCGAGCGCAGGAGATTTTGAGAAAGTTAAAGCAGTTTTGATACTCGGTGCTGATGTCAATGCTAAGGATAATAATGGAGATACAGCACTGCATAAGGCTTCACGTTGGGGTAATTTAGAAACAGTCAAAATTATCTTAGCGAGTGGTGTTGATGTGAATGCTAGGGATAATTATGGATGGACAGCGCTGCATAATGCTTCAAATCCAGAAATAGCCAAAATCCTCTTAGTTAATGATGCAGATGTGAATGCTAGGGAGAATAAAGATGGAGAGACCGCACTTCATTTTGCTGCACGTAGCGGTGATTTAGAAAGAGTCAAAATCCTTTTAACTAATGGTGCAGATGTGTATGTTAAGGATAATTATGGCTGCACACCACTTCACGTGGCTTCACATTATGGCCGTTTAGAAATTACAGAAATCCTCGAAACTCACATTAAATCTCAAGAGAAGCCAAAGGTAAGCATAGAGTTAACAGAAGAACAGTTAAAGAAAGTTAAAAGTATTTTAGGAGAAATTTAATGATTAAGCCTATTATTATTGCTATTGCATGCTTTTTATTATGTTCTTGTGCTTATATGTTAGATGCAGTTAAAGGAGTTTCTAGCATGTTTGGTTCATCTTCAAATGAAGGAACTCAAGTTGATGCATCATTAGATTTTCAAAATGGTGACAACAAATATAAAATGGGTGGTGCTGATTTTGATCATGCTAAATTTAAACAAAGTCAAGTAGCAGGAAATGACCAATACCATGCAAATGAGATGGTAATTCAAAAATCTAACTTCTATGAAATAATATTTGCTTTATGTCTTGGATTATTTATAGCATGCATTTTTTTCTGGTGTTTAGAACCGCATCCAAAGAAAATATGCAAAACTATAAACAATAAATTAAAACAATTAATAAAAAAGTGACATTTTAACTATTAACAATTTACAAAATAATACTATAATAAATTATATACAAAACTAAGAGATTCAATTTATGGCAAAGTCTGGTAGACAAGGCGATGGCGGTGGAAGACCGCTAAGAACATTATCAGAAGAAGAACTTAATAAAGTTGAAGGTTTTGCAGCGGTATTAACTGTTGATCAAATTGCTGATTATTTCTGCATGGCAAAGAAAACATTTTATGCAATTATGGAAAGACAACCAGAAGTAGCACTGCGCTTTAATAGAGGTAGAGCTAGTGTTATTAATGACATTGGTAGCAATTTAGTTATGCAGGCAAAAGAAGGCAATCTAAACGCTCAAATATTCTATCTAAAAACGCGGGCTGGTTGGAAAGAAACAACAGTTGTCGAAAATGATAATAAAAACGAATTGAAAGTAAATGTAAATCTAAATAAATCAGAATGATTTTAGATTTAAACCCTCAAAAAGCATATCACCCGCTTTATGAGTTGGAATGGCGTGAAATTTCATATGCTGGTGGTAGAGCCTCTGCAAAATCATATGAATTTTCCGACTATGTTATTTATAGAATGCTTCAAGGTAAAAGGGTTTTATGTCTTCGTGAAATTCAAAACTCAATCTCAGAATCAGTCCATGCGCTTTTGTGTGCACGAATAGAATTTCATAAATTAGATAAATATTTTACTATCAATAAATCTGATATTTCTTGCGTGACTGGTGGTGAAGCATTATTCAAAGGTGTGCTAAGAAATATTGATTCTATTAAATCTATGCATAATATTGAGCTTGTTTGGATTGAAGAAGCGCAAACAATAAGTAATGAATCAATTGTAATTTTAATACCTACAATATTTAGGAATAATAATCCTCAAATAATGTATTCGTGGAATCCACGATACGAAGATGATGCAGTTTACCAACGTTTTATAGTTAATGAAAAACCGCCAAAATCATATCACTTTCATGTTACTTGGAGAGACAATAAATATTTCTCTGATGATATGAAAGAAGAAATGGAATTTAATTATAGAACTGACCCAGAAATGGCTGATCATATTTGGGAAGGTGCTTTATATCCTGCAAGCGCAGATGCGTCAGTTATTCCCTTAGCATGGCTTAAAAAATGCGTTGGCGCTCACAAGAAATTTAAAAATTTATCTGGTTATGAATACATTGGACTAGATTTTGCTGAAGAAGGAAAAGATAAAAGTGCAATTGCTTATCGAAAAGGCGCATTAATCAAAGATGCATTTGATTTCGATAACAAATATGTCAGTGAGGCAGTTGAATTAGCTCATAATTATACAAAAGATAAAAAGATTGCTAGAATTTATTTTGATGCAAATGGTATAGGAGCGTCAGCAAAGTCAGATTTTAACAGAATTTGTAATAGGGATTATTTAGCTCATGCTTTTTTATCTACTCATAAACCTGGGGGTGATGATAAAAAATTTACTGACAAAATAACAAATGGTGAATTCTTTAGAAATATGAAAGCTCAAGCATGGTGGAACATAAGATTAAGAGCAGAAAATACCTTAAGATTATTGGAAGGTGAAACAATACCACCCGAAAAATGTTTATTTATTGATGAAAATATTACTAATGTTGAAAAAATATTGCTAGAATTAAGTCAGGCAACATATAAGCACGAAAATAGCAAACTAACCATTGATAAACAGCCAGAGAGAGGCAACTCAAGCCCCAATATGGCAGATGCGATAGTTATGTCTTTTGCATTCGACCTTAAAAAAGGATTAACCGCAAGATGATAGTTGACCAATATGGAAAACCAATGAAGCGCCCAAATAAAAAAAAGATGGCTACCTTTAAAGATAGATTTTACAATAGTTATAGCGGGGCTGGTTGTGCATCTGATAAAAGTCAGGCAGGATATTATGGTTATAGTTACATTGCAGAAAATAAAGAATTATTGCAATACATGTACGTTGGCTCTTGGGCTGCTGCAAAAATAATTGATATCCCAGTTAATGATATGTTTATGTTTCCTAGAACTATAACAAATCAAGAAACAGACAAAATTAAAAAACTTGAAGAAATTGAATCAAATTTAAATCTAAACGAAAAAATAAAATCAGCAATCAAGGCAGCAAGAGCTTATGGAACTGCTTTTTTAATATTGATTACTGACGAACGAAGAATGAGCAAACCTCTAAATTTAGATTCGCCATTATTAAATCTAAAAAATATTTTAGTGTTAGATAGATTTGATGCTGCTGTTATTCAAAGAACAACTGATATTACTGACCCTAATTTTAGTCAGCCTGAATTATATAATTTTACTTTTAAATATGCTAATGAGCTTGTAGTTCATCATTCCCGTGTAATAAGAATTGATGCGATTAAGCCTCATTCTGTGAATAGCTGGTTTACATTGTATAATCAAGATTGGGCGGTTTCCGAATTAGTTAGAGTGCTATCAAGCGTGGAACAAGAAGAATCAATGTCTAGCGCAATTAATTATTTATTGCAAGAAGCAAGCGTTTCAACTCTTAAAGTACCTGATTTAAAAGATGCGTTAGCCGGTGCACCTGATTCAGATAATATTGATGCATTAGTAGCAAATATAAACGATTTCAAATCAATTTATAGAACAATGTATCTTGATAAAGACATGGAGTTAAGTAGATTAGAGCCTAATTTCAATAATTTTGCCGATTTATTTGATAAGTTTTATTTAAGGTTGTCTGCTGCTGCGGACATTCCTCAAACTAGATTCTTTGGTAGATCACCATCTGGTTTAAATTCATCTGGTGATTCAGATATGCAAAATTATTCAATTATGATTTCATCAAAACAACAAGAAATTTTAGTACCTATTTATAATAAGATAGATATGATAATTGAAAAGATTCTTGGAATTGACGAATCAATACAATATGAATTTAAGTCTTTAATAGATATTTCAGCATCAGAGGAATCAGATATTGAACTTAAAAACGCTCAACGTGATCAAATATATTTAGCTAATAATGTTTTAACAGCAGAAGAAGTAAGAGAAAATTTGAAAAAACATAGTGTATATACTGATTTATCAGATATTATTGATAATAATAATTAAAATATTTTAAATAATCAGGAAAATGAAGATGAGTGAATATATTAATGTCGTTGATTCATTTGATTTAACTATTCCTACAAGGAAATTAACCGATGAAGGTTATCTACAAGCAAATGCAGCACTAACAAAAGTTGGTATTCAAAAATATGATTTAAGCAATATTACTGGTAAATCTCAAGATGCTGGAAAAATAGTTAATGTTTTTAGGCCTAAAGAGACGGTGTTTCATGAAAAAACAATTGAAAGTTCAAAAATGAAACCTATTACCATGAATCATCCTCATGAAAATGTTAATAGTTCTAATTATTATAATTATTCAGTAGGCATGATTGGCGAAAGAGTTCAAAAGCTAGATGATGAAAGACTCGGAGCTAATATACAAATAATTGATAAAGCTATTGTTAATGATGTCATTGATAATAAACTAAAAGAACTTAGCTGCGGGTATAATGCAAAAATTATCCCTAAACAAGGCACATATAATGGTGTTCAGTATGATTATGAATTTTCTGGAGCTATGATTATGAATCATTGTGCTATAGTAGATAAAGGAAGATGTGGAGAATCAGTTTCTATTTTAGATAAAAAAGAGGAGAACTTGTTAATGAGTGAACAAAATATTGATAAAAATCCTGAAATTCAGGATGAGTCAATCAATGAAGAAATGGAAAATTCCATAATCGTAGAAGATAAAGACATGAGCGATTATGACAAAATGAAAAAGTCTTTATTAGAAGATGAGTCATTCATTGGTTCATTGGTTGATAAGTTAAAGAAAAAGAATGGCATGAAAGATTCTGAAGAGACTGAGACTGAATCTAGCATTAATGATGAAGAAATCAAAAATGAAGAAAAAACTTTTAAAGATGAAGTTAATTTCAGAGTTAACTTGATTGATAAAGCAAAAAAATTAATTATTGATGAAAATATTACTGATTTATCTAACAGAGAAATTTTAGAAAAATCTCTATCAAAATCTAATGTAAATATTAAAGATAAATCTGATGATTATCTTTTAGGTGTTTTAGATTCATTAGTAAAAGACCATGAAGAAGCAAAGAAATACTTTGATGAAAACCATAAGAATGGTATGACTGATCATAGTCCTAGATATTTTAATGCAATAGATATTCACAAACTTTAATTTAAATAAGGAGTAAAAAACATGAGTTTTGTAATGCAGAGAACTTATGATAAATATCAAGTAAAAGGTCAAAAAGGTCAAATTTCAAGACCAGAACTTCAATTTGAAGCTGATTCAAATGGTTATGTTGCTGGTCAAGAATTAAGACCAGGTGAAGGTGTTTACCTAAATGGTTCTACTTACATCAAGCCTACTGATCTTGCGACACAAGAAGCTGTTGTTGGTGTTGTTTCATTGGTTCAAAATTCAGTTAACATTGATATTACTAGCCCTTCTGCTAATAATGCATCTGAAATTGTTGTTCCATCTGGTTCTGATTTCCAAATTATTACATCTGGACATGTATTCGTTGAATTATCTGGAACTGTAGCAAAAGGCGACCCAGCTTTCCCAGCAACAGATGGTTCTAATACTTGGGTTACTGATACACCAACTGGAACAGTTAAGAACCCAGCGTTTTTTGATGAAGCTGGTGTTTCAGGTGATATCGTGTCAATTAGAATTAATGGCCAAGTGGCATAAGGAGTAATAACAATGATGAACGTTTTCGGTAAAACACGTGATGAATATAAACATATAAAAAAATTGAAAGATAAAGGTCAATTAGATCGTCATTTGAAAGCTCTTAGGACTTCTTTTGTAGATGCTGCTGAACCTTCACAAGGTTTTGGATTTGGTACTAATAATCTTCAAGCAATTCAATCAGAAATTGAAGAAGTTCTATATCTTAATTTCCGTTTACGTAAATTTGTACCAATTAATAATGCTATTGCTGAAGGTGCAAACTCATATGCATATAGAGTAAAAAACCAATATGGTGAAGCAAACTTTATTGATAGTTATGGTAAAAATGCTCAAAGCGCTGATGTCTCTTATGAATTATTATCTAGTGTAATTCTTCAAGGTGGTATCGATGCTATGTGGTCATTACAAGAAGTAAGATCAGCAAATTTTGCAGGTATTCCACTACAAACTGACACAATTGATGCTGCAACACGTGCTTGTATGAATCATATTGAAAAAGTTGGTTTAGTTGGTGATGCTTCTAAAGGTTTTGAAGGATTAACAAATAATTCTGATATCCCGACTGAAACTGCTGCTACTACTCTTGCAAATGCATCAGATGCAGCAGATTATATCAATGGATATATTAACAAAGTAATTGTAGATACTAATACGATTGCATCTAATAGAATTACTACTGGATTGACTGTTTATTTACCAGTTACACAGTTTAACTTTTTAGCAACCAAAAAGTATTCTGATGTTGCGGATAAATCAGTTATGGATTATTTGAAAACATTCAATGCATGGACTGCTCAAACTGGAAACCCAATTATGTTTGAATCAGTTATTGAATTTGCTGGAGCTGGTGCTGGAAGTGCTGACAGAATGTTGATTGGATTTAATGAGAAGAGTGTAATGGAAATGGGTAATCCTATTATGCCAAGAGTGATTAATCTAATGAATGAAGGTAGATATTTTAGAGCGCCTTTAGAGTATTCAATATCTCAACTTAATGTTAAAAGACCTGGTGCATGCTTATATGTAGATGGTGTATAAGATGAGTAATATTTGGTTTCAATGTAGGCCACCAGAGCATTATTCCCCATTGATGTATGCTATGCCATATAAATATTGGTATACAAAAGAGCCAGATAAATACTCATATACATTCACTATTCAAGATGAAGAATCTGCAACCGAGATGATGAATAGTGAAATGTACAAACATAATTGGCGCATTAATGGTCAGGTTTTGATTTTCTGGCCAAATGAAAAGACTAATTCATTTCTGCCTTACTATGATAAAAATGGTAAATTCCTTTATTGGATTTTAACTTCAAAAAATCATCCTGGTTCAATACATCCAAAAGACATTACGCCTAATGGTGTTATTGTTAAAGAAAATAAAATTATTGAGAAGCAAGAAGAATTAATTTTGCCAGAAGATAATTTGTGTATTGATCAAGATATAATTAATAATATTGAAGAAGAATCTAAAAAAATTGAGAGTAAAACTAAAAAACGTGGTAGACCAAAAAAGAGAAGTAAATGATGTCAAGTAATATAACAGCAGAAGATTTATTGCCAACATTTCGAGCAACCTTCCCTGAATTTGATTCAGACAATGATTCCAGAGTAACTATATATCTAAACCTTGCAATTTCTATATTTTGCAAGTGTGAAAATGCTATTATATATTTGGCAGCACACCTGCTCTCTATGGCAGATTGTAGCGGAATGAACACATCTGGCGCTACTTCCTTATGTCCTGGTGAAAATCAAAATGTTCTTCCGTTATCATCTGCTAAAGTTGGTCAAAAACAAGCTAATTTTATGAAGATTGCTTCAACTAATGATTCTATCTATACAACAACTAATTATGGGATAATATATCTTCAATTAAAAAAAGCATGTCTTGGATATGTTTTTGCTGCGGGGGTATCTGGTGGCTGTTAAAACTATTGGTGGTAAAAATTTAAAATCTACATTGAGAGCATTAAATAAAACCAAGCAAAGAGTTTTATCAGTTGGTTTCTATCCTAATTCTAAATATGATGATGGTTTACCAGTTGCTCAAGTTGCATTTTGGAATGAGTACGGAACGTCAAAAATACCAGAAAGACCGTTTTTTAGACACGCCAATATAATGGCAAGTAAAAAAATGATTGCATTCTTTAAAACTAATAAGATATCTAAATCTAAAAGTATCATTAATCAAAATCAAATTAATACAATTGGTAAAATGTGGGCAGTAACTATTCAGGAATCAATTGAAGGTAAGCAAATAACGTATGTTCCTAACGCACCATCAACAATAAAACAAAAAGGTCACGATAAACCTTTAATAGACACAGAATTAATGTTAATTTCCCCAGAATATAAGGTGATAAAATAATGACTATTAATTTAGGTTTTTTATCATCAAATCCTTTATTTGCTGATGATTATATTTTAAGACAGCAATCAGCTGGTAGCTATAATGAATATGATGAGTTTGTACCAGGTTCATCAACTGACTATAATTTAAAAGGTAGCGTTGAGCCGACAAGCGGTATAAATAGAACAAATGATATTAGTGCAGAAAGATCGCACGAAACTATAACGATATATTCATCTAATGTTGAATTAACCAGAGCCGTTAGACAAGGTGCTGCACCTACAGAAGGTGATTTAATCATTTATAGTAACTATACTTATATGGCTAGTAATGTAAATGATTGGAGAACGCACGGTTATTTAGTGATAACCGCAATAAGATTAAATGCGGAGAATGGTTAATGGCAATTAATCCAACACAATTAGATTATGATCGATTAGTTCGAGCATATGTTAAAGCAGCTACTGGTTTAGCATATGTTATTCCAGGAAATGCCAATTCGCCAGCGCCCACAGTGCCATATGCAAGCGCATTGTTAATCAATGATAGTAACGATGGATTTTCGTATAATAAAGCCATATACAATGAAATAAATGGAAATTTCGATAATACTACATACGATTCTAGGCGATTAACATATAGTATCCAAATTTATAGAGCAAGTAATGCAATGGGTATTGCTCGAGGATTAGCATATTATCAATCAACGCCCAATGGCAAGTATGAACTTCAAAGAAATGGACTAGTATTAATAAATTGGACAAATCCTGTTATTACTGATCTATTAACAGATGGAGAGTATGAAAGCCGTGCTACAATTGAGATGACATTTGGTTTAATTTCATCAACTGAGCAAACTATAGAAAGATTAATAGAAGTAACACTGAATTCAGACATATCAGATGGTGAAAATGATATTAATGACACAATTACAGTAACTGAATAGGAGTAAGGAAATGGCTTTATCATTAGATAATGTAGTCACCGTAAGCGACAGTATCGAAGCGGTTGGCGTTTTACGTAGGGAAGTTGGAATAGGTTTATTTTTTACAAATGATACTACATTGGGTACAGGTTCAAATAGAGTTGCGGTTTACAGTAATTTTACTGATTTATCTACAACATTTGCTGAAGGTAGTGAACCTTATAAAGCAGGGAATGCTTGGTTTGAACAATCTCCATTTCCAAGAAATTTAGTTGTTGGGCGTTGGATAGATTCAGACGTAGCAGCAAGATTAATTGGTGGTTCTGTATCAACATCAGTTTCAGCGTTTGCAGCTTTAGCAGCAACAGCGTATTTTGCAATTACAATTGATAACGTTGCGTATGATGTAAACCCAGATTTAACGGCTGTTGCGTCTTATTCGGATGTTGCAACTGCCGTACAAAATGCTTTAACTACTGGTGGAGCGTCAGTATCTGTTACTTATGATTCTACAATAAGTGGTTTTCGTGTTGTATCTGGTTCAACTGGTTCTTCTTCAACTTTGAGTTATGCTGTACCTCCTGCAACAGGTGTTGATCTTGGTGTTTTAATGTCGCTATCTTCTTCTACGGCATCTCAATTAGATCAAGGGGCTGATGCAGAAACAATATCTGAGGCAATTAATGAAATTTTGGCTTTAAATGATAGCTGGTATTTTTTCATTTTAGATAATACATTATTTAGCCAAGATAATTTAAATTCAGTATCAAATTATATTGAAACTGGCCGTTATATGTTTGCTGCTCAAACTTCTGAGTCAACTGTTTTAGTTACTGGCGAGACAAGTTCAGTAAGTTATCAATTATTCCAAGAACAATTACAAAGAACTTGGATGACATATTCAGGGAGTGCAGATGAATATAAGGGAGCGTCAATAGCTGCAAGATTTAGTTCAGTTAATTTTGATAGTGCTAACAGCGTTATAACTGCAAAATTTAAGTCATTACCTGGTCAAACTCCTGATAATTTAACTTTAACTCAAGTTAATGAATTAGAGAGAAAAAGAGTTAATTATTACACAAATTTCTCAACTGACGAAATATATTCAGAGGGAACTTGCTTTAATAATAGTGTTTATATTGATGTTAGATACGCTCTCGATTGGTTTGTAAATGCTATTCAAGTTGATGTTTATGACCTTCTTAGAGGTAGCGGACGCGTTCCACAAACTGACGCTGGTGAGGCTTCAATCGTAAGCGTTATTGATGGTGTTTGCAGACAAGCATTAAGTAACGGAATGATTGCACCTGGCGTTGTATCTGAAGTAATGACATCAGATATTATTGCAACAACTGGAAACACTAGTTTTGATGGAAATTTAAACAAAGGCTACTTGATTTGGTCGCAACCAACATCGGCTCAAAGTCAGGCTGATAGAGCAGCAAGAAAAGCTACTGCTAAGAAAATTTGGCTTAAATCTAGTGGCGCAATTCACTTTGTTGATATATCAATTCTTTTGGAGAATTAATCATTATAGTTTTTTTGGTGTGCAATTATTTATTTTAAGGAGTTAATTAATGGCAATTTACAGAGCTTTAGATTTATCAAGCGTAATTCTTAATGGAATTACTATTGAAGGTTGGTCAGAGGACGAAGATGCGCTAACGATGCCTGATTCTATTGAGCTTGCAGTTATAAAAAAAGGTGCAGATGGCTTAATGGTTGCAGGTAGAACAGCCGAAAAAGGTGGCGAAGTAACATTGAAATTGCTAGCTAATAGTTCAACTGTACAAGCATTACAGGCAATTGTATTAGCTGAAAAAAATGGTGCAGCGGTCAATTTTAGCGGCGTAATAACATATAATGATGGTTCAATTGCAACTTTGGACAAAGGCGTTTTAAAAAATGCGCCCAATGGTTATACGTTAGGTAAAGGCGCACCTGGCACGATGTCATATGTATTTGAGTTTCAAGTTATCGACTTTGAAACTATTACTGGTTCTTTTGAAAGCCCATAATATGTTTGTGACAACTAGATTAGCTATCGAAAGGCGAATTAACCTAACGCTTGTTGTCACATTTTAGGTAATAACAATTAGGTTATGTTATGAATAAGGAATAAAAATGAATTTAGAAGAATTCAAAAAAGAATATTGTAAATCAGAATTCAATTTGCAAAATGTATCAATCAAGATTGATAAAATACCTGCATTTACTGGTGAAAAATTATTTATTTCATTATTTAAAAAAATATTTGGTGAAATAAAAGATTTAGAAATGTCAGATAATAAATTTCAAACGAACATTTTAATAAACGCAATAAGCGGATTAGATATTGATTACATTGAAAATGAACTTGAGCCAATTTTATATCGTTATATTTCGTTTAAAACCAGCCCTAACGGTAATTATCCTAAATATATTAATCTTTGGGGTGATAGCGGAAGTGGTAAAAAATTGATTGAACCATTTTTAGAATTTGATGAAGTTTTTGAAATATTATTGCGAGGTATCTGCGTAAATTTTTTGCCATCATTGTCCAAAAGATTCCAAAAATTAACAGGGGGCAAGAAATTGAGTTTACCTCAGTAAATTTCGAAAATATATCGCCATTATTGGCAATCCCTATAATGAATGGATTATGCCAATATAAAGATATATATGAACTTTCATTACATGATTTTTATATAATGAATGAAATTTTAGCTGTTAAAAATGAAAATGAGATAAGATTACAGAAGGCAATAGAAAGAAAAAATAGGAATAAATAAATGGCAACAGTAATCGACACTTTAGTTACTTTGATCGATTTTAAATCAAATACAGCTGGTTTAAAACAAGCTGAAGCTGGTTTAAGAAGCATTGAAGTTGAAACTAAAGCTTTAAATGTTGCGCTATTAAATCTACAGCATTTGTTTTCTGGAATAGTAAGCATTTTTGCAATCGAAAAGCTAGTTGAATTAAATAATGAATTTGATCTAGTTACCAATAGATTAAAATCAGTTGGTTTGGCTGGCGCTCAGTTGAATGACGTTTTTAGCAAATTATTAAATATTTCTAATAAAACTGGCACATCTATTGAGGCCAACTCAGAATTGTACCAACAAATGTCCGTATCGCTTGGAGATGCAGCAAGCGAAGCAGACAAAATGACAGTCGTTGATACTTTAAATAAGCTTTTTGCAATCAATGGAACACAAACGCGCACTGCAAAAGCTGCAATGCAAGATTTGACTAAAGCAATATCTGGAGCTACTGTAAATTATCAAGAGCTTAGATATGCGATGAAAGATGTTCCAGCACTTCAAGCATTGATCGTTAATCATTTCAGATCAATGGGAGTTGACTGGAAAGAAGCTGTCAAAGGTAATAAACTTGCTACGGCAGATTTTATCAAAATATTGAAAGATTCAAATGCTGATTTGACTAAGCAATTTGGCTTGATGTCAAGAACAATTCCAATGGCATTTATGGCCATTACAAACAGTCTATCGTTTTTTATTGGTGAAATTGGTAAAGCGTCTTCTAGTGTATCTATATTTACTACTTTAATGGATAAATTGGCTGCCATTTTCGAAGAATGGGGTGAAGCAGTTAAAAATCATACGCAAGAAGCAAAGGCAGCATTTGAAACGTTTGCATTATTCTTGGGCATAATTTCTTCTGTAATTGCTGTTAGAGTAGCAAAAATGCTTTTGCCATTTACAAGAGTAGCAGCAGGCATAACGATTCTTGTGTTAGTAATTCAAGATTTATGGGTATTTTTGAGAAAAGGCGATTCAGCATTTGGAAATTTTTTAAAATGGTTAGGGTTATCAAATGAGCAAATTGATAACGTTAGAAATTCAATTTTGTCTTTCATTTCAGTAATTAAATCTTTAGTAAAATGGTTGTTAACTTCAAAAGCTGTTTTAATAGGGCTGTCCATTATTCTAGCAAGAATGGGAATTTTGTGGGGAGTTGAAAAAATAATTGCTTTTGTTAAAGCTTTGAGAGCGTTAGCAACAACATTTGCAATAGTTGAACTCGCTGCATCGCCAATATTATTAATTATTGATGCAATAATTATTGCTATTGTAGCATTAGTCTTTGTAGCCTATAAATTTAGGACTCAAATATTGTCCGCATTTGACGGAATTGCAAATTATATAGGTGAAGAATTATCAGGTTTATATAATTTTTCAAAAGGCATATTTGATTCAATTTCTAATTTTTTCATAGCGTCATGGAATAAATCAGTTTCATCACTGAAGAATTCTGTAAATTTTATTGGAGACATATTTTCAGGCGTTAAAAATACTATTATCGGTGTTTGGGATAGTATTATTAATTCATTGATCGGCGCTTGGGATGGTTTTATAGATAAAATAGTTTCAGGGTTCAAATTTGTTAAAAATACTGTCAATAAGGCATTAAATTTAGTTGGATTGGGAAGCAGTGAAGATGAGCCTCAATCAAAACCAATGAAAAAAATTCAAGGCAATGTTATTGATCTTAGCCAATTTAGTAATAAAGGTAGTGTTCAATCATTTATTAAAGGTGCACAAACTGCAAATGATCAAATAACAGGCGGATTTCAAGGAAATATAATACCCCAATCACGCTTAGGACAATTTAATCAAAGCAATCAAAATACAGTAAATGTAACAGTAAATGCGACAACAAATGCAGACCCAGAACAAATAGCAGCAATGACAAGTAAAAAAGTACAAGATTCATTAGGACAACAATTCAGAAGTGCAGCTATCAACGCTGATAATAGTATTGCGAGGTAATTTATGCCGTTAGTTTCAGATATAGCAGGTGTAATATTCGGAACGGATAATATTCAAGTTATAGGTTTAGAAAGTGTTGACTTATGGTATGCAGAAGAACACGAAATAAGTGTCGATATCACTAGGTATCCGGTCGAGGATGGTAGCACAATATCAGATAATGCTTATAGAAAACCATATAAAATAAAATTAAGCGGAATGATAACGAATATTCAAGAATTAACGATAGATGTTAATTTTTTGTTTGGCTCAACAGGCATCGTAACAACGCAAAAACCAAAAACAGGTTGGGCGTTATTAGATCAATTTGCAAATGAAAGAGAAAGATTTCAAGTAATAACAACTGTTAAGACTTATGAAAATATGCTAATAACAGGCGTTAAAACACGAATTGATTATGAAACTGGAACAAACTTAATCTTTGATCTATCATTTGAAGAAGTAAAGCTCGTAGATACAGCGCAAGACACATTTTCGCCAATCAATGTACAAGGCGATAATAACCCAGCAATAAATTCAACAGATATTGTAAATGGTGGTACTAAAAATACTTCGAGCACATCAATATCTTTATTAAATAGTTTCATTGGTGGATAACATGCAACAAATATTTTTATCGTCAGATGCGAATCAAATTTTTAAAGTAACTTTAGGCGGTCAATCAATCACAATATTAATGAGGTTTCAAACAGTTTCCGAAAGTTGGTTCATTAGCCTTTATAATACTGTTGATAACACACCATACGTGATTAATAGAAGATTAACGCCGAATTATTTAGTTTTTGGCAATATGTTTACTGATTTTGTAGGAGACATCATAGCTGGGTCAGTTTCAGAGACCTTTGAAAATATTGGCCGAAATGATTTTAACAATGTTTTTGGTTTGTATTATTTGTCATCTTCAGAAAAAGAATATTATTTGGGGTTGCAAAATGGCAGCTAGATACTATAAAAGAAATGCTCAAGTTATTGTAAGTGAGAATTTATCTGCAGTACCTTCAAATATTAGGGCAACTTCTGCTCAAGGCATTTTAATACCAAAAGATTTTGCTGGTGATCAATTAAAAATTAATTTTACATTAACAAAAAACCAATCAAGTGAATTGCCAAGCCATAATTCAATTTCAATATGGAATTTA
>Ga0070751_1000877_pt1 | contig 18205 bp, 47 predicted proteins | sample VirMetDEL_Aug_28_FD_78514 | JGI IMG/M metagenome (GOLD analysis project Ga0070751, IMG submission 78514) | Aqueous microbial communities from the Delaware River and Bay under freshwater to marine salinity gradient to study organic matter... | ecosystem: Environmental > Aquatic > Marine > Coastal...
ACGTTTCGAGCACTTTTTCTGAGCGAGAGAGCGAGAGCGAGAGCGAGAGAGCTTAGCGAGAGAAAAGTCTCTCTTAGCGTGAGAAGTGCCACTTTTGGCAACTGTCAACTTTTTCCTGCTTGAGAGCAAGAGAGAAGTTGTGAGCGCTCTTTCTCTCACTACTTGCCTGAGCTCTCAGAGGAGACGTTGACATGACAATGAGGTAGTCACTACTTGAGGCCTACGACTGCCTAGGAGAATGTCGTCGACGCTTGAGCAGGCAGCTTAGCTGCCTCTCCACCTCTTGAGGTCAAGACACCAGCCAGGTTAGTGGTCGCCTGCTGCCAAGTGGCGTCTGAGTGGCCTCTGAGTGACCAAGTAGGCCTTGTAGCGTGCGCCTGCCTGCCTGCTAGGCCTGCCAGGGCCATGGCCATGGCCAACATGCTTTTCTGTGGTCAAAGTCTGCCAGCGAACAGGAAAGTGCAAAGTTTTTTTCGTTGAGTGGCAACGACTTCCAAGCTTTCTGCAAAAAAGTTTGGCAAAGGGGGTGTACTTTTGATCTAAAGATGATACTATGGTCTATAACAAGCCAGCCGCACCCGCAAAGGTGCAACGACGAAAGGAAAACCAAATGAATATGAAGAAGCTTCCCGCACTCATCGCCACCGCGATCGTCGCCCTCTTCGGGTTTGGAATGATTGCCGCATTCATTGCTGACGTCAACAAGACGTACGACATGAGCGGCATGACCGCATGGGAAACCGTCATCGCGGTCTCAGTCTTCCTCTTCTTCATCGGCGTCATGACTACCGCATGCGTCGGCATCTACGAGACGCTGACTGACAACTACGACGAGATCTGACCGCAAAGGAGCAAGCCGCACGGAAAAGGCCGGGGTGAATGCCCCGGCCTCTTCCGCGTGTGGTGAAATGCGGCGATCAGTTGACGACGGTCACGTTGCAGTCATCCGCAAACAGAGACTCAAGTGTCTCCATCGTGATGACCCCTTCGCCGTCGAGACCCTCGTCGGATTGGTACTGAGCGACAGCCGCAAGGGTGAGGTCTCCGTACCAACCGTCCTTGTCAGTGTACGCGTCGGGGTAACCGAGCTCGGTCAGGCGACGCTGGACGTGGTGAATTGACAGCGACTTCTTCGCCGCCTTGTTCTTGAAGACGCACGCCGCAAGTGACACGTTGTCAATTTCATTTCCGCTGACTGCTGCGCCAGCCGGCGATGGGTCGCGTCGTTTCTTTGGAGCCGGCTTTGACTTTGGCTTCGGCTCTGGCTTCGGCTCTGGCTCTTCCGCGGCAGCGACAACAGCAGTCTCTCCTACCGGGCGCTCGAACTTGGTGCCGTCCTGCACCTTGCCATCACCATCGCCATCTGTGGCGTCTGGTTTGTAGCCATCGCCGATTGGGCGCTCGAACTCTGTCCCGTCCTGGACTACTCCGTCGCCGTCGCCGTCTTTGGCGTCTGGGTTGAACTCTGTACTCATGTCACACTTCCTTGTTCGGTTTGGTATCAATTACCGTACTGTAAATACTCTACCACCTCTGCCCGTTGACGACTGCCCTCCACGGAACGCTGGCAGTCTTCTTGACGCGACAGACTTGGCAGTGATCGTGCCTCCGACAAAACCTTTCGGCGGTTTGATGAGCAGCGCGGTGAGCGCGTGCACGAGCGCGTCGATTCTGTCTGGCGACTTCCCCTCGCCGGGAATCCACGCGATCATCTGCGACTCGAGCTCCGGAAGGTAGTTGATGTGGTGGACTCGGTTCTGTTCGTACGCGAGCGTAACTGGTTCGGCGCGAAGCGCCTTGCCATGTTTCGAGTGTACCTCGAGAACCTTGATCGACGGGTCGATTGCGAGGATGGCGTTCGTGACAAGGGCGCCGCCCTGGTTGACTTCTGCCACGACGGGGCACGAGTACTTTCGCGCCATCTCAACGACCTTGTTCGCCCATTGCTCAGGTGAGCCGTGGATACTTGCGTCCTCGAGAACCCACGCGTTGCGTTTGTACAGATCTCGCTCGCCTGTCGACGCGCAGACGACAATCCCGCATTCGTCTCTTGGGTTTTCGGCGACTGACGGGTCGACACCGACTACTCTGAGTGGCGCCGAGTGTGGGAACCCGGTTTCTCTCGATCGTTCGATGAGTTCATCTGTCCAGAGCGCGCCTTCGACGTCGGAGAGCATCTCGCCGTAGAGCTCCTGTGCAGCAAGCCGCGTTCCAGCGTAGACACCGGTGATTGCGTCGAGATACGTCGACGAAAGGTTGCCGGCGTTGTCAAGCGTCGACCCTCTCGAGATGCGAACGTTGTGGCCCTTCTCTGATTCCGCGAGCAGCGAGTACAGAACCGGCACGCGTTTCGGCGTGGTCGTGCAGATGATCTGTGGCGCCTTCCCAAGACGAGTGGCGACGCGAAGGTTGTCCCACGATGTCATTCCAGCCGCGTCCGGCGACTGCCGCCATGCCGCGATCTCGTCTGCCCAGGCGTAGTGGAACTGCGGACCACGAAGGCCGTCTGGTTCGTCCGCGGTGAAGCACGTCGCGGTGTTTCCGTTCGGCCACGTCAGTCGTCGCTTCGACGGCTCGTACAGTGGGCGCTCGCTCGGCGGCGAGACGCTGATGATTCCAGACTCGCCCTCGACGATGACGTCACGCACGTCAGCCGCAGTACGTGCGACGAGCGCGAAACGTATTTGACCCTGCGAAGTGTCCTTCGCCTTCTCACGGACCCACTCGGCGGCTGATCGCGTCTTGCCGGCGCCTCTGCCCGCGAGGTACATCCAAATTGACCAATCGGTTCCGTCAGGCGGTAGCTGTTCGGGCCTCGCCCAGGCTCGCCAGTCCCAAACGAGCGCGTCCATGTCTACTCCGTCGAGCAGCGCGGCGCGTTCTTCGTCTGGGAGCAGGGCGAGCCGCTCCATCATGCTCTTGCCCATGGCAAGATTGTATCACTTCTTGGTCTTCGGCTTCTTCGAACCTCGCCAAGCCCAGTGACCTGCGCCACCGACAAACTTGGTCGAAGACCCTGGAATCGGTCGGCGGATTGCTTCGTTACCCTGGTTACCTGTCATGTAGACCATAGTAACATCTTTAGTTTTGAGTTTCCTAGCCCTTTGCCGCTGCTTGAAGGTGCTCGATCTCGGCTCGCAGCTCTGCGATCACCGAACGAAGCTTTTCGGACTCGGCGACAGCTCTGAGCATGTTGTCGCGATACTCTGTTGTCAAGGACTTGATGTGCTCTCGAAGATGCCGTATCTCGTCCGCTGCGTCGTGCGCCGCGTTGACTACTGCGGTTTCGGGCGGATCTGACTCGACCTCAAAGAATGTCACGATGCGTCGCCTCCCCGGGCATCATCCCAAGCGTCTAGAGCGCCGTCCCAGCGGCCAGTTCTGATGCTGGCAGCAAGATGATCACCGGCATTGCGGAGTCGTTCAATGACGAGGCGAGCATCGTCGAGTTCGTCTTCGGCGTTGGAGATGTCTTGGCTGATGCCTGCCGTTTTTGCCTGCCATTGATCACGCTCTGTGGCGAGACGCTCGATCTCGTCGGCAGCGTCGTCGAACAGTGAACCGGACAGCATCGTCACAGTCGCTTCGCCCTGAGACTCATCAACGACCCGAGCCATGGTTCTCAATTCTTCTACGATGTTTCTGTCACTCATCAGCCGGCAAGAGCTTCGATCTGTCCGAAGTGCTCTGGGCAGACGTAGCGAACTACATGCCGCATCCAAAGTCCGATGCTTTCGTTGAGCGTCGGGTCTACTTCGGACACCATCAGCATGACCTCGACGAGAAGCCTGTCGATCGCGAACCCCTGATCAAGCGAATCACAAATGCCGGCGGCGAGGTTGATGAGAACGTCATCCGTATAGCTGTAGTACCACAGAGGCGTGTCTTCTCTGACCATGTCAAGGTAGACGTCTGGTTGGTACCCGTTCATCGGCGGCTCTTCGTACGGAGCCAGAGTCGGGCGCGTTTCAGAGGTTGGTGCCTCGGCAGTAGTTGTCGGAGGCACAGTCGTGTCCGCTGGCTCTTCTGCCGCGGGTGGCGTCGTAGTTGTTGCTTCGACGTACACGATCCTCTCTCCGCCGCAGGCGGCCAAAAAGATAATCGGTAGAAGAATTGTCTTTTTCATTGTCGTTTCCCTTCGCTGCAGCGTCGTACAGCCATCATACACGTGTGACCGGCAGAACCCTAGACACACTTGTGTTTTCTGTGCCACTTCTCGACGTGCGCCCACGTCGACCATCGAAATGACTTTCTTCCGCAGATCGTGCACTGCCCTCTGCGATTCGGTGAGCCTGGCTCGATTTCGACGAGCGTTCGAGCGTCACTTGCTTCTTCCGTGTGATCTGTTCGCATTTCTCAAGTTCTTCTGTCGTGTGATGTCTTTTATTCCACGCCAGGGCTCGTCTAACGGTGTAGACAACCCTGCCGCACGAGCGTGAAGGCACTCGATCATGAGGATGCCACGCGGTGTGATTTCGTACGCAGATGTCTCGTCATTCCGCGTGGCTAAACCTTCGTCTACAAACTTCTTCAAAACGATTGTCACTCGGCGATTCTCGAGGTCTCTCGGATTGAACGCGGTGATCTCGTCTACGGTCATCGACTTTCTCGCTGACTTCAAGACCGTGAGAATGAAGTACGGCTTGCCATGCAGAGTAAGCGGGAACGGCTCGACGAGGCGTGTTGACTTTGCCATCGAAGTCTCCTAGGTTCTTTTGTGTTGGTCGTCGATTGCAAGGCTGAATCCGCAGTGAGGGCACACTCGGCGCTCGCCGTCGTCGACAGTTTCCATGTCCATGAGGCACTTGCCGCAGATCAGAACTCGACCCTTCCAACGCTCTTTCTTGGGAATGTAGCGCGTGGCGTGTTCAAGTGTCAGATGCGCAGCGTGCTCCGTCGCTCGCTCGAAGCCTTTGCCACAGCGCCGGCAAACATGCTTGAGCTTCGACTTCGCCATCTCAGTACAGCGACGCGACCTTGTGCGTGTCTGAGACATCGAGCATGGTGCTCCAGACGCCTCCGCATGCTGCCGCCCACTGCTTTCCTCGAGAAACCTTGACGCGGTCCTTGAAGTTCGAGTAGTTGAGCGTGTCGACCTGCCCTGCAAGCCACTCCGCGTACGTCCCGGGCGACACGAACACTCGGTGCTCGTAGTCACGATGAGGCGTCGAGATGATCTCAGTTTCCTCGAGATTCGCGATGGACTCCAATGAACGCACGTCTCGAGCGCGAACCGTAAGCTTCCCATCGTCGCGATTGTGATTGACGACGCTTACAAAACCTTCTTGGGTGAACACCCACATACCTATCCTCCGTCATTTTGTCATTTGGTTTGTTAGTTGTAGTGGGCTGGTGCCACTATACAGTCTTTAGTTATTCAGCCGGCGTTTCGTCCTCGATCGCGGCATTCGACTTCTTCACTTGCTCGAGGATGTCACTCGGCAGGTCAGAAAACGCCATCGGCGTCACCTCGACGTTGCCGTATTCCTCCATCATGCTCCTCGAGAACATTCGGTGCATTCCAGGCATCGCGTACGACTCGAGACGCCTTCCGTCGGCGTCGATAGCGACAATTTTGTAGATTTCGGCCATTTCTGTCTCCTTACGCCGTAGCTAGGTTCATTGTATCATTGCTTTGGCGCAAGAATCGCGAGAATGATCCCGTAGAGCCCAAGCGACACGACGAGCTCAGTGCTTGCACCCGCCGCTGCGGCCGCGACAGACATCGCGCCTGCCGCAGTCGCAACGACGGCAGTCCAGACTACGTCTCGCAGTCTTGAGACCCAGTCGGGACGTCGCATGTCAGGAAGCGCTCTTCCGAGTGCGCCCCTTGAGCCGAGCGGAGGGGTCGCGCAGTTCGACACCGGCCTCGCGAACAAGCCGGCGAGCCTTGGCGTACGAAACACCGAGGTTCTTGCCAACGGCGTCGATGCTGAGGCCGGAGGTGTAGAGTCGTCCGGCGGTAGCCGCGTCGGTAACAGCCGGCGTGCTGTCTGAAATGAGGTTCTTCTCGTCTCGAAGCGCGCTCATCGGGTCGACGGCGATAGTTTCAGCCGCAGTCGTAGTTGTAGTGTCTGTGTTGTTCATTTTCTGCCTCTTTTTGTCTTGTTGTATGTTCTGAAGCTCGGTTCTTGATCTTTCGATCAATGATCGTGCTTCGTTTAGTAGTGACTTTTCGCTCATAGCAGATCGTCGAGTTGATTCAAACGCCTGTAGACGCGATCCATCTCGGATTGCAAGCGATTGCTTCGAGAAAGCTCCTCGTCGTACCGTAGCTGTAGCTGAGCGACCTGCCACTCGAGTTGAAGTATTCTCTCTTCATCGCTTACGTCTTTCATATTGTCTTTTTCATTATACAGATCTTGGTTGTCGATTAGAACATCAGGGCTATGACCTACGGAAAGACTCGACGACGTTCTGAGACGGCGAAACAACTCCAAGAAGCGTGGCTGGCTGTTCTTTCTCATGCTTATCAATTCTTATCGACATTCTCCAAGCGACAACCGCGATGATTGTCGACAGTGCCGCCAGCGCGAAGCACGCCAGTGCTACGACGCCGGCGCGTTTCACCTCTGGACCTCTGACATTTCCCGCAAATGATGCTTGCGTTCGTTGTCGCACGTCGGGATCGCGGTAAGCGCGAGGTACGTAGTGATGCGATTCCCGCATGCCGGGCACTTCCAAACGTGCTCACCTCGTTTCACGACGGGCTCCCTTCTCTTCGACTTGGTTGCTTGTTGCTTCGCCATAGCGAAAGACAATATTACATAGACTCTTGCTTCTGAGTTGACTTTCTGTCATTTCTCAGGGTTTTTCTGATCTGCCGCTTGATTTTTTCGCGCTGGTTCGTTGTAAGTCCGGCCCAGACTCCAAGGTCCGCGTGTTTCATCGCGTACTCGTAGCACTTTTCTCTTACGCTACACGACTGGCAGATCTTTCTGGCTCTTTCTACTGTCTTTCTCGACGTTTCGTTGAAAAATAGCTCTGATTTTCCCGAGCAGGGTGCGTTTTTCATCCATGACGGCGTCACTGTGTCTCCTAGGGTGCTATGGTCTGAGAGATTACCTGTGATGGTAGCCTTGAACCTGTGTCAAGTTTTGTTGCTATTTCAATAGCTCTCTGAACGTACTCTACCGCGAGCACGTCTGAGAGAAAGTTCGGATTGTAGTCGCATAGAGCGTTCATCGCGCCGATCGCATAGTCTCCGCCGCTGCCGGCGCTATAGAACCCATATCTGTCTCGAGTCCAAGCGTAGTCTTCGTCTACCGCGTAGATCACGCCGCGAACTGAGATGATGAGCGACGACCCGTGAGCTGCTTGCTCTTTGTCGCTCTTTGTCGCGTATCCGTGGGACTCAAAGCACTCGCGGAGGGCAGGTATGAACTTCGACGTGAAAAACGAATCCAAGTCTGCGCCAAAGACTTTCGGCGGCTTTGGCGGATCAAAAGCGTGACAAACGATGTTGATCGCACGAAGATCGCCGGCAGTCGCCATGACATAGCCGGACTTTTCGGTCATCTTCGAGACACCAGGCGCGAGGCTGTATGCTCTGCCGTTGTCGTCGGACACGAGCGAATCGCAGCCAACAACTGACCAGGTGTCGCCTTGAACCGCGAGAATTGTCGTCACATCGGTACTATACCTTGTCAATGATCGACAGCGGCACCTTCACCTCGACGCCATGCGAGATTCCGTTCTCATCGACTGACGAAAACCTTCCGACCGGCCTGTCAAATCGCATGAGAAGCTTTGTTCGCGCTTTGCCGACAATTGTCCCGAGCTCGCCGTGAATGTACGCCGGCGACGCCTTAGTGTTCACGCGTACGCGGTCTCCGATCAGATAGTCGTCGACTTTCGCGGTCACGCGAATCTTTTCTCGTCTCTCGGCGACCGCGTTGTCAATGTTGAAAAGATCTCCGTCAAGCCGGCCGCTCTCAATTGCTTTCAATACTTCTTCTGCGTCCATACGTCGCTCCAGTGTTGTGTTGTGTTGTGTTGTGTTGTGTTGTGTTGTGTTGTGTTGTTGCTTACGCGACAAGAACTATCTCGTCGTGGAGGCGCTTTGTTGCTCTGTGAAGAGCTACTCGAACGGCTGCGTCACTCATTTGCAGCTTTGCTGAGATCTCCTTTGACGAAAGCTCCCAAGCGTACCGCAACGAGACGATTTCACGCGATCTGTCATCAAGCACTTCGAAAGCTTTCCTGAGAGCTTCTACGTTTGCTCGGTAGTCGTCATTCTCGAATGCGTAGACGTCTTCGCAAGACAGTTTGTCGCTGAACGCGAAGGAAAAGTTTTCTGGGTCGCAGGGCTCAGTCTTTCTCGCGGAATTTCTGCGATGCTCGTCCATGACTGCCGCGTGCGCGATCACGAGGGCAAGCGATCGAAGACCGCTGGTCCCGCCGTAGACTGAGTCTCGAGCAAGCAGCTTAGAGAAAGTCCTCGAGACGATCTCGTCTGGGTCTCTCGACCCCTTCTTTGTCGCGTACGACGCGATCATCTTCTTGAACGATCGGTACTCTTTTTCGAGAGTTGAAGCTACGTTTGTCGTTGTCATTTGCGTCAGTGAAGAATGAAGATGCTCGTCAGTAGAGTGACCACCCCGGCTGCCAAGCAACTAAGGGCAAACCACCAGCCAACATCATCGGTGTTTTTGTTCATGAAGATATTATAATGTCTTTAGAAAGACATCAGGCCCAAGACGGCAGAGGAAGCGTCACGATCTTTCCGTAAATTTTGTCGCGCGCTTCGTTGACGATCGCCCTGTCCAGCGCCTCGAAGTACTCGATCGCGGGCTCAAACGATCCCAGCCCGCGGTGCTTTGCCCAATCTTTGAACTCCTCGAGTGCTTCGTCAAATGAGCTACACGGCTGACGGCAGTTGATTCGGACTTTTCGCAGCACGCGTGGCGAGTTGTTGCCTGTCATTTGTATTTCGAGCCACCACTTGTTGTCGCTCGGGCACTCGGCATTGACGAGAGGCGACATAATCGTCACGTCAATCTCGATGGTCGGGGTCGCTGTCGTTGTCATGAGGTCATCTTACTTTCTTTAGATCAAGCACGTTCTTCTGCGCTGAGCCGCTTGACCTGCTCTTTTTCCGCGGAGGTGACGTACGACGACTTCATCGCGGATTTCATCGCCCGGCGATGGCTTTCGTGATGATACAGCCGCGCCACGGCGTATTCGCTTGCGAACGACCGCGGCCATCCGGTTCTCTTAACGATGTTGTCAATAACTTCGCTGTACTTGCCCATGCCTACATTGTATCTTCTTTAGTTAGTAGATTTCAAACCCGCCGGAATGAACTAAGAAGTCTGCGAACTCCGCGATGTCGACAGTGCTTAGCCGGTGGCTGCGTTCGAACTCGAGAACTCTACCCTCTCCGCGGCAGTAGTTACACCAGCCGCGGGCTCTGCCGAGTTTGATTGCCTGATCGACGTCAAGAGCGCGCCACGGCATCGACAGATCTTCTCCGACCTGGTCTGAGCGAACGCCAGAGCCGCCGCAAATGTGACATTCGTTGTTTGGTAGCGCGTACACGATCGCGTTTCTCGAGTCGACGTATTCTTCAGCGATTCCGTGAACAAGATCGAAGAACAGTCGCCAACCGAGATCTGTTGCCTCGTTTTCGTCAAGCCCATCGCCATCCGAGGCGTACGGACGATGAACGCGATGCGCCAAGTCCTCGTGACGATCTTCGCAGTACGTCCAAAGAGAGTGCCACGCCCAGACGTTTCTGTAGAACTTCTCGCCAGCCGGCGAGTCGGGTTCACATCCGTAAATGTGCATCGTCATTCCTTCACAGCGGAGAGATGTTTCGAGCGGGCAGTCTGCTTGAGACCACCCGCTCGAGGCTATCTTTCATTAGTTTTTCCAATTGCGAGTCGCAAGGGCACTAGGCCGGCCGCATCGCTGGCGAAGCGTGAATCTACCTACCGCGCTTGCGCGTAATAAACATTCCTCCAAGTAGAAAAACTACTAGGCCCCAGGTGATTCCCACGGCAGTGTTGTAAAACTCGATGTCAAAACGCATCTTTTCTCCAGTCTGTTCGTCAGGGTTGCTTCGGCCTCCGAATGTGAGGCACTATATCATGGGATGTCGTCTTCTGCCCAATCGAGGGCTTTTCTTGCCAAGATGACTAGATCGATCAAATCGTCGACCGGCACAACATCGTCTCCGGTCGAGAACTCTTCTGCCCACTCGTCAGCCGGCACGAGAGAGTCTTTCTCGAGGAGCGCGCACTCAACACGCTTGTCGACGCTCGCTATCGAAAAGATGAGCGACTTTTCTTTGTCGACGTTGAAGTGAATCGTGTCGATGCTGATCATTCCGTGTCGCCCCAGTTGTTGTGAATGACGCGCCATGTCTCGTCGCTGACGACTCTTTTGTAGAACGGGTCGTTGGCAGTGCCGCGCAGTGTCTCCGCGATGTCGGGTCGAATTGTGTGAAGTTCGTTGAACACGACTTGGCCATAGCGAAGTTCGCCGCGGCACGCGTGATGCGCCTTTACCGCGTGAAGAACAAACTCGTCGAACGTCATTTCCATATTGTCAATATATCTTCTTTAGTTTAATCTCTCGATGAATCGCATTGCCGCAGATCTGATGTCAAGAAGCATGTCGCACACGATGGACGCTGGCACCATTGTTTTTCCGTGAGTCTGCGAGATAGAACTGTCGATTGTCTCGAGCATCTCGAGCACTTCGGTTTCAAAGTCACTTTCGGCTTGCTCAAGTGTTTGCATTTTCGTTCTCCAGTTCAGAAGATTTCTTATCGACTCTCACACACGAGACCGCTCGAGGTCTCTCAAGAACAATGTGATCTTCAAGACTGTCATCATACTGCGCGCCGCAGCTCATACAAACACGTTGCATAGCGACCTCCTTGCTATGAATACGCTATCACATTGCTACCGCGTTGTTTGGTTGACACCCTCCGCCGGGTACCACTCTCCACTTTCTGTGGTCCCGACGAAGAGTGTCACTTCTCACCGGCTCACAGGCCAGCGAGGAACTCGCGACCGAACTCGATCAGGTAGTCCAGATCGAACTCGAGCGCCTGACGAAGCTCTTCTTCGTCCGCGTCGGCGATGTTTGACGGATTGTAAGCGGCAGACTTCCACCGGGCACCCTCCCGATTGGGAGTGAAGTTACCGATGCGCTGCCAGCCGTTATCAGTCCAAACAGAAACTGACGCGCTGTAGTCGACGTGATCGAAGTCGAGATAAAGGTCGGCTTTGATCCGACCCTCGTATCTGACACCCGACCAGCGATGGCGGTTGATGCTAGTTACATCTGTACGTTCCAAGGTTTACACCTCCTTTCGTAAGTATCCACATTTGCCTTCCGCCATCGATTAGTGAGTGCGTTCAATCGTTGAATCGTGAGCCCTTATGATCTGAGTCCAAGTCGCGTATGACTTGGAGAAACGTGCGCGAACTGTTGAGAGGAGCGGGAGTTTGTTCTCGCTGTCACGAGCAAAGCGATCGTACGCTTGCTGCGTCGGCTTGATCTTCTCTTCGCGAGCAAACTCTACGAAAGCTCGGACAGCGTCTGAGATTTGATCGTCTGAAAAGCTCTTTGACGTCGACCGAATGGCGCGTCGGCGCGTCGGCAACCTGGCGGCATCGCGCGCGGCAGACCATGAGCCGAAGCGGAGGATGATTGTTTGCGCTGACGGCATGGAAAGCTCGGGATGCTCCGCGCGATACGCTTGGTACGCCGCAACTGACTGTGCGCCGGCGACGTTTGCCTTCGACAACGCGAGAAGCAAGTCGTCTTCAGTAGCGGCATCGCGCCGAGGGAACCGCGAAAGCGAGAGGTGCTTTCTCGGCTCAAGAACGTCGCGCACTACTGCTGGGCCGACTCGACCGCGAAACGTGTCGATGACTGCCGCAACGCTTCTCGAGCGCTCGAACTCTGCGATGATGTCTGCTTTGATCTCTTCGGTGGGGGTCATTCTTTCTTCTCCGTGTCTTCGCTCTCGGCCAAGATCGCCTTGACCGCTTCTTGAATCTTGCGAACGTCCGCGTTCTTGGACGCGTATGTGTCGTTGATGAACTTTCTAACGACTCTTTCTTTCAAGCCGGCGTGCTTCGCTACTTTCTCGACGCCGATCTCCATGACTTTCTCGCAGTACGCCTCCATTGAGTTGGCGACCATGAACGTCAGGTCTCTTGCCATCTGTGTCTCCGTTCTCTCGTCGTTGTTGATGTCATTTTATCATCTTTAGTCTTCCAACCAACGATACGGAAGATCACTCTCTGTTGGCGCCGGCCACGGCCACTCTTTCGCTTTTGGCAGCAGCACTCGAGACTCTCGTTCTGCCGCGTCCTCGAGACAGACGTTGATCTTCTCGAGGAGCGCCTCTTCCGTGCGGAAACCGAGAATGCGACGCGTTCCGTGTGGAGACTTGACGACGAGAAGAAGCAACCGCCCGAACACCGAGTAGAGAACGATCCGCGAGTCTCCATCTGCGCTGACCAGCGTGATCTTTCTTGGCATCAGCCGGCGTCCTCCAAGTCGAGTCTACGAAGTTCAAAAAGCTCGAGAGCAATCAGCGTGTTCTCGTGAGCCTCGATCGACTCTCGAAGACGCCTCTCGAGCTCCCGCATTGTCGCCGCGTCGCCTGTGCTCTTTCGCCAGGTCGGCAGCGCGTCTAGGAATCGCTTTCCGGCGTCGATCTTGTTGTCGGCTCGGTAGATCGACCCGGCGACGACGCGCGACCCCCTCGTCAGAACGAGATTCTTCAGAGAAGTGAATGTCTTAGCGTCGTTCATGAGATCATTATACTTTCTTTAGATGTTACTTTGTCACCTGCCGGCGATTGGCCAGCTTTCTTTTGGAGTGCACCCGCCCTCAAGGAAGTCCTGTAGAGCTTCGTGGCTGCCGCACTCGGAGCAGATCTCGGTCTTGTTGTCCGCTCGGGACAGCGCGCCAGGGTACGCGCCAGGCGTCTCGTTGTTCGGAACCCATCCGAGGCACCGCGGGCAGACTTTCGGAACCTTCATGTCAGCTCTCCACCTTCACGAGCTTCTGGCCGATGCCCGCACCGAGCTTGCCAGGGTTCTTACCATCGAGATGCCAGCACGACGTGCACATGTACGCCCACGGGCCCATGCGGGTTCCCGCATCGACAACAGCCGGCGTCGTGCCGCAGATGTCGCAGTTGGGAATGCTCATCATGTGAGCTTCGGTCCAGTTCTTTGCCATGTCCTTGTGTCCTCCTGTGAAGATTATTATAACTTCTTTAGATTACTTCGCCTGCCTGAGGTCGATCTTGACGCCGCGGGCAGTCGCCCAGTGTTGGAGCCACGAGATCGCGTCGTTCATCTTCTTGAAGCGTCTCTTGATTGTGTCGCCAGGGGCCGCGATCTCCACGGTGAAGACGTACGGCTTTTGCTCACCGGGTTTGGTGATGTAAGCGGTGACTATTGTGATCTTGCGTCCTTCCATGTAGACTATTATAACTTCTTTAGTTCTAGCACGAACGCGAGGAGTCGAACCCCGTTTTGCTCGGTTTTGGAGACCGAGTGCCTATCCATTGGCTCGTTCGTAGAGTTTGGTCACTCGTACTCGTCGTGACTGAGATTCCGCATCTCGTCGATGACGCCGGAGACGACGATCACTGTGACCGCGAGAATCGCGACAATCAGCGCGACCGCGAACACCATTCCGTGAAAGCCGATCGGCTCCACCTCGTGTCTGCGATTGGTCTCTTCGATGACCGCCCAGACCCCGTAGGCTCCCATTGCTGAGAAGAGGAGCGCCATGATCCATGTCATTGTCTTTGTCAGTGTGTCCATGCGTACTATTATAACTTCTTTAGAAGTTTTGCTGCTCAGAGAGCGACGACAGTTCGAGCAGGCTTGCTGCTGTCATAGTTCTCGAAGTCCGCGTTGAGAATCCGCACGGAAATGTCCGCGCGACGAGGAAAGAGGCCCTCTTTGACGCGAGCATCGGTGTTTGCCGCCTTGAGCCCAGTTGCTGCCGGCACAAGAATCTCAGAAACCCAGTTGCCGTTGATGATGAAGCCTGGAGAGCATGGGCACATCGTGCATCCGCATTTCTGGCTCCAGGAGAGCTTCGGAGCCTCGACACCGAGCGTCGGGAAGACCTTGTCGTTCAAGAACTTACGATACAGCGTGTGAGGGCGCCGCGTGCGGTTCTCGAGATTCTCCACCACGTCGAAGTCGTCTCCGAAGGTGATGTACAGCTTCGACTGATTCGGCGCTACTTCGCCCCGACGCGGCGCGAGGTAGCCATTCGCGAAGAAGCGAAAGTCGTCAGTTACGTACATCAGACCGCCGGCGTATTCGACCTGTCGCCACTCCCACTTGTTGTAGGCGTCCTCTTCTCCGTCCCAGCTCGTCTTGCGCGTTGCGTACTTTGTCGTCATCTTTTGTCCTTTGTCTCTGTTTCTGCTTGTGCGTCTTTCCCGTGGGTTAGGGTGCTAGCCCTAGACCGTGCGATCTAGCAATCTCACGATCAACCGCCATTATCCGGCATCGCCGACGTCTGTCTCCTTAGAGCTTTACAGCGTTGCCCACGGTACTCGCCTCGCGTCGCTTTTCTCCGCGACGTCTTAAACTTTATGCCCACCGGGTCTCCGCTAGACTCCACCTTTCGGCTTCAACATTTAGCGGGTTGCTAACCCGGTGGGTTGTTATGAGATCATTATAACTTCTTTAGAATCTCACCCAACGTGCCGGCGAACTCCAAAGAGTCGATGAGTTACGACACCGAGATCGACAGTGCGCTCGGCGCCGGCGACGTGAAAGCTCTCGCCGCGCATGATCACGCTGTCATCGGGCATCATGATCTCTTCAGTGACCTCGAAGAGAAGCGGCTTGAGTCCGCGAGAGTGCTCTTGGTAGAGAGCGCCATCGACTACCGCATACCGCGCCGTTGTCGTGTAGATCAGGTGGTCATTCAGCATACGTACATTGTAACTTCTTTAGATCGTATGGCCGGTTCACCCTCCCGCGGACGCTACCCTACGTCTCCACGGGAGGGAGAGCCGCTCTCCAGTCTGGAGTAATGAACATCTTGAGACTGGGATACCGGCCGGCGGCCCTTACGCTCAGTCGACGCTGAAGTCCCAGGTGCGCTCGTAGAAGCTCCGCGCAGCAGAGTACTCGGCGTCTGTGATCACGCTGGCGACGTACGCCTCTTGATAGTACGACGCTCGAGAGCCGTAGTAGAAGTCGATATGCGCGTTCTCCCGCGCCCACTCGCTGACTCGAGTGTCGATGTCGTGCATCTCCAGTGGCGTCGGCATCACGCGACCTCGTAGTTTCTCGAGAGACCGCACTGCGCGTGGCAGATGACAGAGGCCGCGTCGCTGTCGGGGTCGTACATCTCGGCGAGTTCGTCGGTGTCGCGGAAGCGCTCTCCGCAGATCTCGCAGTGCGTCTCTGTGTATGGTGCTCGGTTGCTCATGTAGATTATTATAACTTCTTTAGTTATCCGAACAACTTCTTCCAGCACTCCGGATGCGTCCCAGAGATGAGTTGCTCTCGGCGCTCGATCGGCATCTCAGGAAACGCCTCCTGAGCCAGTGCGCCGGCGTTGTAGCGCTCGAGATCGCTCTCGCGGACCGCAAGAAAGTCTGAGCGGCCGCACACTCGGCACGCGGGCGTCTTCACATAGATGCTGTCGGTGTCTGTCGTCATTGCTCGCCTCTATTCGTCCGGGGAATCGTCTTCAGCCGAGATCGAACCGCAGTTCGGGCACGGGGTTGTCGAGTAGCCTGAGACATCGTGAAACTCTGACTCAAACTCTGTCTCGCACGCGAAGCACCGCGTCACGTCTGTCTCCATCATCAGTCGTCGTACGGGTCGTCCCACTCGGGGTCGTACGGGTGACGGCCCTCTTCCTGCCACCACACGTAATCCGCGTCCTCGTTCCAGTGCTCGTAGTCTTCGCGTCCCATGCTCCGTCCTTTCGTCTCACCAGCGGGCTTGCTGGTAAGAACTATTATAACTTCTTTAGAAGTTCTTCGTCTTCGTCTTCGTAGGGGTACGTCGAGGTGGAGTACTTGTTCATAAAGCCCTGAATCCACGCTTCCATCTGCGGCCATTCCATCGACTTCGACAAACGGTCGTGTTCTTGGCGGCGATTCCAATGAGAGCCATAGTGATACGACGCGTAGTGCAGTGGGGTGCTGTCTTTGATGATTTCTTTCTTAGGAGAAAGATCGAAGCAAAACCGAGACGCCCACGCCTCCATTTGCATGTCGCTCATTCCCAACTCGCGGAGAGCATCCTTTGGATCGTAGACGCACTCACTTAGAACTCTCTCGCTAATCCCGCTCTGGCGTGTGTAGGCGAAAACGTCGTTGCTGTACGTCACGAGCTGTTCGCCGTACGTAGAGACTCGGCAGACATAGCCACGGCCCCCTATTGTTCCGGCCCTGTCAATGGTGACAGCGATGGCGTTGTCGACGGCATCCTCGACCCGAGTCGGCCGCATGACGTCCCATACGACGTCGTTGACAACAACTTTCTCAGTCGCCCAGTCTTCACTCTCTACGAGACGCCGCATGAATCTGTCCATCCCCATTGTCAGATCTCCACCACGGAGTGCACTGAATCGCAGAGACCGCATGTCCACTCTTCTCGGCGCTTGCCATCGTGCATCTCGAAGTTGACTTCGACGTCAACCTTCTTCTCGAAGTTTTCGCAGTCGGGGTACTCGCACTCCCGATCGTCGATCTCGATCCACTCTGTGGTCTTCATCTTTGTCCTTCCGTATTGGCTGATGAGATCATTATATTTTCTTTAGATCAGAAGCACCGATCGCACGTGCAGTGGTTTCGGCCGCCAGACTCGCACCTCTGCGAAGCGTTGTGGTTGGGATGGAAGCTGGTTCCTTCGGCGCGCATGTTGTCGCAGTACTCGCACTCGCCCTCAGGCGCCTTGCCGATCTCGCTCCAGTTGATGCTCATCTGTGTCCTTCCGTGTTGGCTGATAGTTTTATTATAACTTCTTTAGAAGTCAGTCGGCGTGGTCGGCTGGTCGGCCGGCAGTTAGCCGGCCGGCCGGCTGGCCGGCAGTTAGCGGGATTCGGGATGGACGAAGTTCGGGTCGGTGGAGATGTGGACGGCGGTGGCGCGCATGTCATCGTCGAAGATTTCGGCGAGTTCGGTTTCGGTGAGTCGCGATTTGAGATTCGAGACGAGTCGCAGCCAGTTATCGACGGTAGTTATGACAAGATGGTCGTGTTGGTCGTAGGAGTCGGTGAGGATGAGGGATCGGTAATGGGATGTAATGTAGGTGGGCATGTGGACTATTATAACTTCTTTAGAAAACCGCATACCACTGCCAGCCGGCGTCATTTTGCCGTATTCCTAGCCATTGGCCGGGTTGACGGCCAAGAGAGCGGCACTCAGGCCACTCTCAGGCTATTTGGCGCGGTGGCTCGGTCAGGCGGCCTGAACTCGGCCGCGGCAGGCCTTCTTAGCGGCCTGGCGGCGCTTGTTCGGCATGGTGTTGGCCCGAACTCGGACGCCCGCGGCGAACGCCGCCCGCTCTTCCGCGCTCCACGTGTTCTTCATCTTTGGGGCTGACTTGTTCTTGTTCATGAGATCATTATAACTTCTTTAGAACTCGGTTACCGCTGCCAGCCGGCGGCTTGCCGGCCGAGGCTTGCGCCCCAGCCGGCTTGCCGGCGGCTCAGACCGTGTAGGCCAGGACGTAGCCCTTGGCCTGCTTGGCGAAGAGCTGCTCAGCGGCCGCTCGGCGGGCCGCCTGGTCCGAGAAGAACCGCTGCACCTTCGTGCCCTGCCGCTCCTTCTTCTCAGCGCGACCCCACTCGAAGATCACCTCGTGATCGTCGGTGATGGTGATCTCGTAGATCTTGCGCTTGCCGGCCACGCCGCGCGCACCATCGGACTCCTTGAGGAGACACCACTTGGTCATTCCATGTCCTTTCGTCGTTCCCCAGCCACCCTGGCTGGTAAGATCCATTATAACTTCTTTAGAATTAGTTCGAAAGAAGCGTTTCGTAGTCAGTGTGATACGAAAAGTCGCACTCGGGATTCGAGCACTCGCCCTCGTATTTGTCTCCGACAACAAACTCGTCACACACGGGACAGGTCGGCTCCTCGGGAGGGGTGCACTTCCAGTTGTCGTATGCGCTGTTCGGAATGTACATTTGCGTCCTTTCGTGTCGGGCTGACATGATCATTATAACTTCTTTAGAA
>Ga0070751_1000881_pt1 | contig 18166 bp, 6 predicted proteins | sample VirMetDEL_Aug_28_FD_78514 | JGI IMG/M metagenome (GOLD analysis project Ga0070751, IMG submission 78514) | Aqueous microbial communities from the Delaware River and Bay under freshwater to marine salinity gradient to study organic matter... | ecosystem: Environmental > Aquatic > Marine > Coastal ...
AAAAAACGCTTGACTTGGCAACCTCAAGTGTGGTAAAATATAAGAGTCCGTGTGAAGGAATGTACTTAATGTGCTGACCAAAACCTCCCTCTGGGAGGTTTTTTTATGTGATAAATAACTTATAACGGAAACTATAAGTAGCAATAAAATGGGTCTTTCTAGATTAGAGAACTTTTTGCGTTCAGTACGTGGTACTATTATATACGTCGATCCAAATGCACTAGACTCAACAGATTCCATTGAGAATGATGGAACTAGTGCGGCAAGACCATTCAAAACACTTCAACGTGCATTAATTGAATCTGCAAGATTTTCATATTTACCAGGTTTTGATAATGATAAGTTTGGAAATACAACTATTCTTCTTTATCCAGGTGAGCACTTAATCGACAACAGACCCGGATGGATTCCTCTCACAGGATCAAACTTCTTGAAGAGAGATGGAACAACATCCATTGATTTTAATGAATTTACTTTACAAACAAACTTTGATATCAATTCGGATAATAATGCATTATTCAAATTCAACTCTATTCATGGTGGCGTAATTGTTCCAAGAGGAACTTCAATCGTTGGATATGATTTAAGAAAGACGAAAATCAGACCAAAATATGTACCAAACCCAACAAATGATAATATTGAGAGATCTGCAATCTTTAGATTAACTGGTGCATGTTACATTTGGCAACTTTCAATTTTTGATGCAAATCCAAATGGAAATTGCTTCTTTGATTACACAGCAAATAAAACTATACCAAACTTCTCTCACCATAAATTAACAACATTTGAGTATGCTGATGGAGCTAATAATGTATCAATTAATGATGCATTTAATGATTACAGCACCAATAGATCTGATCTTGACATGTACTATGAAAAGATTGGTTTGGCATACGGAGCATCTACTGGAAGAGAAATTCCAAGAGACTTCCCAAGTGCAAGTATTGATGTCCAAACAAGAATTGATGAATATAGAATTGTAGGTTCAAGAGGAAAAGAAATTGCAATTACCAATATTAAGGCTGGTGATGGTCTTGGTGGTGGCACAAGAACTGATATTACAGTAACTCTTGCAGGAACAACTGATGGACTTGATGTTGATACTCCAATTAGAATTGATGTTATTGGTGATGCAGAATTCAACGGCCAATTTGTTGTCAAGGAAGTCTTGAGTGATACTGAAATTGTTTATGCAGTACCAGTCGCACCAACAAATAGTCAAATCATTTCTCCAAGTGGAACTCTCAATATTGCTGTTGATACTGTAACATCTGCTTCACCATACATCTTTAATTGTTCATTGCGTTCGGTATTTGGTCTTTGTGGACTACATGCAGATGGTAATTTAGTTTCAGGATTCAAGAGCATGGTTGTTGCTCAATTCACTGGAATTTCACTGCAAAAAGATGAAAATGCATTCATTAAATATGATGAAACAACTGGTTCTTATGTAGACAAGACTGGCGTAGATAATATAATTTCCGACTCCAAGTCAAAATATAAATCAACATACGAAAATTATCATATTAAAGCAAGCAATAATGCATTTATTCAATGCGTTTCTATTTTTGCTATCGGTTATGCAAACCATTTCCTTGCAGACAGTGGTGGTGATATGTCAATCACCAACTCAAACTCAAACTTTGGTGCAAGATCTTTACTCTCTAAAGGATATAGAGCAGACAAGTTCTTGAGAGATGACCAGGGATATATTGCAGGAATTATTCCACCAAAACATATTGAATCTAAATTAGTAAGTCTAGAATTTAATTCTATAGATTTTGCAAAAACAAATACTGTAGGAAATTCTTCCAGATTATATTTGTATAATGAAGTAAATGAAAATATTCCACCACAAAATGTTATCGAAGGATATAGAATAGGTGCAAAAAGAAATGACCAATTAAATGTCATTCTTTCCAATGCAGGAATCTCCACAGTATTTTCTGCAGACGTTGTGATGGATGGAACTTTATTGACACCATCAAGTTATCAAAAAGAATATGATGTTGCAAAAGGTGTGAATGGTATCACTAATAATATCAATAATAATATCATTACATTAACTCAAACTCACGACATTGAAAATGGAGAAAAAATAAGAGTTGTTAGTGAAACTGGAGAATTGCCTGATGGAATTGTTCCCGATCTAGTTTATTATGCAATTACAAATACAACTGCAGTTGGCCTTGGAAACACCCAACTCAAATTAGCATTTACTTTAAATGACGCAGAAAATGGTGTTGATCCAACTGCTGCAGTAACTATAAACACAAGAAGAAATGTAAATCTTAAAGTTGTAAGTAGAGTATCTGATAAGAATTCTGGAGATATTGGTCACCCAATTCAGTATGATGAGACTCAAAATAATTGGTATATTAAGACAAATGCAAATAGTGACATCTATGCCCAAAGAAATAATTATAGTCCAGTAAGTCCGAGAACTTATATTGAGAGAACTCCAGATAATAGAAGTTCTGAGGATACTGTTTACAAATTGAGATTTGTAATACCCAAAAATTCGCCAGTTAAAGCAAGACCACCTCTCGATGGATTTGTAATTCAAGATTCTACATCAAATCCAGGAAGTTCTGCTGAGATTAATAAGCAATATTCTCCAGATGGTGCACAAAAAACTCTAACAAACGTTTCAGATTTAAGAAATACTACATTCATTGCAAGTGCATCATGGAATTCTAATTTAGCTACAATTAGAACTGAACTCCCACATAAATTATCTGCAGGATCTCATGTTAATATTTTCAACATTATAAGTAGCAATAATACTTTAGGATTATCAACATCTGGATTTAATGGATCTTATACAGTAAATTCTATTTTGAATAGAAAAGAGTTTACGTATGCTCTCACAACAAATCCAGGAACTTATATTGACACATCTTCCACAAGAACAACATCCCTACCATATTTTGATAGAAAAGAGTTTGCAGAAAATTATGCAAATTATAAGAGTGATTTGATTCAAGATTATGTTCAAAATGAGCAAGATGGAATTTATCACATTTCAGTCACAAATAATTCAAATAATCCTCTTTCTGCAGAGTTTTCTGATTATAATATTTCTCAACCAATTCAAAACTTTTATCCCCAAATTGATAGAGATAATGTAATATCTGATCCAGATGCTTCATTGACATATGCATCAAGTGAGATGATTGGTCTTTCATATCTCAATGACAAGCAAAAGAGTCTGACAAAAGAAACATTACAAAAATTCTTGAAAGATGATAATATTGGTTTTGGATTAACTGATATTACGAGTAATGTTGCAGGAACAAATCATGTTTTATATACAAATCTTGACCACAATTTAAATTCTATTACAAATCTTACTATTGTTGCTGGCCTTGCAGGAACTGGTTATGGTGCTGATTTAACATCACAAGAATTATATAATGCACAATTAACTGGTGGTTCTGGAGAAGGTGCCACTGCAGTTGTAGTAACTGATGGAATTGATGGTTCAATCAATGGAATTCAAGTTATTGATGGTGGTAGTGGTTATGTTGTTGGAGATGTTCTTTCTGTTGTTGGTATTGCAACAACATCAGCAGGAACAGGATTTAGTACTCCAGCAAGAGTTGAAGTTACGAATATAAATGATGCTGTAGGAAAGGTAATCGAAGTTAATGGAATATCAGAAAGTTATAATAGATATAATACACTCTATAGAGTAACTGGAATTTCCAGCAGCACTTCAATTTCAGTAACTTCTGCAGATGCAATATCTTCACCAGAAGTTAATGGTGTTGGTCTCAGTACAGTTTCAAATTCATATTGCAATATTACTGGAATAGTACTAACGCCAACAAGTTATACCTATAACAATGTAACTGGAAATGCAACAGTTACATTTGGAAGTGGTCACGGTCTTTTAGTTTCAGATAAAGTTAGAGTATCTGGTGCAAATAGTAGTCTTTATAATGGTGATTTCTTAGTATCAAGAGTAATTAATACAAATTCTCTCATTTTAAATGTTGGAAAGTCTGATACTTCACCTTCAACAGGAGGAACTATTTTAATATATCCTTATGGATATAGTTCAAAAGGTGGAAATAATTTGTTCAGAAATGAGGGAAGATTATCGTATAATTTCTCAGGAACAAGATCTAATCTTTCTTCAGCATCTTTTGCAGCCGATACAAATATTAACATATCAAATGCAGTTTCTTTAGGATTTAAAATTGGTGATTATTTATTAGTAAATAATGAAATTGTTAGAATAAAGACGACTGTTTTAAATAATTCTGTAGAAGTTTTCAGAGGAATTCTGGGGACAAGAGCTTCAGATCATGATACTGCAAGTATTGTTAGAAAAATTGAAGTTTATCCAGTTGAACTTAGAAGATATTCAATCTTAAGAGCATCTGGTCACACATTTGAATATATTGGATTTGGACCAGGAAACTATTCAAGTGCATTCCCAGATCGTCAAGATAGAGAAATCAGTGAGCAGGAAGAGCTTCTATCTCAAGCACTTAGACTTGATGGTGGAATAAATGTTTACACTGGAATGAACAATGATGGTGATTTTTATATTGGAAATAAGAGAGTAAGTTCTGCTACAGGTCAAGAAAACGTATTTGATACTCCTGTTCCGACAGTAAGAGGTGAGGAACTGGTTTCTGAAACTGGTTCAACAGCATCATCAAACATTTATCAAATCAAGTCTATAACAGTAGATGATTCTATAAGAGTTGATGGTGGAAAGAACCAAAATATTATTTCCGAATTCAATGGTCCAGTAATTTTCAACAAAAGAGTAACTTCAAATTCAGAAAGAGGTATTGAAACGAGACATTTATTCGTTCAAGGTAATGCTAAAGTATCTAGAAAATACACTGTAGGAATTGCAACACCATCATTGGCAGGAAATACTGGTGATGTTGAGTATTATTCTGAACCATCTGATGGTGGCTATCTTGGATGGGTTTATACCACAAATAATGCATGGAGAAAATTTGCTCCAGTTCAGAATGCTGCAGGTGAATGGGTTGGTACTTTTAAGGGCAACTTTGTCGGATTGCCTAGTGCAGATTCTGTATGGACTGAAGTATCTGCAGGTGCAGGAAGTTCAATTGCATATTATCCTGATGTACCTGGAGTAGGAAATAATAGAGTTGGAATTGGAACTTCGGTTGTTGATTCTGATACTATATTAAAAGTTGAAGGGAAAACTTTAATTAATGGACTATTGAATGTAACAGAAGTTGTTGAAAGTGCAACACTGGTTACAACTGCATGGCCAATTCAAAATCCAGGAGATTTAAATTTTGAGAGAGAAAACATTTATTTGGGCGATGATAATGTTTATTACTATACCACAAATGCCCAAAGTGATTGGATAGTAAACTTCACAGGAACTCAAGCAGGTGGTACTTTAGGTTCTATATTAGATGTTGGAAAATCTATTACTGTTGCAATTTTGGCAACTATTCCATCCAATGGTTTCTATAATAAGGAAATTCAAATAGATGGAACTACTTTCCCAGTTAGATACTATGGCGGAACACAGTTTGTCGCAGGAAATCCCAACTCCGTTGATGTTTATACATATATTATAATAAGAACTTCAAATACTGGTTCAGTGATCAATCAATATAGTGTTTTCGCTTCATTATCAACATACGGAAACTAAATTAAAAGGTAAAAAGATATGCCAATTTTAGGTGGAATAGGTAATATATCCGAATATGCCTATAGAGGTAATGCATTATTTGAGCCTTGCCCATATGATTTTGTAAATTTACTTGATCAAGAACCAAATTCTACATATTATTCTCTTGGCAAAATATTTCCAGAAGATGTAACCAATCCTACAATTATAAGTCCAACAGGTGCAGGCAACTATGGAGAAAGTGTTGCAGTGGGACAAGGAAAACTCGTCATTGGTGCACCAAATACAAATAATGTAGGAAGGGTTTATGTATACAATTTGGATGGGACAAATGAAATTATAATCAATCCACCAACTCCAGAAGCGCTTCAAAGGTTTGGAAATAGTGTAGCTATAGGTGACGATCTTATAATTGTTGGTGCTGCTCAAAAAAACTTTAATACATTCACAAGTTTAGGGGTAGTTTATGTTTATAATATAAATGGAACTCTTTTAAATACTATCGTTCCACCACCATCGGCAAGAGTTCCTTTTAGTGGTTTTGGGTTTTCAGTTGCTGTTGGCGAAAATAGAATTGTAGTTGGCCAACCAAATTTAATTGTAGGGCCCGAAGTAATAGGAAGTGCTTGGTTATTTGATAGTTCTGGAGGTTTATTAACCCAATTGAGTGAACCTGGTAAGATAATTGGAGGATTTGGAGACAGACTTAGGTGTGGCGAATCAGTTTCTGTGGGATCTGGAAGAATTGTTGTTGGAGTTCCTGGAGGAAATGCAGATAATACCAATAAGTATAGAAGAGGAATGGGTATTGCAGCCTTGTATGATATAGATGGAGTTCTTATAAAAAGAATTAGTGCAAGTGATAAAAGACCTGGTGATTTTTATGGTGGTTCAGTTTCTGTAGGAAATGGAAAGATAGCAATTGGTTCTAGAGATAATAACGTTTTGGGAAGACCTCAGTGTGGTGCCGTTTACATTTATGATATTGATGGGAATAATGAATATAAAATACAAAATCCTGACTTAACCACAACACTTTTTGGAGAAAGTGTTTCTGTTGGGGGTAATAAAATTGTTATTGGTAGGCCATCTAACGAAGGTAATGCATACATCTATGATTTAAATGGAAACCAACTTGGAAAATTTAATAGATCTCTACCATTCAATATCTTCGCAAGTTCAGTTGCAGTATCTGATGAGAAAATTTTAATTGGAGCATTTGGATCAATTGATGGATCTGTATACACATATGAAACTAAAGAGTTTACAACATACAATTTTCAGGTAATTAAATGTTTAACCACTCCAGTACCAATTAGTATAACTGAAGGTGTATATAGACATTATTTTAGTACTGGGCCACAACCACTAAAGTTAGTATCAGAGGTTACTGACAGAAATTTAAAAAATAGTTTGGTTGGTGCAGGGTATACTGTAGAATACTCTACTTTTGGTGGAGTATTTGCAAATGATAATCCAAATAGTGCAAATTTTTCAAATAGTTCAGGAACTCTTCCATTTTTCCATTTTGCTACAGATTTAGCAATATCAGACAGATTTACTGCGGAAGGAGGTTTAATTAATCCAGATTCAACGTATCTGGTCAGAACCACTATACCAGAAGCAGATGTTTGGCCGACATCACCAACGACCCTTGATGTTACAGCCGAATCATTCGATAGTATAATTAACACTTTTGACACTGCACTCGGTACAAAGATACTTCCTCCAGGATTAGGAAGAGGAAATGGTGTATACTTAACTGATAATAGATTTTTATCGTCACCAATTACAGGAACTGCAACAACAGATAGACCTATAATTTGGGGATATGGATTCAAATCGAGATTGTCTATTGCATCATCAACTTCAGATTGGGATGTTTCTTTAAGATGGCCAAAAGTCATACCAAATCAAATCGATTTCAATGCAGATAATGTAGTAAATCAACAAATTTATTATTATGGCGATCCAATTAGAGGTATTAGTGAAGCAAATGCAAGAGTTGATACTTCAAACATAACCGTTACTGGTTTAGAACCTGGATATGATGTATTTGGGCCTAAGTCAAATAGATATGGTGCAAGAAATACCGTATTCGTACCATCCGCAGGAATTTTTCCATTTGAATTTTATGGAAAACTTATTGTTAATGGTGTAGAGTTAGCTCCAGATGATTATGGAAATAATTTTTCGGGACCTTCACCAACATGGAGAAATGGAAGTTTAGTTTCTTTAGCTGCAACAAATCGAGATTTTGTTAACAAGCAGTTTACACCAACTTTTATTCCTCCAACCTTCCCAACATCACTAGATCCAGTCGGTTACAATTCAGATTTAGAATTATATTTAGAAAACACTTCGGATGATGTTTATGATTGGGTTTCATCTTCTCCTGGCGATTTTGGCGACCCTACAGTTGGACTAAATGTAGTGGGTCTTTGGAATATTAGAACTGAAAATATAAGTCTTGATGCAACATTTACATTCTTAGACGATTTGAATCCTACAATCAAAACCGATTTTACAGATATTACCAATGCTGCTGTCAATACAACGTTTGTAACTGGTCAAGGAGATCCTTCAGTTACAAATGAATCTTTCAGAGTTGGTAATTTAAATGTCGGTCTACAGACAGAAGCAAACTTTACATTTAGTGTTGGAACTTCAGATTATAGAGTTAGAAGAAATGGTTCTACTGTAAGTGATTTTGGAGCTGCAACAAAAGTACCTATCAGAAATGATGATATTATTGATATTCAAACAACGACAAGTGCTGCAAACTCAACCGATCATCCTGCCGAAATTACTGTCGGAACAACATCTGCAGATTGGCTAGTCAGAACTGTTGCTGCAGCAGCACCTCCCGGTCCTGGTCCTGGTCCCGGTCCTGGTCCCGGTCCTGGTCCTGGTCCTGGTCCTGGTCCAACACCCACTTTATCATATCCACTTCCTGTTAGTGTTTATCTTGTTGGTGGTGGCGGCGGTGGTGGCGGCGGCCGTTCTACTAGCAACGATCTTGGAAATGGTGGTGGAGGCGGCGGTGCCGGTGGTGTTAATAGAGGAACTATTACTGTCCAAGCCACAGGTGGACAGCGTGTATGGAATGTAACAATTGGTGCTGGCGGCGGTGGTGGGGAGTCCGACACAACCCCAACCAGAGGAGGTAATGGAGGAATTTCAGCATTCCGCACCTCTACAGCACCAATAATTGGATTTGTTTCTGCAGGTGGCGGCGGTGGTGGCGCTGGAGCAGGAAATCCAAGTCCAGAGCTTAGACCCGGATTATCTGGAGGAAATGGAGAAGGTGGTAATGGAGGAGGAAGTGCTGGTGGTGGAGGTGGATGTGCAGGATCTGATCTTACTGCTTCGGGGGCAGGCCTTGGAGGCGCAGGGGGAGCTAATAATGGTGGTGGTAATGCTGGTAGTGGTAGTAGTGGTGGTTTAAATGCAGAAGCGAATGCAAAAGGTTGTGGTGGTGGAGGAGGTGGAGTTGCCGCCAGCGGTGGAAGTGCCGGTGGAAATGCTGCAGGAACTACTGGCGGTGGAACTGGAGGAACAGGAGTTGGCGGCCTAGACTTTTTTCTGAGCAACACAACTCTTAGAAATAATGTTAGTACTACAGGATTTGGTGGTGGAGGTGGTGGTGGAGACGTTACTGGTAGTGTGACTGCAGGGGCTTCTGGTCGTAATGGTGGAGGTACTGGTGCTATAAGAGGTAGTGGTGCTACTTCTGGAATAAATGGAACTGGTGGTGGTGGAGGAGGAGGTGCTGGTAGAAATAGAGGAACTGAAGGACAAATTAATAGACCTGGTGGAAGTGGAGGAAGTGGTATTCTTATAATTAGATATCCATGCCCAGACAACAGTCTATCAGCTATAACCGTTTCAGAAGCAGGTTCAACAACTTTATATGATGCAGTTAATCAAGTTAAATATCATGTATTTCCGAATAGAGTTGGGGGGAATGATTATACCGTTACATTTAATAACGGATAATACTACTCAATATATTATAAATACATAAAGTATAAAGGGGATAGTGAACCTTTAAAGGAGAAAAATGGCAGTAACAAGATCTTTTGTTGTCAAGAATGGTATAGAGGTTGCAGAAGATTTAATCTATACCAAAGACAATAAGGTTGGAATTGCAACAACAGTTCCTGATTATACTTTGACCGTCGCTGGTGATATATTCTTTAAAGATCAAGTTCTTCTTCCAACACCAGCAAATGAACAAAATAAAGGTTCAAAAAGTGGAATTGTATCTTCAACATCTTTAGGATTTATTACCGGAATTGATACAACAGGACTTCTTACTGATGATAAAATTGAAGGAGATTTCATTCAAGTCAATACCAAAATTGTTTCAATTGGAGCAAGTTCATTAGGAATTGTTCCAAATCATAGTAATACGATTGGTATTGCAACAACAACTTTTACATTTTTTAGACTTGCTAGTGCCGGTCAACCTGGCAATTCTTTAGTTTCTAATGGCCCAGGAAAACCAACTACTTGGGGAGATCCTATTGCTTCTATTGCAAATACAAGTACTGATGTTATTGGTGGTATTGGTGACATTACACAACTTGAAGTTTCACCTGGTATAACATCAGTTAGAGAACTTCGATTTGATAATGCAATATCAAATTTGTCAAATGGAACTGTAACTGCAAGTAGATTTATTGGTATTGCAAATACATCAGTAGATGTTGATGGTGGTTTTGCTGACATTACAACATTGACAGCTTCAGGAGATTCGAGTTTACAAAATACAACAATAAACCAAACATTAACTGTTTCTGGAAATTCAACATTAGCTGATGTTCAGGCAGATTCGTATAGAGTTGGTGTTGGTCCATCATTAACAAAATTACAAATTGATGAATATAATCTTTACTCAAAGACTGGTACTTTTACTGCTGTAGTTGGTTTGGGGGTAACAATTGATAGTTTTACTTCTGGAGAAAATTATAGAGTTGCAGAATATACAATTGTTTTAGAAAGTTCAACGAGCATACAAGCACAAAAAGTTCTTGTGATGCAAAATGGAACAAATGCATTTAGTGAAGAGTATGGAATTATATATAATCCAAGTTTAATTGTTGCAATTGGTGCATCAATCAATGCTAGTGGTGGATGCAATTTTGTTGTTACTCCAGTTACAGGAACTTCTGGAATTGTGACGTACAGAATCTTAAGAAATTCACTCAGGTAGTATGAAAAAATACACAATAGGCGTAAAATCACCCAATAGTTGGAAAAAAATACACAATTTATTGTGCTGTGATTCTAATTGTGAACATATACCAAATAGAAGAGTTACTTGTTGTGATGAAAAAATTCATAGTCCAACAAGAGGAATATTTGAACTGGATGATGATGAAGCGGATGAATTAAGAAACCATCCAGATATATCTTGGATAGAATTATCATCAGAATACTATTTGGAAAAATATCCACAACCAATTACTTTTGCACAAAGATGGCCTTCTGACGTAAAAATTTATAGGACAAATTTTACTAATCTACCACCTGTTGTCGCAACTATTGATGAAGAAAATAGAAGCAATTGGGCAGTTAAAAGAGTTGGTATAGTAACAAATTCTTTAATTTGGAATAATTCTACTGCCAACGTCTTTTTTCAAGGAGGATATACACATACTGATATTACATCAAATGTTGAATATACTTTAACGGGAAAAAATGTTGATATAATTATTCAAGATTCGGGAATTCTACAATATCATCCAGAGTTTATTGACTCAGATGGAAAATCTAGAGTTAGAGATATATTTCTAGATGGACCATATTATATTGACCCAGATTACTTCGATAATGTCATTCCTGGAGTAAAATATACGAAAGCTGATGGTAGAGTTGGAATTGCTACTACATCAGCCAGAGACTGGTGGCAAAACTCAACTAGAAGATCATCTCAATTTGCAAGTGCCGGTACAGTTTTTGGTGTTCCATCCAACTATACTGCAGAAAATGTGTTAGGAGTTTTTACTAATGGAAATACTGGTGGATTGACAGATTGTCACGGAACTGCAGCTGCATCTTTGTCTGCTGGAAAAAATTTTGGTCTTGCATTTGAAGCTAATATATGGAATATGTATGGAATTTCACAAAATAGAGCAGTTTTTATTCCAATAGAAACTCAATATGATTTGATGAAAATATTTCACTTAAATAAACCAATTAATACAGAAATTTCAAGAAAAAATCCTACTATTATTAATGGTAGTTGGGGTTATTTTGCATTTTTTAGACCCACAAATACTGTCAATTATAAATTTAGAGGTTCTACCGGATCTTTTACTGGATCAGATTCGAATATAAACAGTCAAGTATTAAATTATAAAGACGGACTTTTTAATGCAGGTTTAAATGGAAGGTATCAGTTTTCAAGTAGTTCTAGAAGCTTAAGCACTGATGAAGCAGGAAGAGAGTTGATGAATGCTGGTGCAATATATGTTGCTTCTGCTGGAAATAATGATTTGAGATTGGGAATTTCTTTAACAGATCCAGACAGAGGAAATTATTTTACAGATGGAGGAAATGGTACTACGGATTTTACAAGAGATTCTAATGGCAATAGACTATTTCCAAATGGTACTGTGCCAATAGGACATGTTCAATATCAACATCCAATAGGTATTGGATTTGATGAAACTACAGGATTTGCTCCTGTAGTTTGTGTTGGTGCGATGGATGATTTGACAGTTCTTCCAGATGGAGTGACTGAAAGAAAGGCAAGTTATTCGAACTCTGGACCAGGAATCAATGTGTGGGCTCCTGCAGACGATACATTATCTGCTGGATTTAATCTTCCAGTAAATACATATCAAACCTATCCAAGATATAATGATGCAAATTTTATAGATGTACGTTTTAATGGAACTAGTGCTGCTTCTCCAGTTACAGCAGGATTATTGACATTAAGATTGGAAGAATCTCCATCCGATACATCATGGGAAATAAAAAACTGGTTAGAAAATCATGGTTCAGTTCTATTCTCACCATCTGATATTAGATTTAATGATCCAATAACTGATGATACTAATCCACAGTATTATAGTGGTCAATACAACTTGTCTGGTGCAGAAAAAAGAATATTATTTAATCCATATGAAACTACAACAGTAACTCCACCAATTCCACCAGATCCACCAAATGAAGAACCACCACCACCAACACCAGAGCCTGAACCTCCAGCACCTGAACCACCACCAGCACTTCCAGATATTGTAGATAGTAATCAAACTGCGCTTATCTTGGAGGGAAATGAATTATCATTTGAAGGTGTCTTCATATTTGGTGATAGTTAACTCAATAAATACTTAAAAAAAGGAAATGTCAGATAAAAGTTTTGGCGCTAGAAAAGTAGAACTGATAGGTGGGATAGGAACTCCTAATATCACTAGCCCAGCTGGTGATCTTGATATTAATGCAAATAGAGTTGCATTTAGTTCTAATGTAAGTGTTGCAAATTCAGTAACTGCTCTTGAGTATTTTGGAGATGGCGTAAATCTCAGTGGTATTGTAACTCAGATTACTGCTGGAATTGGAATTAGATTAAAGGAAACTGAAGTTCCTGGAAAAGGTATTGTTAATATTGATTCATATTTCCCAATTGGAAAAACTATATTTGTAACTCAGAATGGAGATGATGCAAATAGTGGTCTCACAGAAAATGATGCAAAGAGAACTGTAAAAGCAGCAGCAGCAATTTCATTTCCTGGAGATACAATTAAAATTTATCCTGGTACTTATGTTGAGAATAATCCAATTATTCTCCCAACAAGAGTATCTGCAGAAGGTACTGAACTTAGAAACTGTATCATAACTCCAAGATTCCCAAATAGAGATTTATTCCACGTTAATAACAGTTGCCACTTAACAGACTTGAGTTTCATTGGACCTAAGATGACCAATGGTGCTGCAGTTGTTGCATTGCAACCATTATTAGGAACTTCTCCTGATAGATTCTTTGATGCCGCAAGATTAATTCGTTTTAATTTAGATTTTATTGCACATGAGGCTGTAGGATTCTTAACAAGTGGATTTAGTGGATTTGCTGGTGATCATAGAGCTCAAGATGCTGGTAGATTGATTGATTTAAATAGAGACTTTATTGCAGCAGAGGCAATTGGTTTCTTAACATCAACTGATTATAAAAATCCAGCATTTACTATTGTCAATAGTTCAGGAATTGCAACTGATCCAGTAAATTGCTCAGACGATATTAAAGACATTTTCAGAGCAATTTCTAATGACTTAAAGGCAGGAAGTAATAAAAAGTCAATTGGCGCAGGTCTTTCATATTACAGTGATGCAGGATCTCTTCTACACATTACAGGAAATGATCCAAATGGTTATAGTGTAAAGGATGCAACTATTGCTGCTATTAGACATGCAGTTGGTGTTGCAACTCACGTAATCAATAATATTCCATATACAGGAACAACATACAGTAATGTATCTCAGGACTTTAGTTATTCTCCAATTTTAGTACCTGGTGGATGTACTGGAACAATTACAGAAATAGAAACTTTATCTGGAATTGTTACAAGCATTATTGACAATTTTTCCAATGCTGCAGGAATTACAACTATTTTTGGAGTTACACTAGAAAGTAAAGATTGTGCTGATGATGTAAAAGATATTTGGAAGTGTATCATTCACGATATTACTAGAGGAGGAAACTCTAAGTGTGTTGGTGCAGGTAAGTCATATTATGATGAAAATTGGAATCTAATCCCACAAATTCTCAAGAATCCTGGCGAAGTTGATCAAACAATTGCAACTCTTGAGCATTCATTTAAAATTGCAAGATCTGTTATTAATAATGCAAATTGGGGTGCTTTATCTGTTGGGGTTTCTTCAGCAGTTACTGATGCAGTATATGATAATACAACAGGAATTGTTACGATTACAGCACCTGGTCACGGCCTCTCTAGAAATGATGCAGTTAAGATTGTTGGTCTTGGATTTACCTGCCCTTCTGGGCCAGGAATTGTAACTTATCCAAGCGGAAAATTTGGATTCATATTCAATGTACATTCTGTTCTTGGACCAAATACATTTAATGCAATTGTTGGACAATCAACACTTCCACACACATATAATGGCCCAAGTGGAACCGTTCAAAAGTATACAACATTCCAAAACGAATTTACTCAAGTAAAAGACATATCTACTCAAATTGATCCAGATACAGGATTTAATATTGGTGTAAATGGATGTGCAAATGTAGTATCTGCAATTCATAGTTGTGTCGGTGTTGTCACTTCCATAATTGGTCTTGGAAGAACTTCGGGAATTACAACATCATATCCAGGAAATTCTGGTATTGGATATACATCTATAAGTGGCATCACTTCAGCAGTTTATAATGGAGAGACTGGTATAACGACTATCTCTGCTTCGGGATATAATGTCAAGGACGGAGATATTGTTGAATTGAGAGATTTATCTTTTAGTTGTGATTCTGGAAGTGGTATTGGAACACAAGCATTCCCATCTGGAAAATATGGTTTCTTATTTACTGTAACAGGAATCAATACTGATGGATCATTTGAAATTAATACTGGTGTTTCTACAATATCTCACAATTATGTGAGTGGTGGTTTCTTAGTTAATAGAGCAATTGGAGTTACAACTGCTTCATATGATAATACAACTGGAATTACAACAATCACAGCACCTGGTGCACAGTTAAAAGTTGGCCAACTAGTAAAACTTCAAGACCTAGTATTCTCTTGCAATTCTGGTGGAGGAATTTCTACTCAGTTCTTCCCTTCAGGGGCAAATGGATATGAATTCAAAGTGACAGAAGTTATCGGTGTTGGAAATACATTTGTAGTTAATGTTGGTGTTTCAACTCTCACACATACATATGTTGATAGTGGAGTAGTATTTCCACCATACTCACCTGGTGTTGGACCGATCACTCAAGGTCCATATATCAGAAACTGTACAAACTTCATTCCTGACAGTATTGGAATGAAAGTTGATGGATTTGAAGCAGAACCTGGTGATAAGGACGATATTGGCGTAACAGGTACTATGAGTGTTGACTCATATACACAGTTTAATCAAAATGGAATTGGAGTTTCTATTACTAACGGTGCATATTCTCAGTTAGTTTCTATCTTCACAATTAATGATGATATAGCAATCTTTACTGGATCTGGTGGACAGTGCGATTTAACAAACTCAAACTCTTCATTTGGTAATTATGGTCTGGTTTCTGATGGAGTTGGTGACTATACAACAAAATCGATTTATCATTATACTGGAGAAATTGCTCAAGAGTCACAAATTGAAACTGATACTGTTGTAATATCTGGTGTTGGAACTCTGAGACCTTATGATGGACAAACTCTGCACTTTGGTGAATTGTTCTATGAACTTCAATCAATTAAAGTTATTGATGGAGGTTGGGGATACAATCCATTAGTACCACCAAAAGTTACTATTGATAGTCCAACAGGACCATTTGGTATTCTTGCAGAAGCTTCTCCCAATGTTGATGCTGCAGGAAGAGTAACTTCAATTGATGTTATTGCTAATGGAAGTCAATATAGAATTTCAGATAATCCACAAGTTACAATAGCACCACCACCAGGAATTGGTCAGACAGCAACTGCAGAATTGGAATTTTATCCACTATATTATACAATTGAACAAGCAACAAAACCAGTTGCAGGAGTTTCAACAGTTGTATTAAATACGAATCTAAATAATACAGTAAGTACCGGAACAACAGTCTACTTAAATAGATTGAGTCTGCAGATTACATCTTCACACTCATTTGAATGGGTTGGTTCTGGAACAAACATTGACACTGCAAAACCTGCTCTTGGTGGTGTTGTTATTACTGAAAATGAAGTTATCAAAACAAATGGTGGCCAAGTCGTATATACCAGTACGGACCAAGCAGGAAACTTTAGAATTGGCGATGGTGTAGTTGTAAACCAACTATCAGGCGTCATTAGTGGAAGAGCATTTAGTCAAAGTTTGTTAAATACAGTAACGCCACTCATTGTCGCTATCGGAGGAAAATAAAAAATGGCAGCAATTGCTCTTAATAAATTTAGAACTATTAGAGTTGGTATTACAACTGAATTGGTTGGGATTTACACCTGCCCTATTGGAGTTGCTTCCATTATTATTTTGTCTCAGGTTACAAACATTGGAACAGGTTCGTCTTCCTTTACTGTAACTGCTGTACATTCCCGTGATTTAGCAACAGAAGTGAAAGCTGATTATAAATTTGCAAATGAAGTTCCAATTCCACCAAATGATGGAGTTTCTTTAATTCCAGACGGAAGACTTGCATTGGAAACGAATGATGTAATTAAAATTCAAGCAAGTGATAATAATGGATTAGAATTACTTTTAAGCGTACTCGAAACTGCAAAACAATAAGATAAATGACTAAGTATACCTCAGGAAGAGTCAAAAGATTTCCACAGTCTGGAATCACTTCAGATAGATATGAATACTTGGGTTTGGAACAAGCGGAACCCGATTTGGGAGATCCTCTTGTTGGGGTGTCATCAATTGGATCTAATCCATTTCCAGTAGGAGTCAGACTAACCACCCCACATTATGTTTTAACTGCAGTTGAGGGATATGAAGGAGAAAGATTCTGGATTCCAAGCAAAGATTTGCTTGTACAAGGTATTCAGGGTACTCAAGGTAGACAAGGACCTCAAGGTGTACAAGGTACTCAAGGACCGGTTTCACCAACTATAAAAATTATTGGTAATGTTCCTGATGTAAATGATATCGGAGTTGCACCAACTCCAGATGAGGTTCTTAATGATTTTGTTATTACTAATATAGAACCTGTTGGAACATATACAACACAACCAGGTGATGGTATTATTGATGATCTCACAAATGATTTTTGGGTATGGATTAATCCAACAGAACAATGGTTAAATGTTGGTCCAATTAGTGGACCTCAAGGTGTTCAAGGTCTTTCTGGTGGCCAAGGTATTCAAGGTGTTCAAGGTGTTCAAGGTATTCAAGGTCTTCAAGGATTACAAGGTATTCAAGGATTACAAGGTCTTCAAGGTATTCAAGGTCTTCAAGGCCAATCTGGATCTCAAGGCTCACAAGGTCTTCAAGGTCTTCAAGGAGTTCAAGGTCTTCAAGGTCTTCAAGGTCTTCAGGGAGTTGGAGCACAAGGACAGCAAGGTGCACAAGGTCCTCAAGGTCCTCAAGGTATTCAAGGACTTCAAGGACTTCAAGGTCTTCAAGGAGTTCAAGGTCTTCAAGGTCTTCAAGGAGAATCTGTACAGGGTAGTCAAGGTTTAGCTGGTGATGTACAAGGTGCACAAGGACAGCAAGGTGCACAAGGTCCTCAAGGTCCTCAAGGTCTTCAAGGAGAATCTGTACAGGGCATTCAAGGCACTATAGGAAGCCAAGGTGTTCAAGGTGCAAGTATTCAAGGTCTTCAAGGATCACAAGGCCCTCAAGGTATTCAAGGACTTCAAGGACTTCAAGGTA
>Ga0070751_1000882_pt1 | contig 18154 bp, 39 predicted proteins | sample VirMetDEL_Aug_28_FD_78514 | JGI IMG/M metagenome (GOLD analysis project Ga0070751, IMG submission 78514) | Aqueous microbial communities from the Delaware River and Bay under freshwater to marine salinity gradient to study organic matter... | ecosystem: Environmental > Aquatic > Marine > Coastal...
GTTGAAGCAGTCAATGAACTTCTCAGGTTCTTTCTCTGCGATAGTCCACAATGCTTGAAGTACAAGTTCAAAGGAGCTTGTATCAATACCATAGTAACGAGCAACAGTCAATAGCTCCTCTTTTCCTGAAGGCTTTGTCTCCTTAGAGGCGATAAGTCCCGTTGCTTGAGAGATGAGTCTACGCTTCTCGTTAGACACCTTAGCTTCTTCCTCTGGATTATCAATCTTAAATGTACACATATCGCCCTTCTCATTCATGATAGCAAGCATTAACTCTTGAAGGGATGTATCGTCTTTAGGAACGAATAGATCACCATCAACGAAGTGTATAGCTGTTCGTGTAACGTCTTTAGGCTGCTTGTCTTTCCAGATGTCAGGAACGCCTTGCACATACCTTGCGGTGCGTTGTTTCTTTGATACAGGGTCAAAGACGAGGTGTTCACTAGGGAATAGGTAGTTTGCAGGTCTTGACTTATCAGCAAGGATAAACTTCAAGTCTCTGTCTCCCGCATTAGGGAGGCCATTTGATTTTGGTCTTGGCATTTTGATTTATTTAAATTCAATGCAAAAATACTAAATATTGAATTAAACGTATTTATGGAGTATGGACTGAAACTTGGCCTTTACAAATCCTTGTACATTATTATCGTCAAGGAACTTTGTGAACTCTTGTGTCATGTCTGCTATTGTATCTTCACTAATGTATTCTTGGTTTTTCATAACGTCTGACAGCAGGGTATCATATAGCTCTCTTTTCTTGAACCTAGCACCTTCAAACGTCTTTAGTGAATAGTGTGTGGTAGAGGTGTTGCATTTAGTTTGCTCTGCTATAAACTCTCTTGTCATTCCTAGTCTTACCAACGCTACCCTGTGGATAGTCCTAGCTATACTAATGTTTTTATTGACTTTACCACCGCTTTTCTTTGATAGTATTAGGTCTTTGTCCGTTATCTTGTTGAAGGGGAAGTATGTGTTGAATACTTTTATTACCCTATCTGTGATTTGATTATATATTTCGTTGTTTGTCATTTTATTTTCGTTTTCAGTAATTAAATCGTTCTACCACACTTACCACACATCGGTTCAAAGTCTTCATCAACAGTTCTAGTGAATGTGGCTTGTTTGCACTTACATACCCCCAACTCTTCCCCTGTCATCACTTCAATCGCCTTATCTAGTGCCATGCCGTAGAGCTTTGGGTCTGTCTCCTTAACATTATCATCTCCCCTCCTCCATCGGTTGTGATTCTCTAAAATCTCAATTGCCTCTTTGTTTGTCATGTTTTTAGTTAGTTTCGTTTTCAGTCATAAAACTGTTTTCTTTATCTCTTTGTGCTCTTGTATTCAAGAACTCTTCTAATGGTGAACCTGATCTTAGATATTTGACCATTCAACATATCCTTCTCTTGAAAGTAGTCTCCTTTCCTAATCTCTCTCCAGTCGGCATAGTCTATATCATGTGTTACTTTAATGCTCTGCATCGTCCAATACGCCACACACCTCTCTTTAGCTACAAGTGGCTTATCCTTTTCTGTCTTAGCTATACGCTCACGCATCAACTCTCCCTCTAGTGAGTTTAATGCTTTTACTGCTTCTAGGTTCATTTAGTTATAATTTTCCAGTAGTTATCAATTGTTGGTCTTGATATTGAAGTGTCCTTATGCAGAGCCATCTTCGTTTTATTGCCTCTATTATAACTTTCAATCAAAGTCTCCATTGTAGAAGCCGCCCTCCTCTCCGCATAGTTATCAGTACCAAAGGTAGAGCTATGGTAGGCATTAACATCCTCAGAGAACACATTCCAATGCTTCTTTACAGTTGTTAGTGATACACCTACATTATCCTCATCCACATTGCGAGACACCTTAACAGTTGAAGGCTTGGTGATGAATGAAACAGCTTCCTTCTGTAACTGTATAGCACTACCCATTAGCAGTAGGCTTCTCATCTTCTTTGTTCTTGACATATACCTACACACCACCTTCCTTATCGTTTCATAAGGAAGATTCCTAGCGTTAAAGGTAAAGTAAGAAGTAGACATCAACTCCTTATAGTCAGCAACTCTATTGTTTATCCCCCATGATACAGCATCGTCTATCTCACTCTGGGTTATGCTATACCCTTTCTCTTCACTCACCAAAGCAATGTACTCCTTACACAAGGCATACGCATCATCCCTACCCTTATAGCAGTTGATAGCAAAGAAGTTCCTAGCAACAGCCCTCAACACACTCATCCTGCTACTACCGATAATACCTCTTTGGTCTATGAAGCAATGAACCTTATTATACCCATCAGGATAGAACTTACCTATTACCTCACCAGTATCTACATCTACCACATCCTCTACATTGTCATGATTGAAATCCTCCCGTATCATCACGGACAACTTATTTCTCTTTAACCATTCACTTACCATATCCTCAGTTCAAACATTATCAATACCCCAAAGATAATTAAACAATGTCATGTACACAAATATATTTTACAATACTTTACGCGATGTAAAGAAGGGGGTCGGAACGTTATCTTAAATATATATTATAAAACATATATACTTAAATATATATTAAACTCTCTACCCTAAAGATTACGATGTGACCCCTCACTTTACACCTTCAAAACCAAAGGGGCGTGGCTCAACCAAAGCCCCGATAATTAAACCCAACAACCAGTAACACCACCAACACCATATTAAACCTCGCATATAAAAGAGTCTAATAACTGCACTATTATTTCAGTTATAGAATACAGCAAACTCTTTAGAGACGTAGAATATGAAAAACTTTTTAGACTTGGGGAATATGAAAACTTTTGTATAGTTGGGGTTCTCACCTCTCTCACCACCTCTCCCCCCATTCCCGAAACGCTTTTTTTAAATGGCATGGGGGCTTGCTCAAGGTCAGTTCTCAAAACTTTTTGCCCTATTATCTTATTCATGCGCGCAACAACTACTATTTAATATTGCAAGGTCAAACGCAAAGAAAAAAGATAACTACTAACTGCATAAAAAGTAAACTGATATAACTTTTAATGTGTTGGCGTAATGTATATGCGGGGCTATACCCTCCTCCTTTTATTCTTTTCATTACTTCTCTATACTCTAATCTAGTTTACTATACAAACAGGTTTATAGCTGTTGACTTGTTTATATATATATTAATATGTTAGCAAGGTCAAATATGCTTTTCAACTGGCTTTAATTGATCCAGTTTAATTATGATTTTTATGGTTTATTTAACTATTTAAAATTTGGATATATGGTATATTTTTATTATACGCGCGTGTTCATGTATATATAAGGCTATTATATTTTAACATTTCTTTAACAGTTCATTGGGATTTTCTTAACAGAATGTCGCCGTATGTTTGTCTCGTCAAAAGGAAGTAATACTCCTACCGACAATCGTTCTAAGTCCTTGTTAGTCCTTTAATTGTTTGTGCCGATGTAACAGCGCGCAATAATTAGGCGAAGGCCTGCACCTTGACATTTTGTAATAGTTTACCAAATTAGATGGCTTACAGATAAACTGTGAGTGCATAGGTAGGCCGCGTGAATGTGACAATTCAAGCGCATAATGTGACCCTAATCGGGGGACGTCATACGATACAGTATGTAATACCGATTATCACAGTATTATAGACTGTGATTTAAAACAAGTCAAAAAGGTGGAAAATATGCCAACAAATGAATTAAAAGTAGTTTGAGCAGTTCGCAACTGTACCCACCTACTAACTTAAATCAAAATAGACATGGCACAAGTCAGGTTTTACCAAACAAACGCGAAAACAGGCGCGGAAACGTTTAACCTTTTGTATGAGGTTAATAATTTCGAAGACTTCGATCATAGTAAGTTTGCCGCAATGATGGCAAACAAGCTCATTGACTTACAGGAGCTTTCAAATTATGCCCAAAGTAACGGGCAAAAGTTAGGTTTCTCACTTACCAAACCCATGTGGTTTGAATACAACAATGGACGTATGAAAATACAGGCGTCTGAATATGTCGCAAGGCAGTTCAATTCATTCATTAAGATGAAGCGCGGAAAAGATCAGTGCAGTAAAACGCAAATCAAAGCAAGTATATTAATTGCCTTAAGAGCAATGCAAATCTTCGTAGTTGAACCAACTGCCGAATAATTAAAACAGCATGAAAAATCGAAAAATCAAAAAGGCTATTTGGGTAGGCTTGGACTACATGAATACTGAAGACAACAAAGAAAACGCTCTGAAAGAGGCTGAAGAATTGACAAACAACTTCACCTTGGAAGAGAAGAGATATTCGGCTTATGTTTTTGGATATGTATTTCAGTATTCTAAAGATACAGTCTACATTCATTATTGCCCTAAAATGTAGCCAATAGGGCTGTAAGGTTAGAGACCTTCAATAGTTCGCGACTATACAGCCCACTAATTAAACCTTAAAACCAAAGTGATGAGAGTATTTAAAACAATTTTAGCAGTCCTACTTTTAGTAGCTATTAGTATAGCTTTAATAGGGCTTGTGATGTCGAATGAAAATCCAAGTATGCAAATATTCTTCGCATCTTGCTTTTTGTTCTTCATGTCAATAGGAGTATTTTCAGTAGACAAAATTTAATCCTAAAACCAAAAAGTCATGTACAAGATTGAAGAAAACGAAAAAGGAAAACTAGTTGCAGTTGGTAAATATGGACAGGAAACTATTCATATTATTCATTGCAGTGATTCCCTTGAAGAGCTAAAAGAAGATACTGCCAAGCCTTACTTGGTAGCTGAAGAATGTACAAACTTTGCTAGAGTCCATCTAGTCACTGATTTTTCTGAAGATGAAGCATTACAACAGGTAGATGAATACCTTAGAGAGAAAGAAGATGTGGAATATACTCACTTGATAGGAGTATTTGAAGTAGAACTAACTTAAAAACCAAAAGTCATGAAGACAATAGACGACATTGTACTACTTTGTGGCAGTAGCTACGGAGTATACATCCCTCAAACGGTGATGGAAAACAACATAAACAATCCTCTTTGGGACTTTAGCGAGTGCCAAAAAGAAGATATTGAATGTGTGCTAAGAGGGTCAGACGAAAATGAATGGTATTTTGATGCTTGGTTAAATATTATGGATCAAGTTAAAATTTTGGATCAGGATGGTACAGAGTTTTTCATAACATATAATGAAGACCTGTGGCTAGTGCCTTGTGATATAGATTTTGATGAGCTTGAAGAATGGACAATTTAAAACCAAAAGTCATGAAAGATACAGACATAATAGAAGCCCTACTGAACGGCTGGCACTTAGAAAAACAAGAGCTTGAAAGAGCAAAACAGTTAGTGCATATGATGAATGTGTACCTAAAACAACAGAAGTCATGAAAGAAATTATAAACCTTCAGGGAATTGAAATGTATGCCCAAGATTGGGCAGAACTGTACCAACTAGGACAGGTTATATTTTTCAAGTACAAGAAAGTGTTTGTCCTGAAATGGAATAATAACTCAAGATGCTATCTACTAGAGGAAATGAAATACTTGAGGCTAATGAAAAGCGAAACGCCATACACACTTAGAGGCAAGTTCACACACACAGCAGATTACAACTTTGCTAATAGGCTGATAGGCAGAGAAGTGTTTAAATAATTTTCAAGACAGTACAAAAAAAAGATAAGTCATGAATTGGGAAAACGTAAACCTAAAAGACGGGTATGAAAGGGATCAAAACATACTTGATCCATACAGCTTTGATACATTGCTACTAGAAATTAGCTGCAATCTGAAAGAGATAAACCCACAGACAGTAACGAATCATTTTGAGACTGCACTTAGAAATAAGATGAGGTCAGCTAGGGAAGTGTTCTATAATAATGCAAAGAACATAATTGAGCAAGCGAACAAAGAAAGAAACGAAAACTAAAAACCAATAGAAACCATGAGAAAGTTAGCAAAGAATACCGTTTATGTGGTCGTAATACATAAAGGTAGAGACGAATTTAATTGGTACGGCAAAGTTGTCAATTCCTACCGTATAACCAATGGAATCAGAAAGTATATAGACTGCACTGATGAGCGGTTAGAATACTATTCTGATGCGGGACAAGTCACCAGAGAGTTCTTAGGTCGTAAAGGCTTTATTGTACCTACCTATCTTAGTGATGCTCAAAATGTAGTGACAATAGAACACACCGTGAAGTACAAACAGTTAAAATAAAAGAAACCATGAACATATTAGTAACAAACTTCGACAACTCGTATGAAGATGTGATGATCTTCACCGAGAAAGAACACATTACCCCTGAGTGGGTAGAAGATAACCTTAAAAGAAAAGGTCTTGAGTTCACGGACATTTGCGAGGTCAAAGACGAGGAACTTCAATACTACATCTACGAACCCTGTCACATATAAACCATGAAAACAGTAATTAGAATATCAAACGACTATCTAAGCAATGATGCGTATAACAATCATGTGGAAGAGATAGATACATTAGTCAATGAACATATAAACTGCCATTGCGAAGTAGCCAACAAAACATTTCATAACCTCGTAGAAGAGCAAAAAAGATACGCAACAACTAAAGATGAATTTAAGAATAAAACAATTGTTGATGCTATTGGATATAGTCAAGGAGATTGGCAGCAATATACAATATATCATAACTTAGAGGAAGACTCGAAAGAATTATGTTGGTTAATTGATGAGCTTAAAAAGTCATTTACTCACATGAATGACTATGTAGTAGAAAAGTTTGAACGTGAAGAAATAAACGGGAAGAACTTTGATGCAGAGCCACATGACTATACATCATTTTCAATAAGAGATATTGAGTTTCCTGAGAAAAATGATATACTAGAACGATACAATTATATTTATGGGATTGATTATGATGAAGTTATACTTGATATAAACTAGCCATAAAGTAAGAATAGCAGGTAACAACGACTAACCATTAACAACTAAAACCAAAAAGCCATGAAGAAAGAAATTGTATACACAATGCCATACAAAACAGAAGACGACATTCAAAAGGCTTGTGATCTAAGGGATGAACTGTATGATGAGTACGACTCGGTTCAAGTATACCCTAACGGACTGTATGAAGTAAGAATAGTAGCATCAAACGACTAATAAAACAATTATGCAACCAAAAGAATTAGCAGAATATTATAGAAAAACGCATAAAGACTATGCAACAGCACGTTTTAACGCTCTACAAAACATAGTAAATAGAACTGATATGTACCGACCTAGTAATAGGTTTGTAGATGACTTTTGGTTTTACTTAAAACAAATGTATTAACTCTGTAACAACTAAAACAAATAGAAAAGATGGGACTAGATATGTACCTATACCGTGAATCCTACGTTCAGAACTGGGAACACAATAATGACAAGCATAAAGTATCCGTTAAGTTTAACGGCAACAATCACCCATATATAAACCCTGATAAAGTGGCTTATATCCGTGAGGACGTTGGGTATTGGAGAAAAGCAAACGCCATACATGATTGGATTGTACAGAACTGTGCTGATGGTGTGGATGAATGCCAACACATAACAGTATCAGGCGAACAACTCATAGAGTTAAGAGACACTTGTCAAAAAGTATTAGATGACAACTCTATTGCTGAAGAACTGTTGCCTACATCAACTGGATTCTTCTTCGGAGGTATCGAATATGATGAGTGGTATTTCAAAGGGCTAAAGGATACCATTGACATTATCAATAATGCTTTAGTGGATGATGTGCCAAAAGGAATGTGTACGCCTGACTACATTTACTTAGCAAGTTGGTAATGAAACCAATCAAGCAAGCATACATAGACGGATACAAAGTAACTCTATTCAGCGTACTAAATGAATATGTGGTTAGCTTAGAGTATGAAGGTGAAAAGGTCTACAAAGGAAACCTTACACTTGATGGAGCTAGGTACTTATTCTTTCAGTATATCAAAGATGGGGTGCAAATATCAGACGAGTTTAAAACAGTAAACAAAGAGAAAATATGAATGCAAATAAAAAATATGTGATTTACGAGCTAAACAATGTAATGGATAGCCAAAGACACAAAGCACTTGAGAAAGTAGAATTAAGCGGATTTAAAAGTAATTCGTTTGAAACTGAAGAAGAAGCAATACAGGCTTTAATTGATGAGGAAAAGAAATACGAAGATTTTGTAATACTTACAAACGTTTTTCTCACTGACTTCTAGACCCATGAAAGAAATAATCCAAGTCGTAGTAGCGTTTGCAATCCTCTTCGTGGGATTCACTATCGCGCTTTCTTCCGATAGCTTTGAGCAGTACAACAAGCTCATTACTAATGGGCTTGAAGAGATTTTAATCTGGGGGCTGATGACAATAGGCATTGGGCTATTTGTTAAAGCTGTGTTAAAAGAGTCAGACAAGTACAAATAATAAATACCTTAGCGAAATGGAATCAATAGAAAATTATTTAATAGGAGAGGTTTTTCAATCAGATATGTATAGCACGACATACGAGGCTTATGATAAATTGAAAAAATGTTGGTGCTATATAGAAATACCTAACGTGAAAACATCTTGGGATTATATTGTGCATTGATATGGCACATAACAGTACTGATAAATAACTTAAAAAACAAATATCATGTGGAATAAAAACGAAAGAATACCATCATTTGGATATGAGCTTACATTGTGGGGTGGAGAACTATCTTACAGGGCAACGGCAGTAGCTTACATGGAGCGAGAAAACATAAAACAAGTAACTCACAAGAACGGTAAAAACTACTTCTTGAATGAGTTGAGGGATGCAATGCTTACACATTAGTATTGTTGCCAACAACAGAATAAACACAACTAAAACCAAAACAATGAAAGAATATATCGCCTATTTAGATGGCAGCAGAATAGACAGCAAAGGCTTTAAGACTTCACACGGAGTAACAGCAAACACAAAAGCTGAGGCTATCAAACTTTTAAGCAAAGCAAAAATGTATTATCACGGGAGATATAGGAATTGTGATGTACGAATTACAGTAAACAAGTGAGCAATGCCAAGACTAGATTTAGATAGACAATTGCAATTAGAGCCGATGAAACAACATATTGTAAGAACAGGAAACTTAACACACCACTTTAAGGAAACAAATGATATATCAGAAATACAGATTGGTGGTATTGAAATAAATGGGCAAGCAGAAACAATTACAGAGTTTGTCCAAAAAATGCGATTAGAAGAAGAATGGATACCTTATGGTTATTACCTTAGAAAAATATTTAGAAATACTGACTCTAAAAACATGACAGCATATCTGTACAGACTTGGTGAGAAGTTCTAATGGCATACAACGGACGAAGCTATCAAACTTTTAAGCAAGGCAAAGATGTATTATCATAAACGATACAGAAACTGCAATGTACAAATTACAGTAAACAAGACTTAAACTTTTAGTTTTCAAATATTTTTCCAACATATGAGAAAAAAAAATTAAACTAACAAAGTGCGAACAGTAAAGAATGTTTCCTTATAATTGCACCTAAACCAAAAACCCAAAAGCAATGGAAGTACTTACCAAAATCCCAATGGAGCAGTTAAATGAGATTCACGGGCTGCCAGATAACTTCGATATGATAGGCGGTATTCTCCGCATACACATTGACGTTGAAGATACCTCTAACAATAGTGGATTCACATTTAAGGTAGACGGCACTCTGACAATAATCTATGATGATAACGAAGATGAGACACTTAACAACCATGTTAAGCTAGAGATGATGGAGTGGGGTATAGATGGAGATAATGAGACTGATGTCTATCGGAAGAACATATTACCTGAAGTAAGCGATATCGACTTCCATCAAAAGACTTTTACTCTTTGGCTCAATCGAATAGGATAAGACATAAACAAAAACACAATCAAAATAGTGAAACGTAGGGGAGCGAGGCAGTGAGCTTTAAAATTGGTAGCGTTGTGTACAGGCGAAAGTTAATGACTGCTTATCTACTACCTACCCCTATGTTTTACAACATTGGATAAACGCACCTAAAATTAAATACATGAACAAAAACACACTAAAGATTATAGGTGTAGGGGGTTTAGCCCTCTGCATTATCGCTACGATAGGTCACGCCTGTCAGGATGAAGAAACACTAGACTACCTTCGTAGGTTCATAGGTATCGTATACGAGTCTTCAAAGACGGTATTGATTACCACAACAATTGTAACAGCAGTAAGTTTCATACCTAACGTTAAAACAGAGGAACATGAGTAAGCTATCTAACATCATCATTCAACAACTTAACTAATGGATATAAGAGAAGCACTAAAGAGCAGTAACCCATCAATGCTTCAGCGTATGCTAACAAACGAAGGGCTTTCCTGCACAACAGCAGAGAATAGCCCTCAAGCATACCTCTTAGAGAACAAGATACTAAGAAAAGTACGGGAGAATATATCAGCAAAAGATTTTGATATTGAGAAGAAGTACCGTAAATTCGCTAACGAATCATGGGTGCATAACAAACTCAATAAGCTATCTGATATAGATAAGCTACAAGCATTGCTAGACAAAGCACACGACATGAAAGAACTAATCATCAACCTAAGAAAAATCAAATAATGGCAACAACTAAGACAACGGCTAAAGCACCAGAGACAGGCGGTTTAGTGCAGGCAATCATCAACGTCATGAATGAAGTGGCGGGAGTAGAGAAGAACCTTGATGTAGGCTCAGGCAGATCGGCCTACAAAGGTGTAAGCGATAAGGATGTGAAGGATGCTTTACGCCCTGCAATGGCAAGGAACGGTTTAGTTATCCTACCTATTGGTATTGAAGATGATGTCAAGATAGATAGGTGGGTAGAGAACACCCAATATGGAGACAAGCAGAAGCAGAATGTTTTCTCTAAAGTAATTACAAAGTACCTACTGATGCACACAAGCGGAGAGTCGCGAGAGATAGTAGGCTACGGGCATGGAGTAGACAGCCAAGATAAGGCGGCAGGTAAGGCTACTACATACGCATTGAAGTACGCATTGCTGTACACTTTCTTGGTTAGCACAGGAGCTATTGACGATTCAGATAAGACTCATAGCGATGAACATGAAACGCCTAAGAAGGTTGTACCTATTAAGGAGAAGGTTATAGGCATCAACAAGCACTTGAACAAGAGTCTTACCGACACCCAACTAAAGGCGTGCAAGGATGGCTTCAATGCAGGTGGTGAGAAGAAGGATTCAGTATTAAAGTTCCTTGAGGGCTTTGTGTTCACCGATAAGCAATGGAAGTTTATCACGGGTACTGATTGGAGTGGTGGAGACAAGTTTCCTGTATGAGTGTTGTGTACGCATGGTTACTACTGATGGTGGTAGTAACCTTCCTTACTCGGAATTGTGGAAAGAACAGGAGGTTTTTTAATTAACGGTTTGGCTATGCACCGTAAAGCGTAGCACAATGTTTAATCTTAGCACGACACTATATTGCTTTATGGTGTATAGGTGGTGTTAGCAAATCGTTTTATTATGAGTATTAAAGAGTTAGACAAACAGTATCAATTTGTTAAGTTGTGTATATCACTTACAAAACAAGGATTAAAATTTACAAGGCAAAAAGGCGTAAGGTACGCTTTAACATTTGATAAATTATCTGCAAAAAGATTGTTTCATCCTGACACAAAAACACCTTTCGTAAATTCACTCATTAGGATTGCTGGAGATAAAACAAAAGAATGTTATCAGTTTGAACAATGGGCAGGCCGTTAAATGTTTGCCAACAACAATATATGTGCAACTAAAATCAAACGAAATGTACAAAGAGAAAATAACTAACGTAGTAATTCAAGACATAGACATGAAGGACTACCCCGACTTCGTAGATGCGACAATAGCAAGCGCAGAGTACGATGGTCGGGAGATGACAGATGATGAACTGGACTTACTCAATGAAGACCGTGATTTCATCATGGATAAAATACAAGACCAATGGTGGCCAGACTTCGTAGATGCGACAATAGCAAGCGCAGACTTCTTACAATGATAGTCTACAAACCTACATGGGACAACAGTATTAGATTCTTAGGGAGACAAAATAGATTCATTCACAAAGCATTGAAGGATGTTGGCTTCTACTTCAGAAGTAATGAGTTAATTGAAACAACTAGATTCAAACTTATACTCGCAATATCCAACTACATCAAAACAGGCAAAGAGTTTAATAGCGAGGCACACTATATCAACAGCCTATACGCTACCATTAAATTCGCTGCTATGTCACACCTAGCTTACCTTGATGCAGACATGAGGACAAGTGAAGGTATTGTTGAGCTTGATGCTAGTAGATTAAATGATATATCAAGAGAGGATTACTTAGGATTGAAAGGTTACTTTCATGATGAAGGCGATTCAATATATTGGAATGACGTACATACATTCATGTCCGTAATAAAAAAGTTACTGCCTAAAGAGTTCTGCTCTGTAATAGAACTTAGGCTTGAAGGGAAGAACTTCAAAGAGATTCAAGAAGAACTAGACATATCGGAAAATGATATGTACAAAGTAAAATCAAGTATAAGAAGGCTATATGGAAAGTACAAAAGGCTATGCGAAGCTCAAGAAGGAACGAGCAGAAATGACGATTTACTTGTTCGAGAAGAGGCTAGGGCAGAGGTGGAGAGAAAAAAGCAACAAGAGAGTAATAGTCTCAATGAGATCGGCATTATGCTACGGTATCTATCAGCTACTCGACAAGCCAGATAAATTCTCTTACGCTATATCAAGGTTTATAAATGAACAGGTAGGTAAACCTTTGTTCGATAGAGTAGCAATAGGCAGGTCGATAGAAAGGTGTGACCTATGGCTCAATCAACCTAAAGCAAAAGTCCACGAAGATTCTATTGAACATATACGGATAGCATTAGAGTGTGTCAAAGAGTCTGGCTCACAAGATGTTGAACTCAAGTTCTTCAACTCACTTAGCAACCTCATAAGAGATACAAGAAATGACTTTGACAAAAAATTAACAGAATTAGTTTCTGATTATGACCCTTTGTTAGATACATTTGCGATGGAACACGCATTGAATCAAACGCTAACAGTTGGGGCTTTGCTAAAAAGAAAAACATGACCACACTCTTATTCGACATAGACAGCCTTCTTTGGCAGTCAGGCTACTGCAAGAAAGAAGAAGACCCACAAGGCGAAGGTTATGTGCGTGACGTAGATACGGCCATCTATAAGTTTGAGGAAGGTATCTTCAGGGTATTCTCTGAACTAGAGGAGACATACGGTATGCCCGTAGATAAGTATAAGTTCTTTGTAGGAGGCTATAACAACTTCAGGAAGGTTGTCACCACGTCCTATAAATCCAATAGGTCACTAACCACCTCACCACCCACCTTTGAGGCTTTGAAGAACCACGCTATCATCCATTGGAATGCGTATGAGTGTAATGGGGTCGAGGCTGATGATGTAGTAGCAGCCACTTGGAGACAGCTTACTGAGCTTGACTTTGAAGGCTCTAACAACGTGATAGTGGCTTCTATTGACAAAGACTACAAGCAACTACCCTGTTTGTTTTTTGACTACTACCATAAGCGTTTTAATCTTGTTCAGATTCAACCTAATGAAGCATCATTCAACTTCTATAAGCAGATGTTAATGGGTGATAGCTCTGATGGTATCAAGGGTGTTAAGGGAGTGGGTGACAAGGGAGCGGATAAGATACTTGGTCAAACGTCTGAATATGGTTACTTTCGCAGGGCTTACGCTGAGTATGTGAAGAGGTATGGCAGGAAGTCAAGGGAAGAGTGGATTATAAATCATATGCTCCTTACCTTGCATACAAATAATGTGGAGACACCTAGCTTGGAAGAGTTTAATGAAATGCAGTAAATAAAAAATCATGAGCAAGACAAAAGAAATGCTAGTCAACAGCCAAGAGTTTCACGATAACCATGTTGACGATGAGTATTGGAGAGAGTTGGAATCAGAGAAGAGTTATAGGATGATGGAAGAACATAGGTACGACACTCAAGTTATAGCAGATTTGATGGACTCAGCCATTGACAGACTAAAGGAATTGGTTTAATTATGAACACAGTATATTTTCAACCGCCCAATATAAAGAAAGAGTTTTGTGAAATTGGTTTTATTTCAGAAACAGATTCAGAGTATATTTGGTACTTAAACGAACCATGTAAGGTGCTAATAAAAGATGTAAAGATAATAGATAAAGAGAATGTAGTCTACGACAAAAAGAATATGGCGCATAGAGTGAGGAGATAATACCTTACAACGTAAAATGATAAAGAAAGTGATATGACAGCAGTAGAATTTTTATGAAGAAGTACAAAGTTATTTATGCAGACCCACCTTGGCAAGTGATGGCAGGAAGCAAACAAGGTAGAAAAAAAGGTGATAGCCAAAATAGCAGACCACTACAATACCCAACTATGACACTAGACGAAATAAAAGGGCTACCTGTTAAACAAATGATTGAAAAAGATGCGGTGCTGTTTTTGTGGACTATAAATAAATATTTAGAGCAAAGTTATGAGATAGCCCGACAATGGGGATTTAACCCTAGCACAATGCTTGTATGGGATAAAACGCCAAAGGGTATTGGATTAGGTGGAACTTTTACACTTGCCAATGAATACCTATTGTTTGCACGTAGAGGAACGGTAAAAGCACAGCATAGAGTAAAGGGCAACCATTGGCACTTCCCAAGAGAGAAACATAGCAGAAAGCCTGATTTTTTCAGAAACTTAATTACTGATACATTTGGTGACTTGCCAAGGGTTGAACTGTTTGCGAGAGAAGAATTTTATGGGTGGGACTGCTTTGGCAACCAAGTTGATAACAGCATTGACATTAGCCAATATTACCGCTAACGGTTTGGGTGTGGAATCGGTTTTAACGGGTGAATAGAACAAAGTGGAAATAGATTACGACAAAGATTTTGAAAAGGTAATGACTGAACTACAAACCAATTTTGGATGGAGCAACATTCAAGTATTGCTTGATAGTTATAAAGACTTACTGAACGATACGATAAAGGCAGTTAAAAACTGTTCTATACATGATGTTAGCGTTTCGTTTTATAAAGGTTATGACTTAGGTTACAAAGATGCAACAAGCGAGGCTTGTAAGGAAATTGAAAAGAATTACAAGCCAAATGAACGCTACTAACAACGATATGTGTGCAACTAGGACGTGATGCGAGGGGCTAAAGTGTACTGCTTATAGATTGAGGATACAATCTCATTCTTGGTAGGCTGTAATCTTCTCGATTTAGCCATGCGCTTATCATTTAGATATTCCCTTCTAGCTTGCTCCTTATCACCCTGACCAACTGGATTACCCATCCTATTGATTAGAAAATAATAAGTACCGCTATACATTGCCTTCTCACACTCCACAGGTATCTTAGGGTCATCAGAAAGGCTTTGATCTGAGATGTACTCTAAGATTATCTCTGTATGCGGGAAATTGATAGACAAGTCAATTCTATTCTCTTCTGTATTAAATCGGTAGTATCCATTTATATTGTTTCCACCGCCATAACCAAACAACCTACCATAGTATCCATTGTAGTTGTAATTGCTAAACAAATATCCTGCATTGTCAACTTCATTGGTATCAGTCGAAGAGCAAGATGTTATTCTAGCTGAGGATAATGGAAACCCATTCACATCTAACAATTCATTGTCATCATTATCTAGTAGTATGTCACCAGATATGTTCATGCTAGTATCTAGGGTTATGGTGTGTACTGTACAATCATCACCCAACACACCTATCTTAGTATATCTAACGTAGTCACTAGGGAGTTCAACTGTCCATAGGGATGTGTTGACGGGTAGGCGTATAGTGCTTATGGTTCTGAAAGAGTCTAGCTGTAAGTCTCTAAATGTCCTCATGGCAGCTACTCTCACTTGCTGCTCGTTAGTATATTTATCAAGGTCTTCTTCTGTACGACCGAGGTGGTAATCGTTTACGAAGTCGTTGAAGAGTAGTATATTTCTAGCCATAATGCAAAGTTAAGAAATACAAAAAGCATTGTGGTTTTGATATTGGCGTTGTATATTGCGGAAAATTAAAGGTAGAACAGTGAACTAATCAACTATGACGATAACAGTATTCCAGAACTTCAAAGAGACAAACAACCCTTCATTTTGGGGCTTTGAGTCAATAATAGATGGGATACGTACACCATCAATAACACTCATATCAAAGATTGAAAGCATACGAGATGCAAGCAATGAGGATAGGAAGGCTATAAAAGACACCCTGCCATGCATTTGCTTCTCAGGTAAGTTTACCAAAAGAGCAGATAACGCCCTTGTAGAACACTCAGGTCTTTGCGTAATAGACTTCGATAAACTTCAGGATGTAATCGAGGTTAAAGATAAGCTCAAGCTAATACCATACATAGCAGCAGCATTTATATCTCCCTCAGGAAATGGTATCAAGGCAATAGCAAAAATACCTAAGTCCATACAATACCACAGAAAGAACTACAAGTACCTACTCGATGACCTAAAGAGTAAATTAAATATAGATGATAAGTATTTCGATGAGTCTTCTATAAACGAAAGCCGTATATGCTACGCTAGCTATGACCCTGACGTTTACTTCAGTCCTGAAGCAAAGACATTCATACCACCTAAAGAGGTTAGCGTTGTAGAGACTGACTACAATAAGATAAACATTGCAGTCAATATGATACGCCTTGCAACAGATGGAGAGAAGCATTCCGTACTTCTCAAAGCCGCAAAACTTATGGGTGGCTATATTGCGGGAGGGGCTGTGGAAGAGTTAATGGCTATATCAGTATTGGAAACTGAGATACGTCATAGAAACATAGATGACTTCAAACAAGCCCAAAGAACTATACAAGATGGTATAGCCTATGGTAAGGCTGCACCCCTCTATGAAATAGAAGGTATTGAGGGTGCTGCTTCATTAGATCAAATGAAGGTTAAGCTAAGGAGTGCAGTACGCAAGTACGAGTTTCTTTCCGACCCTCAAGAAGATTCAGATGGATTAGAAAAGTATAGAAACGGAGGCTTTAAGCTAGGGCTTTCAACAGGATACCCCGACTTAGACCTTCACTTCTTATTTAAGGAGGGAGAGTTTAACGCTTTGATTGGTCATGCTAACACAGGAAAGAGTTGGTTTGTTTGGTGGCTAATGGTCATCGCAGCACAATTCTACTCTTGGCGGTGGATAGTATACTGCACAGAGAATAAGACAAGACAAATAAAAAAGAAGCTCATTGAGTTCTATACCGACACACACATACAAGAATTGAGCGATAGTGAATACAGAGACGCTAAGGAGTGGGTTGAAGAAATGTTTTTATTCATACGCATAGACAAGGACTACTCTGCTTATGACCTTCTTGACTTCGCTAGAATAGCTATGGATGAGAAGGAGTACAAAGGTTTTATGATTGACCCCTACAACTCATTATCTATTGATAAGATGCGGTGGAGAGAGTTTGGAGGCAATAGACATGAGTATGACTACTCTGTCGCTAGTGAGTTTGTAAAGTTTGCTGATAAGTACAATATAAGCATTTGGCTATGCGCTCACCCATTATCTGAGGCACTAAGGAAGAAGCATTATAAGGAACATCAATTTGCAGGACACCCCATGCCGCCAGAGGCTTCGGATATGGAAGGGGGCGGTAAATGGATAAATAGAGTGACTGGATTCTTTATAGTGATACACAGATATATTTATCACGACTCTGAATGGAGGTACACGAGAGTTGAGGTGAAGAAGGTGAAGGATGTGGAGACGGGCGGTAAGCCGACTAAGTACGAAGAGCCTATTGAGTTCAAGCTGAACAGGAGTATGACACACTTCCATATTAGAAATGACAATAACAACCCACTATACCCTAATAAAGAACTGCCTTATGCTATTGATGGTATGCACGAGTAGATACAATGAGAGCGATGTTAAAGAGCCTAACTTCAAAGATATGATTCCTTCAGGTGATGACGATGTTAAGTTTATCTGCGGTCAGACTTTCATTTTTGATGGCACTAAAATATCTGTGGAGGCTGTTGAGTATGATAGGAAAGCCTATGCTTTGAGGGTTGTGAGCGGTGATGAAATAAAATGGGTTGATAATGAGAAACTTCAAAAGGCTTTCAAGGGAAAAGCTTTGAGAATAAACAGA
>Ga0070751_1000884_pt1 | contig 18147 bp, 15 predicted proteins | sample VirMetDEL_Aug_28_FD_78514 | JGI IMG/M metagenome (GOLD analysis project Ga0070751, IMG submission 78514) | Aqueous microbial communities from the Delaware River and Bay under freshwater to marine salinity gradient to study organic matter... | ecosystem: Environmental > Aquatic > Marine > Coastal...
CACAAACTCCTCCGGCCCCTGCGGAGGGCGCGGAGTGATTTGCGACTCATGTGCGTGGGCAGGGTTTCGCAACTCGGTGGGCGATACCACGCTAGCCAAAGAACTCCACGAGCATTGTAAGGGTTGCGAGTGTCAGCATAAGATAGGCGAAGGTTGGGCAATAAAAAAGCCCCTACCGCCGAAGCGGTAAGGGCTTAGTGTACGATTATCGTACAGTAGTGAGGGGGCTAGTCCACTACTCTTTCTTTGGTGGGGTGTAAATTACCCATGGCATCCTCGAACATGCCTGTATAGATTACGACTTCACCTTGAACTTCATCAAAGTGAGCACTCGGAAACAGCGAGTAGATGTCGTAGGTCACGTCAGATAACTTCATGTGACATTGACCCACTTCATCGCAGTATGGAGAAGGTTGTCGTAATCTCCCGACATTGACTCCGCGAGATACGCCTCAACCTCCTCTGCTGGTGCGCCCCCCTTGCGGAGAGCGCCGGACACTTTGGACATGACGGCAAAAGCGTTTCCGTCATATCCGGCTAATGCGACTGTGACATCGCTATATTTAGGTTCCATAACTATCTTTCTGTACGATTATCGTACACTTAGAGTGCTATTGCCAGCATTATGCCAACAATAACTAGGGTCGAAAATGAAGTCCATAAGATAAGCCCTAATTGCTCACTAATGGATTCTACGAAGTAGTTATCATCATCACTCATTGGATAACGGTACTCCTTCCGGCTTCATGAGAGAGAAAAATCCTGTCGGATAAGTGTCTAGCATGAAGATAGGAGTGATACCTAACTTCTCTTGTAGTTTAGTGCGCTCTTGGTGGTCTAGTCCACCCCATATTCCAGCAAGCCCGGAGTAGGCAAGAGCGTAATTACGGCACTCCATTAGAGCAGGGCAATCCTTACAAATCTCACGAGCCTTGTTAGCCTCGGGAGTGTGTGACCATGCCTTGCTTTTACCACCAACCTCAAGTGGAAACCACCACTCAGGGTCGTAGTCTGCGCATGAAGCCTTAGCCTCGAATTGTGGGAAATGGTGATTAGACATCATCACTCCCTACTGTACGATTATCGTACATTATCTTGGAGAAGGCACATGCTTGGCAATAAGTGTAAGTGCTGTCGTCATAGTCCGGCACTACAAGTGCCACACCACACTTCCAGCACTCACGCTGTTTGTATGTCGTGTTCATCATCTACTTTCTCTAGCGGTAGTTGTCCCGCTAGGGTTCGATACTCAATGGATTTGAGCATCAGGGCAGAGTAATCGGTTAGCCTGCCCTCCGCTAACGCTTTGTCAGCACTAGCGGAATACATCTCGGCTCTCTTGCTAAGGTAGAAGGGAGTCGGTGGTACTGCTTTCCAGGGCTTCTTAGCCACGATTGAAAGTCGGCGCATAGACAGGCTCTACGACAACCGGAATAGTCATCATGTCTGCCCATGCTTGCGCCGCCCCCACATCAGGGAACAGACCATAAATAATCTGTTCAGAGCGAACGATAAAGCCGTTTACCATCATGCCTATCATAGATACCAGCCTCCATATCTGTCGGTGTTATACTTCTCGGTGTATGTACGATAATCGTACGCTTTCTCATACTCGCTTTTGTTGTAGCAGAGGCAAAGAGATTTAGTGCTACTACAACCATAGCAAGAGCCACACTTCCAGCAGTAAGATTCGGCGCCTTGTTTGAGAGCCTCCCAGTATTCTATGATATCATCACAGATATTACACATGAGCCACTCTTCATCTTCCTCAATCATGCCAGCAACACAGCCCAGGGTAGAGGATTGATACCACGAAGTCAGGTAGCAGGTGTTGTTAGACCACCACACTTTGTCGGTATCGGTCAGACCTTTTTCCTCATGGAGCAGGTATAACTGGTGCTTGGCTTTTGGATTGACAGTAAGCACAGCAACCTTTGAGCCGGTAGTGAAATCCTCAAGCATATTCCATACTTGGTGATTATCTAGAGAGGACACGCCACCAATACTTGGTAGCAAATCCTCAGCAAAGATACGCGTATCGCTACGCTGTTCTTTTGGATTCTCGATAACGCTGAGAATACCATTGTGAGCAAGATAGGTCTGCTCATCTTTTCCGACTTGGAAAGGGTGGCAGTTATCTAGAGTGGTTGAACCATGAGTGGCGTATCTAGCGTGCCAAATGGCATAGCCGTCAGCATACTTAGCCCTATCCTCATAGAACTTGTTGATACACTCATCAGCGTTCATAGTGCGGAAGGTGTGGATACGATTCTCTTTTGGAACCGCTATCGCATAACCAAAGCCATGCGGATTATTGAGTGCGGAGTTTTCCAACTTGTCACGAGAAGGAATAGTGTCCGGTGGTATTACACAGAGCATACACATTAGGGTCTAGCCTTTCTGTACGATTATCGTACGCTATTCGTTTTCGATGGTGGGTCGGTCACGCTCTAATGTATGTACCATTAGTTCGTGAAGGTGTGGGTACTGCTCTTGGTTAGCATGAACATAGCCGGAGAAGGCGAGCCATGAGAGCGCCTTGTTCTTGCCGTTCACTTTGAGGTCACGAGTGTATTCTACGGCACTATGGACAAATTCTAGCGCCATAAGGACACGCTTCTCGTTGAGTGAACCCTTGAAGATACGAACCTCAAGAGTGCTATCGTTGTAGGTATTGACCGCAGCATGTCTGCCACCGACATCACCTAACATGCCATCGAAGCCGGTGGAATCCTTCTTGCGATTACCTATCACTTTTTTCGCTAAACTGCCCTTATCTTGGAAGTTAGCATAAACAGGGCTAGTACGACCAGCGAGCCGAGTGACTTGCCGTTCGTTATCGTAGATAAGTTTGATGAACCGCAACTCATGAAATTGTCGGCTCTTGATGATGTCGGAGCGTGTACGATTATCGTACGGACTATCGCCAAAGGCGGTACGAGAAACATGGATATGGAGTCCACAAGTATCTGTATCCCAAGAGCGCAGACCTTCTCCCCGGAACCTACGGAAAGACTCAAAGGCAAACTCTTTGCGGTATGAGTCTAGCGTGTGTGGGTGAGTGACTATCTCGAAGCCATGCTCTAGTGAGCCGTCATACTTTAGATAGACATGCTCGCCTAACGAGTTAGTCACTCGCTCGGCGTGTTCACGCATATCGCCGTCACGAATCTCTACCTCTAACTCAAAGCCCATAAAGATTCGCTCTTTATTGTTCTTTCCAAAGAAGTAGGGTTGTGGCTTGTATCCGTAATCGTGTATGAGTCCTCCATAACTTTCTGAGCAATCGTGGTCGTCTCCGTCCCAAATCTGCTCGCGACAATCGCTACATGTGTAAACATTGTTGTCGTAGCAGTTTTGACAGTATGCCTCATCATCCCACTCGGTTTCTTCTGAGAGGTATTTGTAATTATCGCAATAGTTACAGTAGAAGTAATCGTTATCGAGCGTTTCATTATTCTCCTCTAGGTATTCATCTAGACAGATTTGGCACTTGATATCGCCGTTTATCTGCGTGAGAGTCGCATACATACCGGATTCGACAGCATATCGGCTTGCGTAAGTCCTGCCACAGCAAGAAGCCTCTGTGGAACAATGATAGTGAAGCCGTAGCGGTGCTAAGTTATCCTGCCGGAAACCTAGAACCTCTTTACCTTCGGCTATGTAATTTTCGCAAGCGTCACACTTGAACAGCGTTGCTAGGTATGGATACTGCGATTCATCTATCTCGATAGGTGCGGTGTTTACTACCAAGTCATACACAGCCTTCTCGAAATTCTTGCCTGTACGATAATCGTACATGCCAGAATCGCTATCTATCCACGTTAGTTTGGATTCTGCTCTGCTCCTGAAGCAAGGCGCACATGCTAAAAGCGGCATACTAATAGACTTGAACTTTTTAGCGTGTGAGTGAGTCCAAAGAACTCTGGTTTCGTGGCATGAGTAGCACCTGTCTACTTCGACAAGCGACCATGTGATTTGAAGTGTCATTGTTTGCCCCCTGTACGATTATCGTACGCTAGGTTGAGTGGATTTGAGGATAGGTTGAGTGGATTTGATTATCTTCCTGAGATTTACTACTTCTTCGCGTAGTTCATCTGATTCTGTATTCCACAACATAGCCTCTTGTCGCCAATAGTCACGCTGGCGAGTTAGTCGTGCGTTAGCGGTTGCGCTAGTGATGATAAGCGCGATAGCACCGATAAGGGCTATCGTGATAGCCAGTATGTCATATTCCGAAAGTAGCATGGTTAGCCTTTCTAGTTAGGGTCACCCTGTACGATTATCGTACGGGGGCGGTGGGGGTGCGCCCAAAGGAATAAGCGCACAGCCCACCTACGCAGGTCAGACCTGCGGTAGCACTATTATCCTCTTTTCGGCTACCAAAGTCAAGCAGATACGGCAGGGGGTTGATGTACGAAAGCGGCTAGTGGTGGCGAACCGAACCCAACACAAACTAACGGGTTGCTTGGTGTGTGAAAGAAAACGGCTAGTGGTGGCGAACCGAACCCAACACAAACTCACGGGTTGGCTTCTACACAAACCTTTCCTACACAAACTAATGGAGTCTTCGACACAAACTTTTCCAACACAAATTTTTCGGCGTACGAAAATCGTACGACACGCCCGAGCGCGTGGGGGAATCGTGATCCACTAGAACAAGTGTTCGAAAATACGATCTTATTTCCGGACATGCCGAAGCCCCCACCCCGAAGGGTGAGGGCTTAGGCGTTAGGGCTTAGGCGCTAACTTTGACCTTTCCCTGAATTGAAGCGTGAGGGTTGGCGCTCATGAAGGTGTCGAGCGTGTTCCGCAACTTGCGAGCAGAAGCGACATCATGAATGACCGCCGAATCCCCTTCGAGTTCCTGAAGCAGACCAAGCGCAAGAGTAACAACAGCGTCAGCCGTGATAATCGTTTCACGAAGATACTCCGTGACTTGCTCTTGCTTTTTTACCTCAGCGCTCGCGCTTTCCTTCTTAGGCATGGCCTCGACCTTCTTTGAGAGTTCCTTGAAAGACTTCGAGCCTTCAAGAATCTTTGCGAAGCCTTCACGACCGCCAGCCTTGCGAGTTCCTTGAATTGTGAGGTTGAGAATCGCTTTGAGGCTTTGCTCTTTGCCACCTTCCAAATCTTCGACAAGGTAAGCATCTGCGAAATACTGCGACCAAGAGGAGCGGAGAGTCGGAGCGTTTCCAAAAGTGTCCTCAACCTTCTTGATAGTGACCTTCAGACCACGAACAGAAATCGCGCCACCTTCGACCATCTTGCGAGCCTTAGCCCACCAAGCCTTCTCCAAATTCACATCGAAGGAAGCGGAGAGTTCACGGACGAGTTCATCATTTACATCATTGGAAGGCTTAGCAACCTTCTCAGTTTCTTTCTTTGCCATTGTTCTAGTTTCCTTTGCTTTTAGTGGGTTGAGAGCCTTTCTCAACCACAAGAGAATTCTCTCATGAATCGCCGGGAGAATCAAATCACCGCGCCTTTCAAGTGTACGAATTTCGTACACCTTCCCACGCTCAGGCTCAGGCTCAGACCCCCCGGGCAGACTCACGCTCAACACAAACGCCCACCCTTTTATAACGCCGACACAAAATCCCGCTTCGCGGGGCGGGGCTCTGCCCCGCACCCCGTTGGGGGACACCCCCAAACCCCCGAAAAACTTCGAGTCGCTGCCGCGACCCCAGTTTTTATAGCGCTGGCGCGCTAGGTACACACTCTCCGCAAATAATATTTTTCCAGTATTTGCTCCGAGTGTGCCCATAATGTCCTAATTATATGTAATTTAGATAACATTTTGATAACAAAGCGTTCGTTTTACCCTTTTGAACGGGTTAGTATATATGTAAGGATATGAGCGCTACTAACAAGCGAATATCCTTCCCGCTCGGCAGCCTTGGTGGCTGCCTCGCTTTATAGAGGGGGTAGCGAAGCGCCTTGGAGGCGCTGAGCGAAGGGGGATATTATATGGAGGGTTATTATGGCTGCTAAGTCTGGCAAGGAACACCATAATGTGGCCAAACTCCAAGAGGCAAAAGCCAAAGTTTTAGATTTCGTCCGTCAAGGACTTGACCTGCAAGATGCCCTTGCCAGGGCTGGCAGGAAGCCTGACGTGATGAAAGACTGGCGGAAAGACCCTAAGTTTGTCAAAGAACTTGAATCTGCCAGGGAAGAAGGCGAGCGCGCCCTCAGCATCGTCACAGGTGACGCTAAGTACAAGATAGGTTTTGAGCAGTTCTCAGCAGAGTTCTTAGACTCACCCATCTTCCCTCATCATAGGTCCTGGATTGATGTCCTTGAGGGGCGCGAGCCCTCCTGGACCCACCCGGCTATGACCTACGAGCCTTCTAGCCCTAAACGGCTACTGATAAACGTGCCACCTGAGCACGCCAAGAGCACGGTCATCACAGTCAACTACTGTGTCTACCGGATAGCCATGGACCCCAACATTAAGATTACGATTGTCTCTAAGACTCAGGAACGCGCTAAGGAGTATCTATACTCCATCAAACAGCGGCTGAGTCATGAGAGGTGGAGCAAACTTCAAGCCGTCTACGGCAGTGCCGGAGGCTGGAAGGAAGACGCCGATACCTGGAAGGCTGACAGAATCTATCTCAGCCGAGACTCCACCGAAAAGGACCCAACGGTTCAAGCATTGGGTATCGGCGGTCAAATTACTGGTGCCCGTTCCAACCTAATCATCCTAGATGACGTGGTGACCACCTCAAATGCCCATGAGTGGGAAAAGCAACTCTTGTGGCTACAACGAGATGTAGTTACCCGTCTTGGTGATAACGGTAAGTTGTTGATAGTAGGCACCCGAATCGCATCCAATGACCTATATCGTGAACTACGCAAGGGTGAGCATTGGACTAACGGTAAGACCCCCTTCACTTACTTTGCTATGCCAGCAGTATTGGAGTTAGACGAGAAGCCAGAAAACTGGGTTACTCTATGGCCCAAGAGCCATGTACCATGGGAGGGTTCAGATGAGGGTATACTTCCAGATGAAAACGGATTATATCCTAAATGGGACGGGCCAGCACTCTTTCGAAGAAGGAGTGAGGTTTCTCCGTCAGCCTGGGCATTGGTCTACCAACAGCAAGATGTACAAGAAGATGCTATTTTTCCCCCTGCTTGTGTGCAGGGTTCAATCAACCGGGTGCGAAAACGAGGCATTCTAAGACCTGGTAATCCGGGACATCCTAAAGAGCGCGGTGCTTGGTATACGATAATGGGCCTAGACCCAGCGATGACAGGCAATACTGCGGCGGTTATGATGACAGTAGACCGCAATACTCGCAAAAGATACATCCTAGATGTCATGAATATGGTTGACCCAACTCCAGGAAAGATTCAACAACTGATTGAAGACTGGGTTGAGAAGTACCAACCTCAAGAACTACGTATTGAAATCAATGCTCATCAGAAAGCCTACGCGCTAGATGATGACTTGCGTTCCTACCTAGCATCTGCTGGAGTAAAATTCTCTAGCCAGTTTACAGGTAAGAACAAATGGGACACAGCCTTTGGTGTGGCTGCTATGGCAGGACTCTTTGGGTCTATGCGTAACGGAGTACATCAAGGCGATAACCTTCTGGAACTTCCTTCACAGGATACAGCAGAAGGGGTGAAGGCTCTAATCCAACAATTGATTACTTGGAAGCCTGATACCAAAGGCAAGACAGACTGCGTGATGGCTTTGTGGTTCTGTGAACTACGCGCCAAAGAAATCATTGGCAACATGAATATAAACCAAAGTCACATGAGCAATAGATGGGCTACTAGAAAGCAACTCAATCAGCGTTACGTGATGAACGTAAATGACTATGAGTTCTCGATGTACGAATAGGAATATGATGGAATTAGATATCCAAACAATCGCTCGGCGGGTGGACAACCTAAAGCAGCGCAACGGTGCTAGAGATGCCCGTATGCAGGATATCCTTGCTGTCCGTAAGGGTGATTTGGGTCAGATTTATCCTGACTTGTTCCCTGAAGGCATGGACAAGTCGATGGTTGCTAACTTTGTCGATGTCGCAGCACGCGACTTGGCTGAGGTACTAGCCCCACTTCCATCTTTCAACTGCTCAACTACTAATGTCAATAACGACAAGGCTAGAGCATTTGCCGATAAGCGCACCATGATAGCCAACAACTTTGTCTATCACTCACGGTTACAGTCTCAGATGTACTGGGGTGCTGATTGGTACTTCTCATACGGCTTCCTACCTATCCATGTAGAACCAGACTTTGATACTGATTTGCCACGCATTCGCGTAGAAGACCCAATGGGTGCGTATCCTGAGTTTGATAGATTTGGTCGTTGCGTAGCATACGCAAAGGTTTACTTTAAGACCATTGGAGAACTGGCTGTAGACTATCCAGAGTATGCTCCAATGCTTCTTGGCCGTGAAGGATTCAACCAAGATACAAGTCATATGGTTGAGATGATTCGTTACACCGATAAAGATATAACAGTTCTTTACTTGCCAACTCGTGGTAACTTGATTCTAAACGTTGCCTCTAATTCACTCGGCAAGATGAATGTGTTTGTAGCAAGACGTCCTTCTCTTGATAATGAGACACGTGGACAGTTTGATGATGTTTTGTATGTACAACTTGCTCGTGCTCGATTCGCTAACTTGGCGATGGAAGCAGCAGAGAAGTCAATCCAAGCACCACTTGTAGTTCCTTCAGATGTTGTAGATATGCCTATGGGTCCTGATGCGATTATCCGCACAGCAACACCAGCAGGTGTGGGACGAGTTAGACTAGATGTACCAGCAGCCGCGTTTCAGGAGCAGGCAGCACTACAGAACGAACTTCGTTTGGGTGCTCGTTATCCTGAAGGTAGAACCGGAACCATTGATGCTTCAATCATCACTGGTCAAGGTGTACAAGCACTGCTTGGTGCATTTGACTCTCAAATCAAGGCAGGACAGACAATCCTGACAGAAGTATTTGAAGATGTCATAGCAACATGTTTCGAAATGGACCAAATCCTTTTCGATAAAGAAAAGAGCGTCAAGGGAATCGCACAGGGTACGCCGTACGAGTTAAAGTACAAACCTTCTAAAGACATCAAAGGTGACACCTCTATTGAGGTACGTTACGGTTTGATGGCAGGACTTGACCCATCGCGAGCCTTGATTTTCTCTCTTCAAGCACTTGGTGCTGACTTAGTATCTAAGGACTTCATTCGTCGTGAACTTCCATGGAGCGTAAACGTATCGCTCGAAGAACAACGAATTGAAATCGAAAAGATGCGTAACAACCTATCTGCTGCAGTTACAGCCACAGCGCAAGCAATACCTGCCATGGCTGCACAAGGACAAGACCCGTCTGCGTTAATCCAAAAGATTGCAGATGTTATTGAGCGTCGTCGCAATGGGGACACTATCGAGGCTGCTGCGCTTGCCGTGTTCACACCTGAACAACCAGCGCAGGCAGAGATGACCCCGCCAGGCACACAAGGACCAGTTGAGCAATCCCCGTCCCCGGTTCCTCCTGGACAACCTTCTGGTGGGGTCCCACAACAGGCTTCTCAAGAAATGCCCGGAGATTTGATGTCAATACTGGCAGGCTTAGGGGGATAGTGTGGCTACAAGAAAAAAAGCAGCACCTAAAAAAGTAAAGAAAGTTGCTAAACGTCGCAAGACAACAAAGGAACCAGTACTTACAAAATTAGATTTTTGGGCAATTGCTACTAAAGAAGTTTATGACTCCTTGCGTAAAGCAGGAATGGATGAAGGAACAGCCCTAGCGTTTGCTATGGATAGGGCAAGTTATCCTGATTGGATAGTAGACCCAAGTGACCCAATTAAAAATCCACTAGATGATTTCGACGAAGATGAGGACTAAATATGTCAATGCAGGATATTCCAGCCGGTCCAGGTCGATACACTCGCAGAAACGATTTGGGTAACGTAAAGAAGATTCAGCGTGAAGGTCGTGACATCTCTGAAGCAGGTGGCGGACCATACAGAGAGCGCAAAGATTTGAAAGAACTATCACAGGCTCTTCCTACGGATAATCCTGGAGCAACTGCAACTGGCAACAATCCATTCGTTGCTGGTATACCGAATCCAGATGCTTTTCTTCCAGGTTCCGGTGGACCAATTACTGAAGGCGCGGTAGGTGGTGAAGGAGCAGGTCGTGAAGCGCTACAGACACCTGTAGATGCAATTGACCAGACATCAGTTCTTGTTCGCGCTATGTTTATGCAAAACCCACAGTCAGTTATTCTGGCTAACATGGTACAAGCCTTCAACGAAGAGAATCGTTAATGGCAGAACTCAACAAACCTAGCATTTCACCTGCGTTACAGGCTTTGTACGCCAATGAAGGAGAAGCACGTAATCGTGCTATTCAAATTCAAATGGGTTCGCTTACAGCCGACATGTACAAAAACTTTTATGACATAACTTCTACCTATCCAGGTATGAGCAAAGACCTAATTATGTCAATGGTGAAACAAGGTTTAACTGCTAAAACCCCTGGAATTGATAAAATTGTATCTCTTGACGGTATAGCACAGTTAAAAAAAGACCAGTTTAATGTAGAAAAAATCAAAAAAAGCGTAAAAGCAGACAGAGGCATTGTTGCAAGTATTAGCGATGCTACACTTGGTAAAGTATATGATATTTTCAAGGGTGCTACACGCGCAGGTTTTGCTTTATTGCGTACTCCTTACGATTTAGTAACCACGTTAACACGCGATGCTCTTCAAGAAAAAGACGCAGGTTTATTTGTAAAGGACCTTGCGACACTTGGTGGCAAGAATACTCTCTTTGGTTCTTTGATTGCGGACGTTTTTGGCGGTAAGCCTGGCGTAAAAACGGGGGCGGGCTTCTTTATAGACCCAGAAAGCCGTGTTGGCAAAGACCAAGCCAAGGCTATGAGGGCTTATGGAAAGGTCAATGGTGAATCTTTCACTATTGGACGCTTTTTCGCTAAGTCGATTGAAGCAAATCCAGATAAAACCGGATATAGAATACTTTCTGGATTTGTAGACGCATCACTTAACCTAGCCTTAGACCCAACTTTCTGGTTTGGCGCAGGTTCTGCTAGAGCAATCCTCAAAGGAGCCAAGCAAAGAGCAGCATATAAGGCTCAAGCAAAAGAATTTAGCCCTGCTGCGCAGGTAGAAGAGTTAAATAAAGAGATTGAAACGCTTGCCAAAGAGAGCGAAGAACTTATTGGTAAATATACCAAGCGTTCTGCTTGGGGCTGGATGTCAAAGACAGAAAGATTACAGCGTTTAGAAAAAGAAAAATTTGATATACTGGAACCTAAAGTATCTAAACTGCTTAATACATATGAAGATGCGGGTAGGGCTTTCTCTCAAGATGAACTTGCGCAACAAGTTTTATCTGGCGATAATATAGTCCGCGAGATTATTAACAATCCTGCTGCTTATGATGGCGAATTGTTACGCGGTATTGATAAACTTGCTGCTGACTCAGACAATACTCTAGGTTTTATTGACGGCTACATAGCATTAGGAGATTTACCTAAAAAAGGTGTGATTTCTTTTGGGGCAGATAGAAATGGAGAGTATTTAGTTACTCTTGCTGGAGACAAGCCTCTTAAAGTACTTGACCTAACAGAGGACATATCTAGCCTTTCTGGTAAGGCTAAGCAGGCTGAAGTTAGTCGCCGTATGATGTTTGAAGAATGGTTAGAGGCCGGTAAAACTGATGTTAATCTACCACCGGAAGTACGTGCTGTTTTAGACCAAGTTTCTATTCGCTCTAGAGCAGATGCTATGGAACTTAATGGTTTTCCATGGGCCGTATCTGCTGCAGATAAACCTAAGACAATGGCTGATATACTTATGACCATTGCTGCTGGTAAGCAACTAGGTGGCGCTGCTCTCGCTATGGAATATGCCATGCAAGGTATCCAGAAAATTTGGAAGCCTGAAGCAATTACTAACTATCGTGCTATCTATGGCGAAGTTGGTGGAGCCATTGTTATTAAGTCAAAGCGGTTAGCAGGAAAACGAGCAGAAGTAGGATTTGCTCTCTCAGAGATTGCCGACCCTTCTAATCTTGGTCCTAATATTGCTAAGTTGCTTACTTCTGTTAAGACACTTGATGCGACCATCAGCCAAACTCGTAAGGAACTTGAGGTTATAGCCAAGAACAAAGAGGCTGCAGCCCAAAGAGTCAAAGAAATTGAAATTTTCAAGAATGTAGTAGACCAAGACATTGATTTGCGAAGAGCAATTATCAATGACCCGGAATACAAAGGTCTAGAAAAAATTATTGACCTAGAGGCAGGCATTGCCGAGAAACGTATTTTGCGTGAGTGGTATCAGAATAACATTGGAGTTACCAATGGTTACAAGGGAGACCTTGGCACTGATTTTAGCAAAGCCTTTAAGTTCATGCTTGGAAGACGCTTTACCCAGATTGCCGAAGTTGTAGCCAAAGAAACAAATCCAGTTAAGGTTGATAGATTCTTTGGCAAAAAACTAGACAAAGATATGGTTGTTAAACTAACCGATGCTAAAACATCAGATGATGTATATCGTGTATTTTTAGAGCATCTAGGTAATCCTACAACCGACCCTAAGATATTCCGCTCTACCACTCTTCGTAAAGAGGCTTTAGCACTAACTGCTAATCCGGTAGCGCGCTTAGTTAACCCTGTGTCTTATGTATCGCTTCGCAGAGCAGAACAACTAGACAAGATGTACAGCCGCTTCTTTGTTAGGTCTACAGTTGTAAATCTAGGTGACTTAAACCAAACAATGAATGCTGTGGAAGACTGGATTAGTTCTGCCCAATTCAAGAGTATTATTGGTAAAGGTGCTCAAGAGAAATACATTGAAGATATATCTAATAAACTCTTCAGGAGCACAAGTGAACAAGAACGCGGCAAGATTATTCAAGATGGTTTAGATTCCATTGTAGAAGATATCACGAGAAAAGTTGGCGCTGACGAATCAACTATTTCCGAAATCAAAGATGTTATTAAGTTAAATGCGGTTCAAAAGAATGCCGATGCTACCTATAGCACAGGCAAACTTTCCGAAAATGGCGAAGTGGGCATACTTTTAGCAGGTAACAATTTTGTAAAGATTGATGGCGGTATTGCGCATTATCATTTAGCGCAAGGTACTATGTTCTTGCCAGATACAAAAGCAATAGCAAAGACACTAGCCAATCATCAAGCCAATTCTTTGATTAGCAAGTATAAAGCAGGAAAAATACTTGTAGAAGAAATGGGCGATGTTTGGCGTACTGCTCAGTTGGCTTTACGTATATCTTATATTATCCGTAACGTTGCAGAGATGCAGATGCGTCAATTATTCTCTGGACACACTAATATGATTTCGCACCCATTACAGTTCATCTCAATGGTGATGGCGAACTCTGGACGTGGTGGAAAACTATTTGAGCGTATCGCTAGATACCAATATGACTTGGCAGACAACATGTTTAAGAATGTTGATGCTGAGGGAGAATTCTTAGAGGCTATTCGTGGATACCAAATGTGGGCTTTCCGTAGTGCTTCAGTATCTGACTGGAGAAGCGGAAAGAATTCAGAAATATTCAAGGTATACAAGGTCATTGGTTCTGGAGATAAGAATTTCTTTGAAGGTCTAGCCCATACTGTCAATCGTTGGGGCAGCGACCCATTCAATCCTAAGATTGCTAAACTTATGCTTACTGGTGACGAAGCCGCAAAGCGTAAGTTCGTAGATGATGTCATTGAAACATTCGACCAGCCTAATAGCGATATTAGAAACTATGTTCTAGGTATATACGAGCGTAATCCTGGTCTCAAAAACATCTTTTTGAAAGATGCTAGTAAGAAATCTGAAGATATAACTAAAGCAGATTTATCTGCTGAAAAAATCTTTACATTTTTCTTTGACGAAGCACAAGAGCACACACTTGCTGGCCAAATGCGAAATATCGCAGGTAATGGTCCTAAGTCACATGTAATCATGGATTTACTTGCTGATGGCAAAGTAACATTTACTAATAGCGCAGGCAAGCAAACAACAATAGGTATTCCTTGGTTTGAAGGACCACTAAACTCTACACAGTTAAGCGCTCTTGAGTCAGCCTTCCAAAAGTCACTAAAGAATAACTTTACTCCAGAAGACCTTGCTGGTTCACGCGTACTCTTCCAGAAAGAGAGCCTTGTAAAAGGTCTTGAAAAGGGAGAAATCAACAGAATTGTTGATATGTTCTTCCGATTTGCTGCTCGCCAAGAAAGCAGATTTAACTTTGGTCCAGAATACCAGATGGCTTATTGGGACTTCGTTGCTAAATATGCAGACATGCTTTCATTGGACGATTTGAAGTATGTACAGAAACAGGCTAACAAGACTCTTAATCCTTTAACGATTACTATTGGTGGTAAGACCAAAGCCTTTAGAAAGCATCCAGTAACAAAGATTATTGACAAGCGCTTGAAACAAGGACTTAAGAATCCTAAATCAATAGGTGGAACATCTAACTGGCAGCAGATTCACAAGATGGCTGCTGCAGATGCTGCTAAGTATGTAAAAGATTTATTCTACGATGCTAGCCGTCAGAAACAATGGGCTCAAGCAGTACGCTTGGTATTCCCATTCGCGCAGGCTCATACCAACACTATGTACAAGTGGGGCCAATTAGGACTTAAAAACCCAGTTCCGCTATATCGTTTTTCTAAAGCATATGAGGCGGCAACTAAAGAAGGCTCTAACGTAATATATGATGTTACTGGCGTAACATATGATGACGACCAAGGATTTATCTATAAGAATCCGGGTATGGCAGAGCCTATGTTTAGGATTCCATTAGTTGGAAGCGTGTTAGGCGCTATTGCCGGCAGGAATATGAATATGTCTGATGCTTTGCAGATGACATCGCCTGTTCAATCGTTAAACGTTGCTTTTGGTCAAGCAACTCCATTCTTTCCTGGCCTTGGTCCCGTTGCGCAGATTCTGTTTACCTCTTCTGGTAAAGTAGACGAATTTGGTCCTGCGTGGGATATTATGCGTGACCTTGTTACACCTTTTGGTGCTCCTGACAGCATTGAAGATGTAGTATTCCCATCCTGGTTACGTAAGTCTGTCCTATATAAGATGGGCAATCCAGAAGTAATTAGACGTGGTATCAAAGATTGGGCATCATACTTAGCATCTAGCGGTGAATACGGCGAAAATCCGTTAGCCAATGATGAGACACGTAACAGATTATTTAGAGATGCTGAAACGCTATCTCAAAGAGTTGGCTGGATGACTGCTCTATTCCAGAGCATCTCACCTGCTACTCCTATGCCAGAGGTTTTAGCAAAGATTAAAGACCAAGATAACAAGTACAACTTCATGACAATGACTATGTTGTACGAACATTGGGATAGAATTTCTAGGGAGAACCCTGGAGATTACGGTGCTGCAGTACGGCAATTTGCTGATACATACGGCAAGAATAATATCTTGATTGCACTTGGAAGTACTACAACTGCAGTACGAGGAACCGAAGACTCATGGACTTGGTTGAATAATAACCCAGATGCTGCAAATAAGTTTGCCACCTCTCCTGGAGATGTAGTCCCTTACTTCTTCCCTGGTGGTGAAGCGTCTGTTAAGTACTATAACTGGCAGAAGCGTTCAGGTGCTCGTCGTAATTTATCTGGTACCGAGTTAGCAAATGAGGCTGAAGGCCTTATCTATGCTATGATGAAGGGTCAGATAGCAGAAGAACAGATAGCAAATGGATATCCTGAATTTTGGTATCGTGAGCAGTTGGCTAAACTAGATGAAGATTTTGGTGGAAGTCCTCCGCCAGATATGGTTACAACCAATACTGCTTTGGAAAAGATAGCAAGAGTTGGTAGTGCTTTACAAGACCCAGCATTTAAGGAATCTCCTATCTATCGCGAGATATCGTTGTTCTATCCACAATATATGGAGTTCCAAGACTTGCTTAATAAACTTAATGGTTCTAACTATGCTCAGATTAAGGCTAAAAGCGGTTTAGCGCCACTATTAAGAGATAAACTTGTTTCACTTGGTGAACAACTTATGTTAGAAAACCCATCATTCTCCCGTATGTACTACGGAGTATTCGCTGGACAATTGGAAGGTTAAAATACGTGGTTAAAAAGTTCTCTTCCTCACCTGGGGTATCTGACCTAGCCGCTTCTGGGTATAATGCTGGCAATACTACCGCTTTTCAGCAAGTAGCCCAGGGTATTATTGGTGGCACTATAGGTCCTAACCGTTGGCTTGATGAAACAAATCCATACTTGCAGTATATTGATGCAGCAGATGAATTTGCCAAGAACAATGCCTTCCAGAATATCTTCCGTGGCTTAGTAGATTCTAAGTCCCCAGCAGCCGGATATCGCAATGCTTGGGAGTATCTACAGGATACTATGCGTAAGATGAAAATGTCTAGTGGTAAAACCGCTCTAGGCATACCCACTGTAGAGGATATGAACGGCCTAGAGAACGTTATTAGGGCTACAATAGGTAGTAACGCCACAGACCCTATTGCGTGGCTCCAGGCGGCTTCTGTAGGCTATAAAGGCGATGAGGTAAAGCAGTTAGACACTACCCCTCAGTTTACCCGTCAAGCACAGAAGGCACTCCAACTCAAGGACTGGGGGGATGCTAAGGCTGCTCTTTATGACAGTTACTACGCTGCTTTTGGTGTAGCCCCTACAGATGACCTAGTTTCTAAATTAGAGAAACAATGGAATGCAGAGGTTAGAAAACAGACCACATATACGGTCACAGAAGGCAAGACCTCATACGAGCCTGTCTATACCGATAAACCTGTTTATGACAAGACTAAGCCGGTTCTAGGTAAAAATGGCAAACCTAAAAAGGACAAGAAAGGCAACATTATCTACCAGCAAAAGGTAGACAAGAAAGGCAATCCTGTATTTGTCCAAGCGAAGAATCCTGCTGGTCAACTTCAGTACAAGACTGTTTACAAATCTAAAACCGTTAACGAAGGTGAAGGCTTTACTGATGTAGAGCAACAGCAACTTCTTGCTGATTTCCTTAAGGCCAACTTCCCAGAAGGCGACTTTAACGCAGAAGAAATTGGTGGTGCAGCCAAGTCTATCTATGATGAACTTGTAGCAGTTAACAGGAACAACTACACTGAAGTTCCTGGATTTGATAAGTTAAGCGAAGTTATCTTAAATACGATTGGCTCTGCAGATGCAAATGTTGCTGCAGAAATGATTCGCAAATACAAAGATGATGTTCGTAAGCAAACTGGTAAGAGATTTATGAGCCTTGCCGATGACCTTGCTGCAGGCAAAGATGCCAAAGAACTTATTGGTAATGCCTTAAGTGTGGCAAGCAGTTACTTAGAAACCAACATTGACGAAAATGATTCTTTGGTAAAGCAACTCTTTAACTTCAAAGATGATAAGGGTGTTTACCGTATGCCTAATGACCTTGAGTTGTATCAACTTTTAGATAATGACCCTCGTGCAGCATACACCTCTAGAAAGAAGAATGAGGCCATTAATATGTTCGAAACATTGAAGAGCAGGTTACAACGTGGCTGAACTATATCTAGATGATGCAGAACGTCGTATCAAAGCAAATATGACAGCGTTGATAAACGCTGCCAAGGCTATTCCTGAAGTTGAAACTAAAACGGCTTCAAAAGCAACAACGGCTAATAAAGAACCAACTAAACTTGAACAAGCCCTTGCTGCTGATGAAATTTATCAAGCACAAGTTGCTGAATCTGCTAAAGTTCAAACGGCTCTTAAACAGGCTACTACAGACCCACTAGATATTCGCAGTGAAACAACCAAATTAACTCCTGCCCAAGTTGCCGCACAACAAGCACTTAAAGAGGCTTCGGAAGCAGCAACTGCTCTTGGAATACAAAATGTAATTGCCCCAACATTGAGTGGAGTTGTCGGAAAAATTAGTAAGGCTCCAACAACTCCACCTAGAGAAGGTTATGAGTGGGCTTATAGGTCAACAGCCGGTGGCGGTATAGAGTGGTACGAAAGACCAATATCGGGTTATTGGTTGGGTAGAGGCGGTAGAGGCGGCAACGGCGGCAATGGTAACAATGGTAACAACACGGTTGTAAACGGTGGCCAGACTACCAACATTGATGTCCTCAAGTCGTTACTTCGCGGTATGGGATTTAC
>Ga0070751_1000888_pt1 | contig 18119 bp, 9 predicted proteins | sample VirMetDEL_Aug_28_FD_78514 | JGI IMG/M metagenome (GOLD analysis project Ga0070751, IMG submission 78514) | Aqueous microbial communities from the Delaware River and Bay under freshwater to marine salinity gradient to study organic matter... | ecosystem: Environmental > Aquatic > Marine > Coastal ...
CACCCTTGACCAAGGATCACAATACAACTTCGATTTGCAACTGGGCGTGGATTTATCAGGTACGAGTGATATTTACACCCTTGCAGCACGAACACTCAGCGGCTCAGATGACATCATCGGGGCCCTTTCCTATTACGACTTGACAGACTAAAATAAAAGCACTATGAACATGAGCCTACACCCCATCGCCGAGGCCGTCCGGTCACAGGGCCGAAACGGCGACTCCATGCTCGTTCACATGACCCCCGGCGAGGTCGCTGCACTCCAACAGATGGCGGAGGCAAATGGTGGTACGTTGACAATTAACCCCGAGACTGGACAGCCTGAGGCGTTCTTCTTGGCATCTTTGTTGCCCACTATTGCTGGTGCCATAGCACCTAGTCTTGCTAGCGCAGGTGGTATTTTTGGTACCTTGTTTGGTAGCCCCCTGATGAGTTCTCTGACCATTGGCGGTCTGACTGGGCTTGTTACAGGCGATATGGAGAAGGGCTTAATGGCCGGTCTCGGCGCTTTCGGTGGCTACGGGCTGGGTCAGTCTTTGATGGGGGCAGGTGCAGCAACCGCAGCACCAAGTGTTAGTCCCGCAGCATCCGCTGCTCCTCAGGCTAATGCTGCTATTACGGCGGCTGCTAAACCTCCAGTAGGGGGAATAGCATTAGGGCCACCCGCAGCGCCTACCGCTATGCAGGCTCCTGCTGTTGTTGGACGTGCTATAGCTCCAGCTGCTACAGCAGCTCCCGCTGCCGCTGTTCAAACTGCCCCTGCTACTGGACTACCGGCTTTCACACAGACACCAGCAGCCGCTGCCCCTGTTCCGGCACCTGTAACTACACCACCCCCCGCTGTCCAAGCTGCGATACCCAAAATGCCGACCGCTGCTGAAATGGTTGGTTCTAGTGGTTTTGCTACTCAATCCCCGATGCAGGCAGCTATTGGTCAAGCCGGAGCAAGTGTGGGCGAAATGGGTACGGGTATTCAAAACGTACTGGCTGGTAAAACTCCGGGTGGTATCGGTGGATTCCTAAAAGATAACGCTATGAACATAGCCTCTGCTGCTGCCCCTGTAATTTCCGGTGCGTTTGATAAGAAGGATGAAGAGGAAGAAGTCAAGAAAGATACCGAGCAGTACTACTATCCTGACTTCACTTTAGGTAGGGCTACGCCTGAACAGGTTGCTGCTCAACGCGCTAGTTTTGGTGCAGGCGAAGCTGGGTTGCCTTATTCCACCAAAGAAGTTAATTACTACCCCGGTTTTAGTTACGGCGAGCGTAAGACTCGTAATGTCGCCGGTGGTGGTCTGATGTCTCTATCAGAGGGCGGCGCCCTTAGCTACAGAGAGGGCGGTCTAAAGAAAGATTCGTTTATTGTTCCCGCCGACGTTCTCGCGGCGCTGGGCAATGGTAGCAATGATGCCGGGTTAATGGCTCTTAACAAGATGCTTGCCAAAGTTGGTGCCCCACGCGCTGAGAAGATTGATGGCCCGGGCGACGGCATGAGCGACTCTATCCCAACCTCTATCGAGGGTAAGCAGCCAGCACGGGTGGCTAAGGATGAGGCTTATGTCCCAACCGAGGCAGTTCGCCGACTGGGTGATGGAGATGTTAAAAAGGGCGCTAAGAAGTTGTACAACTTGATGGCTCGTGTTCGTAAGGCTGCTCACGGAGATGACAAGCAGCAGCGCCAAATCAATGCCGATAAGGTAGCGCGTGCCTAATGGAGATGTCTCTCGTTTATCCGGGGCAGGTCAGCTACGTGCTCCCTGCCCTCTTGCCGTATCTACAGAAGTCAGAAGAATGGACTCGCGGCAGGGCAAAGGTAGACGACATACTTCGGTTCATATTAAATGGCCAAATGTATTTGTTTGTTGCACACGAAGGCAATACAATATACGGGCACGTTATAACGGAAGTGAAACAATATCCGCAGTGCAAAATGCTGACAGTTCAGTACTGCGCTGGGGAGCCAAACCACATGCAATATGTGGAGGACAAAATGTTTGAAGTCCTAGACAGGTTTGCTAAAGATGCAAAGTGTGCTGGGATTGAATTCGTCGGACGCCCCGGTTGGCGGAAGACTGCTACTAAATATGGTTTTGAGGTACAAGAAGTTATGTACCAGAAATTCTTAGGGGAATAGTTATGGCTAGTGGTGGTGGCGGCACTCAAGAGCAAACAGCAACACAAATTACCGAACTGCCGGAGTGGGCGAAACCGTATGCCAAAGAAACTTTGGCTAAGACGCAAGAGCTCACCTCTCAACCGTACCAAACTTATGGTGGCGAGCGCATAGCAGGGTTTACCCCTATGCAAGAGCAGGCCCAACAAGCTGCTGGGGCTATGCAAGTCGCCCCTCAAATCGGTGCTGCTACAGGTATTGCTGGTACGGCTGGGCTTGGTTCGTTAATGGCTGGCCAACAATATGGGCAGATGGCTACCGACCCCGGCTCTATGCAGGCGTATATGTCGCCGTATATGCAAAACGTGGTGGACATCCAAAAGCGCGAAGCGCAGCGTCAAGCTGGCATTGCTGGTACACAGCGCGGTGCTCAGGCTGTTCGTGCCGGTGCGTTTGGTGGCTCGCGTCAGGCAATTATGGAGGCCGAAGCCCAGCGTAATCTAGCCCAGCAGATGGGCGACATCCAAGCTAAAGGCTCTCAGGCTGCGTTTGAGCAAGCTCGTCAGGCACAACAGTTCGGTGCTGAGTTGGGTCTCCGTGGCTTGGGGCAAGCCGGTCAAATGGCCAGCACTCTTGGTCAGCTGGGTCAGACTCAGTTCGGTCAGCAGCAAGGGATTATTAATCTGCAACGTGATGTTGGTAAAGAGCAACAAGCGCTGCGTCAAGCTGGTTACGACATTGGCTACCAAGACTTCTTGCGTCAACAGCAGTATCCGTATCAGCAGCTTGGCTTTATGGCCGACATGATCCGTGGTGTGCCGGTTGGTCAGACGGCTACGACTATTTATCAGCAGCCAGCTGCTAGTCCGCTGTCTCAGTTGTTGGGTGCTGGCACCGCAGCCTATGGCGCATACCGTGCGTTTGGCTCTAAAGAAGGTGGCTCGGTTCCGGGTTACGCCGAAGGCGGTATTGCTAGTTTTGTAGAGGGTGGAGGTATAGGAAGCCTAAACCCGGTAGAGTTAGATACCGTAGCAGACAAACTTAGTGACGCTCAAATAGATAAGAGCATAAAGCCAAATGTAGTTAGCTACGCTAACATGATTCTGCAGCAGGAGAAGGCTGATAGGGCTAACTTGCGAGGTCTCGCTGCCGCTGCTAACCAACAACCCCAACCGCAGATGACTGTGGTTCAAGAAGATGCTATGGAGAGAGGCTTGCCAGCCCTTGCTTTAGCAGATGACGCCGTAGTTTCTGCCGCCGAAGGTGGGATTATTGGGTTCCAAGCCGCTGGTGCTGTTCCTGCACCTAGAAGTATCCCGGGCGGTGCCCCGTTAGGTGGTCAATTTATTAATAACCCCGGCATACAAAACGAAATTGCTCGTTTACGTGCTTCTTTAGAATTTGCTGAAACAGACGAGGAACGCGCTCAAATCCTAGCGCAAATTGCCCAAAAGGAAAAAACCGCTCCGGGTATAGCTATGATGCCTCCGGCTGATTTAGACCCCGGTGCTCGTAGCCCCGCCCCTGCTGCAGGTATTGCGGCTTTGAAGCCTGACTATGAAACGACTGGGGCTGCTTCTGGTCTTATGACCCAGCAACAGTATCAAGACCTGTATCGTCAAGGTACGCAAGACCCATCAGTGGCGCTTGAATCAGAGACTAAAGCACTCGGTGAAGAGCAAGTAGCAGCTGCTGAAGCCCGTAGGGCCGCTTACGACAGAGAGCAAGAAGAGCTTGGAGTGCGCGGTGTAGAACGAGAAAAGTACACCAAAGGCGAGCTTGAAAAGCTAGGCGGCAAAAAAGATGAGGCGTTTAATATGGCGCTCATCGAGGCTGGTTTGGCAATTATGTCTGGTAACTCTGCTAACTTCTTTGAGAACGTTGGTAAGGGCGCTCTTGTAGGCACTAAGAGCTATACAAATACTATGGAGAAAATTGAGAGTCGCAGAGACAAACTCAATGAAGCCCTGTTTGCCCTTGAGGATGCCCGTTTCGGCGATAAACAACTCAGCGCCAAAGAGCGTAGGGCACGTGAGAAAGATGTAAGTGACGCCAAAATTGGGTTGCGACGTGATATGCTCGGCCTCAAGAAACTTGGTATTGACTACACCAATGCTACTGCCGGTAAAGCGGTGGAAGCTTATGTTAAGCAACAGCAGGATAAGTACACTGCCGACCGCCAAGATGCCCGTAAAGATCTAGACGTAAATGCCCGTGAGCGTCTGCAACGTGATATTGTTGCTTTGCAAAACCAAGGCACGCCTGAAGCACTAGCGGAAGCCGAGCGCAAAACAAAATTGTTGCGCCAACTTACAGAAGCTACGACTTACGGCCTAACACCTGCTACCGAGTCTTCTATACTAGCTAGGGCCCAAGCCGCAGGGGATAAGGTTCGTAAAGAAAGGGCGGATAATAGACCGCCTCTACTCCGAGGTGCAGGCTTGGAAGCGTACAATAGCGAGACTGAAAGACTAGCTCAGGTTGCGGAACAAGAACAACGCGCACTCTTACAACAGCAGCGACCTGCAGCACCGGCTAGTGCGGGTGGCTCCGGGGATGGTACTGTAGCGAAACCCTTAGCTGTACCAAAAACTAAAACTGAGTTAGTAAAGGGTCAAGTGTATAAAACTTATAAGGGCGATGCTGTTTGGGATGGAACTAAATTCATATCTGTAACCCGATAAGGTTAGTATGGCCGATTCTTTTACGTTTGAAGAGGCGTTACAGCCACCTGAAATGCCTTCTGAGGGGCAGTCTTTTACGTTTGAAGAGGCTACCCAAACCCCAAAACCTGTACAACAACCTGTACAGGAGCAGTCTTTTACGTTTGAAGAGGCGGTTGGTGCCGCGCCAGAAACCCAACAAGTACCTACTGCGGAAGAGGCGGAGGCCGAGGGTGTTCTGCGGTCTGTATATGACGTACCACTTAAATTCGCCGAAGGGGCCACCCGTATCGTTCGGGCTGGCGTTGAACTGTTTGGTGCAGAGAGTGCGGCGGCTAAGAATATTGAGGGTGTTGAAGACTACCTAGCCAGCCTAATGAGCGCTGGGTCTAAGCGTGACTCGGCTGAGATAGCTCGAATATTTAAAGAGGCTGAAGATAAAGGCGTAGCGGCTAACTTAGCAGCGGCTGTTGAAGCGTTTGCCACGGCCCCTATTGATACCGTATCTAGCTTATTAGGTAGCGCAGCGCCGTTTATCTTAGCTTCTGTGGGGTCTTCACTAGCTGGTTTGGGCACTCTCGGCGCCGCTGCTGTTACTGGAACTCTAGGTGCTGGTGTAGGTGCGGGCCTTATCAAAGGCGAAATATACGACGCCGTATACGAGCAGCTAAAGAAAGATGGCGCGACAGACGAAGAAGCCGCCAAACGAGCCGAAAACGCGCAGGATTATTTTGGTGAAAACCCTGACATGATTGCTGCTGGTGCAGGCTTGGGTGTTTTGGGTTCCATTACCGGTATAGATAAAGCCGGTGCTAGAACTATCCTTAACAGAGTTGCTGGTAAAGCAGCAGAAGCTAGTGCTAGAGAAGCGGCAAAAAAAGCTCCGGTAGAAGGTGGCGCACAAACAGCAGCCCAAACTGCCGCCGCTGCCGCACGAAAGAAAGTTTTAGAAGAGGCTCAGAGAACAGCTGCAAAGGGCTACTTAGGTCAAGCTTTACGCACTGGGGCAACCGAAGCCATAACAGAAGGCTTGCAAGGTGGTCAAGAACAGTTAGCTAAAAACATTGCTTTGCAGCGTGAAGGCTATGACGTTCCTACATGGCGTGGTGTATCGGGGCAGGCTGCGTTTGAAGCAATTGCCGGTGGTTTTGGAGGTGCCGGTGTCGGTACTGTAGAAGTCCGTGCGGCCAAAAAGAAAGTTGCCGTAGACGAAGCTCTTACGCGCCTGACCGAACGCAGGCTTCAACAAGAACGCGATGCCGAAGCAGAACGGCAAGCAATATTGATGCGCACACCGGGTGGTGTAGAACGTTTAACGCTTACAGAAGAAGAAATAAACGCTAGGGTTGAAGCTGAGACCGAGCGCATAATGGATGAGCGCGGTATTGATCGTGAAGACGCTGAAGCTATAGCCAGACAGCAAGTCGATACAGAAACATCTAGGAAAGAAGAAGAGCTACCCGGGGTTGAAACTTTAACCGTTGACGCCGATATAGATGCTTTAGCTAGAGATTTTCTAGACAGAGGCGTGTACAGTGACCCGCAAGAAGCTTTACGCGAAGCTAGAAATACAATCTTAGACCAAAGGGTGAGCGATGAAGCAGCAGATGCCGAAGCTAATGTGGGAGCATCCAGTACTGCCGCTACTGTCGAATCAACAGTTGGAGTTAGCCCTACAGTTGTTAGCGAACCCGACGTCAGTGTCGCCGGACAACCCGAACCTGAAGCAACTACAGAAGCTGACGGAAGAGGAGTGGATGACACTGGAGATGTTGTTGACCAGACTGTGGGTGGAGAAGGAGAGCCAACCCCTGCAGTAGAGCTAGTGGGTGGTTTAGTCGAGCGGCAAGATGTAACTCAACTTGATGAGGCTGGGCAGCAGTCGTACTTGCAGCAGATAAATGACGCTATGAATTCCCTGCTGTCGGAAACAGGGCGTCGGCCAAGAAAAGGTAGCGCTAAGCGCGATCAATACGATGCTCTAGTAGAAGAAGCTCAATCTCTAGCAGCAGCGTCCCCATCCCCCGAAGTGCAGGCTGTATACGATACGATAAACACCAAAAACACGGGGGACGCAATAGTTGAGGGCGCAGAAGATGCAAAAGCTGCTGCCGACTTGGCTAACCCCAAAGGTGAAAAGCGCCCCAAAGTAACCAAAAAAGAGCCGACTCCGGCGCAATTACAACGCCGACAGGAACAAAAAAGCCGTTCACGTAGGAATGTTGAGCGGGAGCAGTCTCTTGTATCTGCTTTAGACAACGTAGTAAATAATGCCGAGGCAGAGCTTGAAGGCTTGTCTGGCGATCAACTCACTTCGCGTATAGACGTTATTCGGGAGAGGGTACAGGAAGCTGTAGATAACTTGTACGACTTCATGAACTCAAATGAAGTTCGTGGTACGGCTACCTACCAGCGTCTGAAGCAGGTTCTTGCACGACCTGACTTGGCTCCATTTGCAAAAAAAGCTGCTGCGGCAAGGCCGAATATATCAGAGTCCCGCGCAGTACAAAATGCTACATCTATCCAAGCCAATCCTGAACTTTACAGTTTTACGGGTGCTGACGGTACTAGGAGCGCGCTCCGTAAAATAATGAAGATTGGCAACAAGTTCGAGCAAAAGCTTGCGCGTAAGTTGCTTAAGTACACCAAAAATGTAACGCTACTTATTAATGATGTAGATAGCCCCCTACCTGACTTGTTTGGTAAACCCGGCATACAAAGCCAACTTGCGCGTGCTCGGGGTATGTATATTGAGTTTCCTAAGAATCAAGGCGGCGGCAAGTTTATTATTCTTAACGGCACGAGTTTTGGCCCAGATAACGGCGTAAATATCTCTACGCTGCTGCATGAAGCATTGCATGCGGCTGTGAATTCCCGCTACGACTACGCTATAACGTCCTTCAAAGAAATAACTGACAACTTAGATAGGGGTGTTGCGGACGAGAGAGAAGGGTTGTTGCGTGCAGTTGGGGACTTAGTAGCCCTTTCAAACGAAGCGGCTGCGGCTTATTTTGAAGCCTTAGCTGACGGAACAGTTTCCGCCGCATTGCGAGCTCGTGTAGAGAGCACAGCCGAAGTCATAGACGGCGAAACCACATTCAATATATTTGAAGACGTTAGGGAGTTTATTGCTTACGGCCTAAGTGATCCGGTCTTCCAAGAGTTCTTGATGACGCTTCCGGCGTTGGATACAAAGCAACGGTTTGGTGGATTAAAGCGTTTTGTGCGCTCCATCATGCGGATGCTGAACATAGACCCAAACAATACTAATGCGTTTTTGGATTTGGTTGACATAACCGACAGCGTATTACTTTCGCCAGACCCGGAATTAATCGGCACTGACGTAACTATTTCTCTTGCTCAAGCACCTCTTACCCCCGCCGAAGAACAGTCACAACGAATAGCTCGGGAAAAAGCCACCCGTAGACTGCAGCGTAACAGGAATGTTAGGAATGGTATTGCCGACCTTAGACGACTCCAGTTATTAAGGCAACCAACTGTTGCTCTAAGCGACTTATATTATGGAGTGCAACCAAGTCTTAGAAAGTTCTTTTTAACTTTCCACACTAACGATGCTTTAGCAAATTCTGCTAAGGATAAAGGTTTGCTTGGGGTGGCTAAGATCACTGACCTTATAGCGCGGATGCACGGCACTACCACCGAGATGCTACGCAAAGGTAACGATTTACTGTCCACTATATATCGTGCAGCAAGTCTAGACCCCACTCTGATGCCTCGCGTAGAAAACTTGATGTTTACTGTTACGCAAGAGGCTTCTGATTTAAGTAAGCCAATAGATCCAGCTACTACCACAGACCCGAAAATTAAGAGTATGTGGGAGGAACTCGGCCCGGTTGGTAGGGCGGAATATAGGCGTATCTATAGATACTATGCTGACATGGCTAGGATGTATAACGTGTATCTAGATACGCAGGTACAAGAAATACCACTTAGCTCAATGGATAAGCAAAATCTTATCGTTAAAATCCGTGAGATATACGAACCCGGGTCTGTTATTGACCCTTACTTTGCGCTTTTGCGTCAAGGCGACTATTGGGTGCGGCACGAATTTCGTAAGGGTGAGTGGGAGGTATACTTTTTTCAAACGTTTAGCGAACAGCAAAACGCTATACGTTTCTTTGCGGACGAGCGTAATATGTCCGAAAAGCAGATAAAGCAAGAACAGTCTATCCTGCAGTTCGGCAGTAACCTCAGTGAGTTGCGTAAAAAAGATAACTCCGAAATTGTCAAATCTATGTTTGACATGGTTGACAAGTTAGAGTTTGAAAAACCTGCTGAAGGTGGTACTGGAACTGGAACACCTAAAACCGAAGCCGAAATTAGAAACCAGCTAAAAGACGCTATATACCAGCTCTACCTACTTACTATGCCCGACCAAAGCATACGTAAGCAATTTATTAAACGTAAAAACATAATCGGTTTTGACGTAGATGCTATGTCTGTACTGGCCCGCTCTATTACGGCGCACTCAAACCAACTACCTAGGCTCAAGTACGGACGTAGAATACAGAATGAAGCTGACGTGCTGCGTGAGCAAGTAAAAAATCAGCCCGAATTGCAGCCGTTCTCTGAAGCCATAGACGAGAGGATTGCGATTGAATTCCCGTCTTCGTTTGATAAAACTCAGCTGCAAAAGATAGGCGATTTTTTCGGCTCAGCGCTACTGCGTGCATCGTACATACACTTTCTATCAGGTATATCGTCGGCGTTGTTGCAGCCTATGCAGCTTGTTATGGTCGGCTTTAACGTACTTGGCACACGGCACGGTTTTGTTGCGGCTTCTAAAGTACTTATGAAGTACTTGCTTACGCCTTGGAACTTATTTGGCGTTGTGCGTGATAATGAAGATGGTACCAAGAGCTATGTGGCTCCTACCCTGAGGCAATCAAGAAAAGTAAAAATGAGCCCGGAGATGCGCGAGGACATCGAAAAAGCTATGCGCATGGGGGTCTCAGAAAACACAATAGCCAACGAGCTCGTAGACAGGCGTATTCAAACGCTGGAAGAGTTTGGCACTAACAAACAAAAGATAAAGCGCGCTGCTCTTACCTTAGTGGGTGGTCTGATGCACACTACCGAGCGTATGTCTCGGGAAATTATGCTCGCGACTTCCTACGAGTTAAGCCTTGAAGAGAACCTAAAGGCTGGCATGCCTCGTGCCGAGGCTAGAGAAAAAGCAATACAGCAAGCTACATTGGATGTCTTTGACGGCATGGGTAACATGGCCCAGTACACCCGCCCACCGATAATGCGGGGGCCATTGGGTAAACTGGCTTTCCAGTTCATGATTTTCCCACTGTATATAAGCTTCTTCTTGTTTACGAACTTTAGACGCATGCTGCCTTACCTTAATAAAGAGGGCAAGAAAGAAGCTGCTACGTTATTTTTTACCACTATGGGGTCTGTGTGGGTAGTAGCTGGTGCAAGTGGGTTGCCACTCTACAGCACAGTAATGGGTTTAATGGGCTCTATGGTGAAAGCACTTGACGACGAAGACGACGAGATTATTGAACGCGACCTTAGGGATCGAGACTTTGAAACTTGGTTCCGTACTGTTAAGTTGCCCGAGTTACTTAGCTGGGTTGAAGCCTTCGGTATAGATGCAAACAATGCGGCAGCTGTAGCAGATAGGGGTTTGCTCAACTATGCTACAGGTTTAGACTTTGCCAGCCGTTTGTCGCTAAACAATATGTTCTTGCGGGAGCGCCCGGAATACACTTCGTCTAAAGATGAGGTTATAAGTTTAGTTTCTTCTAGGGCTGGCCCAGCTTGGTCTATGTTGTTGGCGTACGCTCAAGCATGGGATGATTACAACAACGGCGATCCGAGACGTGCTCTAGAGCGAACGATGCCAGCTTTTGTCCGCAACATTATGTTGATGGATAAGTATGCTAGTGAAGGTGTTAAAAACTTTAGAGGCGGCGAAATTATAGCCAAAGACAAACTTGCTTTGGGTATCCTAGTGGGGCAGGTTATAGGCTTCCGACCAGAGCTGCTGGCCAATGAGCAGCAGTTAGCCTTTGCGGTGTCTAAGGGTATGCAGAAGCTCAAAAACGAGCGCATGCGCCTGCTAAATAGGGTTGAGAACGCCTATAAGAGAAACAGTCTGTCGGCTATGAACAGCGTTATGGAAGACATTCAGAAGTTCAACGCGAAGTATAGACGGCTAGAAGGCATAGGTCTGCCGCCAGAAACTATTAGAGAGTCTTTAAAACGCCGACTAAAAATAGATGTGAAAAGCATTGGTGGCATCCCCGACAACAAAGCTACGTGGCAGTTGTACGGTCAGGCGGTGCTCAATACTCAGCGGCAAAAAGAAAATCGTCTCAAATAAAAAAACCCCCGCCTAGAGCGGGGGTGAAGTTGCGGAGGAGGAACGCAACAAGGAGACAATGAGCTGGCAACTGCAAGCCAGCGGTTAAATTATAGCGTCACTCGCGCCAAATGCGAAGCCCCTTGATGCCGTCCTCAATCACTACTTTAGATACCACGTTTAATCTTAATCTTTTTGTAACACGTGCCAACTGACGTCTAGCCTCGACATCGTCAATGCAGGGTATAAAAAACGAAGTACCTTTTTTAAACTTGGCCCAGTTAATCCTGTACGTCACCGTCTCGATCTTCATCTTCCGGTGCCCCTATCTGCAGGTAATCAGAGCTTGAGGTATCAAATTTTAACGCGCGCACTGCAGGGGCTACAACTTTCAAACCCTTAGCCATACGCTTGTTTATGGATTCTTTGAACACCCCAATTTTTTCTAGTTCCCGCAAAGAGTCTTTGTAACCAATCTGAAACTTAACGCAGTATTCTCTGTAGTGTTTTGCCGACACATACAAATGCTTTGTATCCGGCTCATACCGCACCACAAGTTCGCCTTTCGGCTCCATAGTCGGCATCGCGGGCATGTTGCTACGTGCATCCACTTCGTCGTTGACTACCAAAGCGTTGTTCATGTAGTTGCCTAGGAATTCACCCAATACCGTAATTGGTGACGACTCGGGCGGTTTGATTTCTTCCCGCATTTCGCCAAGCATCTTTATCATCCAGTCATATATGCGGCGTATATCCCAATCAATCAAACCGAGCTTTCTAGCGATGAGCGCGCCCGTGATATTACAAGCACACACCGCCGACCAGAACCGTTCACGGGTTGTAAAGTTAACAGTTGCGTCGATCTTGGCTTGAACTTCGCGCACCAACTGACATACGTCTTCTAAGTTGTCTATCAAGTACTTGGCGTAAATATCTCCGGCATGCCCGTAGTTCTCGAATAACTGATGGTCAAACATCTGCTTGCCATGACCTAATTCAATTATGCTACTGGGTTTAATTTCGTACTCTAATAAACGCATTGATTCGCCGTCGGGGGTATCTTTTAGGGCCCCTAGCTTCTGATAAAAGCTGGCGTTAGCGGATGTCAGAGTTATGGCGTTCCACGTGGTGTTGTTAACCCGCATCTCGTTGGACTGGGCTTTCATGCGATTCTTACCGCGCCCCTGAGATAGGCTGTATGCCAAATCAGAAAACTCCGTAGCCGAAGTGTTTGTGATTTCGTCTACGGTGTTAGGTAGGTTGTTTAGCACCCCCAACCTATGGTATTTTGACGCCGGGGTGTCCTTCCAAATCGAGGCCAGCTTCTTTGGGTGCCCCCAAATACTGTTGCACATGTACAGCGTGGTCGACTTGCCCGATCCCGACGACTTGTGAATGACGTTGATGATTGCGCCACTCATACCAGTAAACTTAAGCAGAGGCGATCCAAAACCAGTCATAGCGGCAAAAGCGTTTGGCTCCAGCCCTTCTTTGCCATATAGGTTGAAGACCTCTTTCCACTTCTCTAGCGTGCCCACAGGTTGGCACATTTCGGCTTCATCTTTGGTGATGCTAGAAGGTGGACTGTAAAAGATACCATCTTTTGTTATTTCTCGATCGCCGACAATAAATTTACTGTCTTTCTCGACCCAACCAAATTGTGTTCTCATTTTCTCCGCCCGTTGAATTTGTTGTAGATTGTTTACACATGTAGCAAGATACTGAAAAATCAAGTCCTGCCGTTTGGCGCTAACGACTACGCCGTGATACCCAAGTATCTCTCGCAGCTTATCTTTGGCCATAAGGTGCGCCAGCGGCACCGGAAACTCCTTGACTCCATCATGCGGCATGTGCAGCCTTAGCAGGGCTGTTTCACCATGATTAACGTCAACCATTCGCTTAACTACGTATATATCTCGCTCGTATACAAGCGTTGCGTCTGCTTCTGAGTCTGGTGGCGGACGTTGATAAACACCCCCGGTCAACCCACGAAAGTACGGCTCAGGGTAGGCCGGTACTTTGAATGTTTCAATTTCGCCGTCTTCGTCTTCGACTTCAACTTCGTCGTCTTCGGGGTCGGCTTCGGCTATCTCTGCACCTAAGAGTATGGGCGTACTGATACGTCCTCGGTTTGAGCACCCTTCGCACAAAGCTGGGTTGAGGCTCTCAAACGACTTACATAGGTACGGGCCTTTGGTTTCACGCGCTTTTTTGTCGGCTTCCTCGGGGTCGTACCCCTCATAGTTTGCTGACATCTTGTGGATGGCATCTTCACGGTCAATGCAACGATCGGCAATTGACAAAGCTGCGCGCCAAAGAGGTTCTTCAATTGAGTTTTGGTTTTGAAAGCAGTGCAGCAGCTGAGGACAACCCTCGCCTTTGACCGATTTCATCATGATGGTTTTAAACCGCTTTACTTTGTTACCCATCATGGACTCCATGAGTGGACTTAGTCGGCGCGGTATAAACGGCTCATCGTCCTCGGGCTCTCCAGCTCCAAGGAGGTCTTTCATTTCGTCGTAGGTGTAAGGCTCGGTAGCGTGGAACAATACGCTCACTGGCAGCGGGTCGGCCTTAAAGTTAAAGGTGCCCGGTATCCTAAGAACACGTGACGCTTCAAAAACAGCGGGGTCTACGATCAACCCATGCTGTCGACATAGGTCTTTCAAAGCTGCGGCTAGTGGCTTCCAATGTCTTTGGTCTACCACCTCATCGAGCAGCCAATACACGTGGATGCCGTTCCCCGAGTTGACCACAATGGGTCGGCGTAGGCCGACTGTCTTGCAGAACTTTTGGAACTCAGCTAGCCCCGTGGCTTGGTCGATGTAACCTTTGACTACCCCGTTTTCGTCAGGCTCGGCTTTGGTCGGCCCGCAGTCGATGTCCATCCAAAGTGCTTTGAAGTACTTGGCGTTCTCGTGCTTGCGGTTGTTTAAGTCGCCGAACTTAGCGCACCCAAAGAAGGCGTTAACCCCGTTGGATACAAACTCCTGAGCAATGGCGTCTACTTCTTCTCGGGTGTCAGCGAAACGTTGATCTACGTACCTGCTTATGCCTACGACGCAGTACCGCCCTTCTTCGGGTAGCACTGCATCAAGTAAGTCAAAGTCGGCCATATTGTAGAGACAGTTATCCCTTGGTCAGTTGACCAAAAGTAAGTTACGCGGATTGGAGTTTTTGCATCAGCCGGGTTATCGCAGCACTTCTTTTGCTGTCGGGGGTTCTTAGCCCCCAAAACCAGTTGTAAACCGTAGCACGGGTTACGCCGAGTTTGTCAGCAACTTCAGTTACTGGGATACCACGACTGATACATAGACGTCCAAGAGCAACACCCAACGATTTCTTGTCGGCCTTTTTATTGGCTTCAATTAGTCGCTGACTGTAACCATAGCTCATTCTTAGTCCTCGTCACCCCAAGCGGCCAGCACATCGTCTAGACCTTTCTTTGGCGTAACTTCGGCAGGAGCTGCCTTCTTGGACTCGCGTTTCTTGGGCGCAGGAACTTCTTCGTCGGCTTTGGCTGGTGCAGCTAAGGCTTTTTTACCGGCTGTATCAGCTTGATATGCCGTCATGAGCACCAACTTCTTGGTCTCGTCGCTACCCGTCAGCTTGCTGGTTACAGCATACTGAGCTTTGTTGATGTGCCCAACGGGGGTAAACAAGACCGACTGGTTATCGTTCTCGTCGTTGCTGGTGATCTGAGTGATAACCCAATCAATACTCTTGCCGTTGTTGGCCACGTACTTAGCGTAGCTCTCGAACGGAGAAGAGTTTTCACCAACCGAGTCACCAAACAAAGACTTGGAAGCCAAGTTGATTTGGTATACCTCACCTTCAAGCGACGTACCAAAGTCATCGACCAGTACAACCGCCAGCTTGCGTGAGTAACGGCAAGCCTTTGAGTTACCTTGGCCGGAGCCTTTGATATTGTTGGGGCACTCGTCGCAACGCGAAGCCTGTGGGTTTACTGACTTGGAGTCAGGGCGCTGGCCGTCATTGGTAAAACAATCCGGTGCCGTAGGTTCTGAATCAGGCGTCCATTGCTTAGCGTAAAACACACGACCGACTGCCGGTGAGGCATCGACAATGATTACGTTCAGCGGGCCTTTGGATTTACCCATCTCTTCGCCGCCGACAAGTTTACGAAACGTGCCGTTCTTGTGGACGATTCGCTTGACACCGCCGGTACGGGTACCGACGATAGATTTGGTCAGCTCGCTGACCGGGGCATCCTGCAAGAAGTCAGGCAGGTCTTGGTTCAAAACAGTTAAGTCGCTCATTTTTAGTCCTTTGAAGTAGGGCGTCTAACAACCACGGTATATTCCCGATCGACGTTTAAGCCAACCGGCAATAATTCGGGATTCTCCTCAAGAAACTGCTTCATGTGGGATTGGTGAAGCCGTTGCTCTAGCAGACCAAACGCATCGTGCTCTTTGATGAACCGATACATTGAATCCCAGTCAGCCGTCGTATACCGTGCTTTTATCGAGCGGATGACTGTACCTGCCTTGGTGCGGATGGTCTCGGCATTCGTCTCCTTACAGATGTCGAGCATTTCTCTCGCTAACAAATTCATTTGCTCTTCTAACTCTGTATCTTCGGATTTGTATGCGCGGTAGACCTCAGACCGCCTATCTCTAATCTTCAAATAAGCCGCAGCCAACTTATCAATAGTTGGCGTTGACCCTTCTACATCTGACATCTCTAACCTCCTAAAGTCCAAACGAGGTTCAATACTACCACAACTTTAGACATTGTCAATAGCTTCTTCAGAAATTTCTTGACGATACAAGTTGATTAAATCTTTATGGTTACGCATGTTGCTGCGAAGCAACTTGTAAAGGTTCTGCTCGATCTTGCTGCCGTGAATGTGCACCACAGTCATGTTGTTTTTCTGCCCCGGCCTGTCGATACGGGCGTTAGCTTGCAGGTAGGTTTCTACGCTGGCTACTGGGGCATACCAAATAATGGTGTCGGCTGCGGTCAATGTTAACCCGTGTGATGCTGCCTGCGGCTGAATAATCAAAACCTTTGGGTCAGGCTTAGATTGAAACCGCTGCACAAGCTCGTTGCGTCGAGACACAGGGACATCGCCGTTTATAACTTCCGACTTTATTTTGTTGGTAGTTAAGTACCGCTGCAGTAACTCTATGGTGTGGGAGAACGGGACAAAGATTAGGACTTTGTTGCTCGTTTCGTCTATGACTTCTTTGACTGCTGACAGCCGATTGGCTACGTCAAACTCAATGACTTCCCTAGTACTTGTATAAACCGCACCGCCAGAAATTTGCAGCAACTTGTTTATCTTGGCCGCTGCGTTCAAAGCCGTAATCTCTTCGCCTTCAGTTTCAATCAGCATATCTTTGCGTAGCTGCTCGTAGTATTTGCGCTGCTGAGCGGTTAACGGAGCTTCGCGGTCTATGTAAGTCACCGGGGGCAAGTCTAGGCATTGGGCCTTCTCGAACCGGATAGCTGGCTGCAGGGCTTTGTGCACTATGGCTTTAGCTTCGGGGCGCGGCACCCAGTTGTACTTGCTAACTTGGTACATGACGTCGCCCTTGAAGTGCGAGAAGTAAGGCGAAACTCCTTTGGGGTTGATTAGCTTAGCTAGCCCGTACGCGTCTACTGGGGACTGAGCCGCTGGGGTGCCCGTTAACATCCATAAACCTTTGACATGCTTGCAGATGTCCCGCATGGTTTTCCACCGGTCGGTTTGGGCGTTCTTGTATGCCGAGGCTTCGTCGATAACGATCAGGTCAAACCCGCCGTTGATAATTTCGTTTTTGAGAATTTGCACGCCATCAAAGTTAACGATGACGTACTCGGCACCGGCGTTAATAATTTCTTTGCGTTTACGTGCTGAGCCATAAGCTATGGATACCCAACGGTGCAGCGCAAACTTAAAAAAGTCTGCTTGCCATGCCGACTGCATAATCGACAGCGGGCAAACAATGAGGACGCGATTTATAGCGCCAACTTCCATCAAGTAGTCGGTCGCCCATATAACTGAAGCAGTTTTGCCTGTACCCTGCTCGTTGAAGCAGAAGGCTTTTCGGTTGGCCACCAAGAATTTGCAGGTTTCGACTTGGTGATTAAAGGGACTAAACCCATGTGGCCTAGGCCAACCATATTCATCTAACGTCATCATTGCTCCGAAATTGTTATGTGCCGGTCTTTCCCGGCTGTCCGTTAGACCCTCCCCAAGAAAGGAATAGGGCGTCTAACTGATGCGGTTATAGGGTCATGAATCAAGAGCCCCCCGGCTAGCACTCACACCTTACTTCGCCGGTATTAATATGTAGAGGATGCACCACTACACATTTCGTTTAACCGATCGGTCGCTATTTCTTTTGAACGATCGGTTATTGCTCTTACTGACCACCCGAAGGTTACCCTTGCGGTTAGTGCCACCCTTGGAGAGCGGGCGCTTGTGGTCGATGTCCTTACCCTCACGGGCGTCAGCTTTGCCGTTACCGTTCTTGTCGGCACCGGTTTTGTCCATAGCGTACCTAGCACGAGCACGGGCATTTCGCTTTTCGTACTCGTCCCTAGCCTTCTGCTGCTGGTACTCTTTTTTGTAGGGACGTTTTTTATTTACATAGGGCATAGGAACTCGAATTCAGCTATCGGTATGAAAACGCACATTTCCATATCCCGCGAGTCTTGGCGGTCATACCGTCCCGCCAGCCTACTTGGGTAGGGCAAATCAGGCTTAACTTTAGTGCAAAAAAGGCCATCTGTAAACCTTACAAACAGGCTCACATGCACCCCCAAGCTATCGGCCTCGGCTAAACAATTTAGAAGTTTAGCCCTAGAAATCATGTAGTCGGGGTACTTTTGGCTGCTGTTATTTCTGACCTTTATTTCCCCCACGGCGTAGAGCTTTTTGGTATCTGTCACGTATATCTCAAAGTCGTAACACGATAACTCTGGCGCTTTGGCAAAGAAGAAGTTGGCCGTCAAACTCAAAATCGCCCGCAGAACTTCATTCTCATGCTCTCGATCAG
>Ga0070751_1000890_pt1 | contig 18108 bp, 29 predicted proteins | sample VirMetDEL_Aug_28_FD_78514 | JGI IMG/M metagenome (GOLD analysis project Ga0070751, IMG submission 78514) | Aqueous microbial communities from the Delaware River and Bay under freshwater to marine salinity gradient to study organic matter... | ecosystem: Environmental > Aquatic > Marine > Coastal...
ACTAGCTAAACTAGCAGGATTGAATTCTGAGAAATTAGGATTAAATATCAGTGAAGATGATTTACTTGGTATTGCAAAACGTAGCAAAGGAACTCCTCGTATTCTTAATGCTAGGCTTCAATGGTATATGAACTATAAAAGCTGTAGTGATGATAACTCATCTATTGATGAAATTTTTAATCTACAAGGAATTGATGAAAATGGTTTAGATGTGTATGATAGAATGTACTTAGATATTTTGCGAGATAATCGTGGGACTCCCTTGGGTCTAAAATCTATCTCATCTCTAACAGGTATTGCTATTGATACCATAGAAAACAGTGTTGAGCCTTATTTAGTACGCAAAGGTTTTGTTAGACGCACACAAAAAGGTAGAATATTAGGTAAAATATGATTAAAATAATATACATGCTATTTGCATTAAGTTTAATTATGACAGCAGCATCTGCTAATGACAGTTTCATTTTAACATCTTTCAAAGATGCAAAATTTTTGTCAGAATCAACCGGCAAGCCTATCATATTGATATTCGGAACAAACAACTGTAGATTCTGCACAAAACTTAAATCAGACTTATTCTCAGAGCCACTTAAATCTGCAACAGATAAATACATTATATGCTATTTAGATTTAGACGACAATCCAGAACTGAAACAAGAATACAAAGTATCTATTATTCCTGATTCCAGAATATTAAAAAATAATAAACAGACATCAAAAATAAAAGGCTATTCTCCAGAAAATTATTATAATTGGTTAAAAAATAATGAATAGATTAGACATAATAAGACATTTGATAAAAAAAATTGACGCAAAAAGTTATTTAGAAATTGGGGTTTTTACAGGATTTGTTTTTGATCACATATCATGCCCTCATAAGGTAGGAGTAGATCCTTGCAAAAATTCTGCCGCTACTATTTATAAGACTTCTGATGATTTTTTTTTAACAAATTCAGAAACTTTTGATGTGATTTTCATAGATGGTCTACATCATGAAGAACAGGTACTCATGGATATAAACAACTCTATTAAAGTATTAAATACTAATGGTTATATAGTTTGCCATGATATGAATCCTGATAGAGAAATCATACAAAAGGTGCCTAGAGAAACTGACGAATGGACTGGAGATTGCTGGAAAGCCTGGGTAAAATTAAGAGCATCAAGAAACGATCTTGATATGATGGTAGTAGATACAGACTATGGGTGCGGTATAATAAGTAGGGGTAATCAAAAAACTATTCACACAGATTGTGATTTAAATTGGAAAAATTTTAGTAAGCACAAAAAAGAATGGCTTAATCTCGTTTCTGTCGATGAATTTAGAGAATTATTATGAAAATAGTTATTACTGGTGGTGCTGGTTTTATAGGAAGTAATATTCACACAACACTATCACCAGATAATGAAATATTAATTGTCGATAATTTTTCTACGGGATCTAAATGTAATATACCTGAGAATGCTAGTACTCTCTGCAAAGATATAAATGATTTAAAACCTTCCGATTTAGATGGCTATGAAATAGTCATTCATTGTGCGGCACTTGCAAGAGTGCAGCCTTCTATAAAAGATCCTCTACTTTATAATAAAAATAATGTTGATGGTACATTAAACTTATTGGAGTGCTGTAGGATTGCTGGAATCAGAAGAGTAGTCTATAGTTCTTCCAGTTCTGTATATGGCGATACTAATAATTTTCCTACCCCAGAAACAGAATCAACAAAACCATTGAGCCCTTATGCTTTACAAAAATTAATAGGAGAAGAGTATTGTAGATTATATTCCCAATTATATGGACTAGAAACTGTATGCTTAAGATATTTCAATGTTTATGGCGAAAACATGCCATTAAAAGGAGCATATAGAACTGTTATAGGCATATTCCAAGATTTAAAAAAACAAGATAAACCTTTAACAATAACAAATGATGGAACTCAACGTCGCGATTTTACATATGTTAAAGATGTTGTTAAGGCCAACATATTGGCTATGACTAATCCTAATGTTGGGAACGGAGAAATTTTTAACATAGGAAATGGAAACAATTATTCGGTAAATGAAATAGCGGCAGCTTTCGGCCGCCCTGTAGAATTTATAGGAAATGTGATAGAACCCAAAATAACTTTAGCAGATAATTCTAAAGCAAAGAAAATTTTAGGTTGGAAAACTACTCAAGATGTATTAGAATGGATCGTTAACAATGCAATTTAATAAATATAGAGACATGGGTGATTATCACTGGAGAGAATATTCAAACAAAACAGCTTATGGAAAACATGTAGACAAATTAATAGAATGGATAGGAAGAGAAACAGACTTATTAGATATAGGTGCTGGAGACGGATTAATAGTTTCTAAATTTCCTAATGCATTAGGCATAGAAAATGATAAATACGCATTAGAAATATGTAAAAACAAAAAAGTTAATGTAATTTATGGAGATGCTTATTGCTTACCCAAAAATAAAAAATATAATAATGTATTGCTTGGAGATGTTATAGAGCATTTAGAATTTCCACATAAATGCTTAGAAGAAATAAAACAAATACTAAATGTAAATGGAAATTTATTTATAACAACACCCCCAGCAAGATCAGATGGCAAAATGTCTGATACATATCATTATATTGAATACACTCCTGAGTCTCTTGAAAATTTACTTAAAACACATGGATTTAAATTGACAGAAAAAATACAAACAATTATCCAATACAATAGAATGTACGGCAAATTTTGTAACGTTTCTTTTTAAAAATATGAAAATACTACTTTATTCTTGTGTTTCTGGGGAGTATGATAACAAAATACCAGATAGATTGTATGTTAAACCTTGTGATAGGTTCAATACGCATAGGATGAATGCAAAATTTCCAAAAATATTACCTCACAAGATCAAAGAACTAGAAAATGCTGATTATACAATATGGGCTGATTCAAACCTTGTATTTAAAATAGACCCACTAACTCTTGTAAAATATTTTGACTATCCTAAAGTCGGTATCTTTAGTCATATAAGATCGAATATTAACGAAGAAATAGATACTTGCAAAATATTTAAACTGGACTCTCCAGACAGACTAGACTATCATAAAAATAAAAACGGTAAATTAGCGTGCTGTTTTCTAATCATTAGAAAAAATTGTGAAGAAACAAACCTTTTGAATGAAAGGTGGTGGGCAGAAATATGTGCAGGTAGTAGCAGAGATCAAGTAAGTTTTCCATATACTCTTGGACAAATAGCTACGTATAAAGATCTGCCATCTGCTAACTTTGAGTGTAATAATATGTGGACAAGATTAGGCCATAAGAAAAAAATCAAAAATTATTAATAATGACAGAAAATATATTAATCACCATAATAATAATGTTAAGTATAACCAATTTCTTTATTGGTTATTTATTTGGCCAATATTCTAATCGTAATGGTGTATCTTACACTAAACCAGAATCATTTTTCCAACAAAATAATACAAAAAATAAAAACGTTAATACTTTATCGATTGATGATAAGAAGATTGTTGTAGATATAAAAACAGATGGTTTAGAAAAAAAATATGATTCACTGGGAGATGTGCAACAAAGTAAAGAAAACATATCAAATTCCGTAAATAAACTTAAAAATCTTAAGAGGTAAATTATGAGTCGCGGATTAGACGTAGGCACAAGTTTTATTGTATTGTCATCAGAAAAAGATGGAAACATTGAATATAAAGATTTTAGAGATGCTTTCTATGTAATAAAACCGACCACTCCGGTTGCAACAAAAATGATTGAGAAAGGCTTGTCTGGTAAAACTTTCATCAAAGACAACGATGGATCTTTTATAATCTTAGGAAAAGACGCTATAGAAAAAGCTGTTGAACGTAATGACGCAGCAAAAAGACCTATGTATCGTGGTGTAGTATCTGCAAAAGAAAAAGACGCTAAAAGAGTCTTAGCCTTTATTCTTAAAGAAGTAGTCGGACAATCATCAGAGTCAGGAGAAAAACTAGTGTTCTGCGTTCCTGCACAACCAGTAGATCAAGAAGATGAAGATTTTGATGTAGGCTATCATGAAGATGTAGTTAAAACAGTATTAGCAGAATGCGGCTATGATGCTCGTGCAATCAATGAGGCAGAAGCGTTATGCTATTCAGAATTAGAGGATGATGATTATACCGGTGTTGCTATTAGTTGTGGTGCTGGTATGACAAATGTATGCGTAATGTTAAATGGTGAACCTACAGTAGTGTTTAGCACCACAAAGTCAGGCGATTGGATTGATCGCATGAGTGCTGTAGCCACAGGAGAAACTGATAGCGTTGTTCAAGCAGAAAAAGAAGGTGGCGATTTTAAAATTGGTGAACCCAATGAAAATCCTGTGCTTTCAGCAGTATCATCGTATTATGAGCGCTTAATAGATTATACGACAAAACAATTAGCATTTGCTTTAACTAACCATAAGTCTTTACCAAAGTTCAAAAATCCATTAAAAATTGTTGTTGCTGGTGGAACATCACAAGCACGGGGTTATGTTGAAAACTTTAAACAAAAACTTGAAGACAATGATTTTCCATTACCAGTTAAAGATGTTGTTCATGCTGCTGATCCTTTACACGCAGTTTCTAAGGGTTGCTTAATAGCTTCTAAAGTCTTGTGATGTTTGGCTTTAATTATAAAAAATATCTTAGATATTCATATAGATCTCCCAAATGGAGATCTGTAAGAAATAAACATATAGAAGAGCATAATACTTGTGCTGCTTGTGGTAGAGACAAAAAATTAGAAGTACACCATATTGAACCAGTACATTTAAATCCCGATAGAGAACTAGACCCAACAAACTTAATCACTTTGTGTGATGATCCATGTCATTTTGTTTTTGGCCATTTAATGGACTATAAAAGCTGGAATAAAGATGTAATAAATGATTGTGAAGTGTATCTAAATAAGGTGAAAAATAAACCCCAAAAATAATAGGGTGCCTTATGTATAAAAAATTATGTTTGTTTTTGCTAATTATACTTAATGTGTCAAATGTTTTTTCTGGAACTAGAAATCCTTATGTTTCTGATGAAAAACACCTAACATACGCTAAAGATTTTTTGTATGTTGGAAAATTATGCGGCACCATGAAAAATGGTGAAAAATTTTGTGCGTCTGCTGTGGCTATAGATGATCATCATATATTAACCGCCGCTCATGTGGTTGGCGATGCCAAATCTTGTTTTGTTTATTTTGAAGATAAAGAATATTGTGTTTGCAAAATAGTAGTTCACAAAGACTTTGATCCAGGACAATTTGGAATAGCAGATATAGCCATAGGATATTCTAAAAAATCTTTTGATCTTAAATTTTATCCAAAATTATATTCTGATACAGATGAAGCGGATAAAGTATGCTGTATGTCTGGCTACGGTTTTTATGGAACTTTCAAAAGCGGCGCTATATATCACGACGGCAAAAAAAGAGCAGGATCTAATAGGATTGATAAAATAGAAAAAGATATGTTAATTTGCAGTCCATCAACTTTGGGAGACAGGAAAAGAACATCTTTAGAATTTTTTATAGCAAGTGGAGACAGCGGAGGGGGACTTTTTATAGACAATAAATTAGCAGGTATCAATTCCTGTGTAATGGCCATAGATAGAATTCCAATGTCTAAATATAACGAAGAGTCAGGCCACACAAGAGTCAGCAAGTTCATTCCCTGGATCATTCAACATAAAGTAAATAATAATGAATCTAAATAATATTAATGGTATTTCTTGTTATTGTGCCACATATGGCAGGCCAAAATCTGTTATTGAAAATAGCATACAATGTTTTTTGGAACAAAAGTGGCAAGGCTCAAAAGAATTAATTATTTTTAACGACTGTAAATATCAAGAGTTTATTTTTGACCATCCAGAAATAAAGATAATAAATTCTGATACTAGAATAAAAAAATTGGGTCAAAAATTTAACGAAACAGTGGATTTTTGCCAATACGATTTTTTAGCAACTTGGGAAGACGACGACACATTCTTAAACAATAGATTAGACTATAGCATGAACAACCTTTATAAAGGTCTTATTTTCCATACTTATGACGGATTTATAGAAAAAGCAGAAAAAAATATCAGCCAGACTACAGGCTATTTTCACTCAACTCATATTTTTTTCAAAGAATTATTCCTAGATGTCGGCAAATACGAAGAAAAAGACCGGGGAGATATAGATGTACTGCTTATTAATAAATTAAAAAATAAAATTGGAAATTATTCACAAACTACACAACGTAAAAATATTTTTTATATCTACAGCTGGCTAAATAATAGTTATCATACCAGTTCTTCTAATTTAGAACCAGGAAAAATATCTGAACAAGTTGAAAAACAGACCTTGTTAAAAATTGATCAAGGATTGATTGAAACAGGCAAAATATACCTAGAACCTAAATTAAGATACGATTTTTATCAATACATACCCGACGCTTGACTTTTTTACAGAACGTGCTATAATACAAATGTGGTTTCAAACATAGTTACAATAATCTTAAACCAATGTGCGACTCAGATTCTAGAAAAATAAACAGAAGAGAAAAAATTCTAAATAAAAATTTTAGAAAAGAAAAATGTTCTCAGGAAGAAAGATTTTTAAACAAATCTAAAAAGCAAATAAAAAAAAGATTAGAAGATATAAAAGAATCAGAACTTTGGGAAGATTGGGAAGACTACCGTTGAAATATATAGAGGAATTACAATCTGGAGAATCTTTTACTTTTCAAGATAAACATTGGATTGTAACCACAGATTTTAAGCATGATGGCCAAAGATTATGCTATGATTTAAGCAGTGGTTGTCCGCAATGGTTAAAAGCCAATGATACAGTCATTATAAGTCCTATATATTCTTTGGATAAAAATAATAACATATGTCCATTAAAGATATACAACAATGAAAATATTTAGATTTATCAAAGCTTTATTTTATCACGTTTGTGGTGGGTTCCCAAAAAGTTCAAAAAAAGAAATATTACGCAGATATGGACTGTGTAGTGTGTGCGAGTTTTATGATGAACCAAATTCTGAATGTTTGCATTGCGGATGTAATATCAACACTAAAAAAATCTTTATGAATAAATTAGCCTGGGCAGATCAAAAATGCCCCATAGATAAATGGTAATTATGTACTATATATTATTATTTTGTGTGGTTTATGGAGTTTATAACGGGCTTAAAAAACCTAAGCCGGTGTATGATTTGAAAAATTCTGAATGTTCTAATTACAATTTATTTTTTGTGGACATTAACTAATGCACGATCTCTACGATTATTCTATTTTTCCTTTTCAAGAATTGTCTAATTCTTGTAATTTTACAGAAAAGAAGTGGAATACATTTGCTTTTAATAAATTTATATATACCACAAAAGACGATTCTTCTGGACTAAATATCAAAAGTAAAGAAAATCTTTTCCGTTTCAATCTTCAAATCAATAAGTTTAGGAAAAATATAGATTCGGTAATAATAATTTGCTCAAAAAACAATAAAAACGTGCTTAAATATACTTTATCTAAGCTTAAAAAATATGATATACTAAAACATCATGATGTACTACTTGTAGATGACAGGTCTGACACAAACGACATTTTATCATTGGGCGAACAATTTAAAGTGTCTTATCTTAGAATCGAAAATGAATTAGACATATTTAATTATTCATTAATTAATAACATCGCCGCGTTATATGCAAAAAAATTAGATAAACAATTGGTAATTTTTTACAATAATGACATGTGGCCAGAAAATGAAAACACTTTTTACAATATTATTGAAAAACACAAAAACTATAAGTCTAATATAACTGGATGCAGATTAGTATATCCGTCTAAAAAAGAGTATGAAGCATTAGGAAAACCGAAACATTTGTTAAAAAAATTTATAGAAGATGCCTATGGCACCATACAGCATGGTGGCATACATTTTATCAGAAAACATTCTGATATTTTTAAGCTCGACAATAATCAAAAAGCAATAGTGATGTGTCCCATGCACTTATACAGATTCTACGAACATAATCATCATACTGCTTGTCTGGACACAGCTTGCCATGCTGTAACAGGAGCATTGCATATTCTTGATATAGATGATTTCGTAGAATTAGGAGGATTAAATATATTATTAGCTACAGCTTTCCAGGATATTGATTTATGCATTAAAGCTATTGTTAAAAATATGTCTGTATATTACATAGGCAGCGAGTGCATGTATCATGCTGAAAGTTTAACTAACGCCAAAGAAAATATGACACTGACAAACGAATTTATGGACGACCACATAGTTTGGGACATTTTATGGAATCGCAGATTAGAATATATACTAGGTTTGGATCATAGATATATCGATTTAATATAAGTAAATAATTAAATGACTAGTAGATTAAAAAATCAGCGAGTATATCTTGCTGGTGCTATGGACAGAGTAAAGGATAGGGGTTGCGGGTGGAGAGACGAAATAACTCCGTTCTTAGAAAGCTTAGGAATTATTGTATTCAACCCCATCAAAAAACCTACAGCGATAGGCCAAGAAGATAAAGAAACACATCAATACAAAAAGTTACTAAAGCAACAACAGTCTTATGATAAGCTTTCGGAATTGATGAAAGTCATACGTTCTGTTGATTTAAGATTAGTAGATATCAGTGATTTTTTAATTGTTAATCTTGATATAGATGTACATCCTTGTGGTACTTATGAAGAAATTTTCTGGGCAAATCGTCAAAAAAAACCTATAATAGTACATATGGTTCAGGGTAAACAACAAGCACCGGACTGGTTATTTGGAACGATACCACACCAAATGATTTTCTCATCATGGTTAGAAATAAGAGATTATCTAAATTATATCAACGATTACTCAGAAATAGAAACCCACAATAGATGGTACTTTTTTAATGCAAAAAATAATTAATGAAATCAAACTAGATTTTGATGATGTTCTCATTAGACCAAAAAGATCAACTTTAAATAGTAGGTCTGAAGTAAATCTAATTCGATCCTTTACATTTGCTCACAGTCCACGCGAATTAAAATGTGTGCCAATTATGGTGGCTAATATGGATACTGTAGGCACGATAGATATGGGTAAAACTTTGTCAGATTTGGGGTCTATTACTTGCTTACATAAACATTATGATGAAGATGTACTAGTAAACTTTTTTACTGAACCTAATGTTTTAGTGTGGTACTCTACTGGAACATCAAAAAAAGATATAGAAAAATTAGAGAGAGTTTTTAAAACAATAAAGGCTAATGGGGGAGACTATCCAAATGTTTGTTTAGATGTAGCCAATGGATACACAGAACAGTTTGTCAAATGTTCTGCCTATATTCGTAAACTATTTCCAGAAATTATTTTGATGGCCGGTAATGTTGTTACTCAAGAAATGGTAGAAGAACTCATTATTCATGGAAAAGTTGATATAGTCAAAGTTGGTATAGGATCAGGTAGTGTGTGTACCACTCGTTTAAAAACAGGTGTAGGATATCCTCAGTTGAGTGCTGTGATGGAATGTTCGGATGCTGCTCATGGTCTTGGTGGACATATCTGTTCTGACGGAGGATGCAAAGTAGTCGGAGATATTTGTAAAGCATTTGGCGGGAATAGTGATTTTGTTATGCTTGGTAGTATGTTTGCTGGTTGCGATGAATGCGAAGGCGAATGGAAATACGAATATCAAGCAGGATTACCGGAAAGTAAATTTTGGCAACCTATAAATCCTGGTTATGAAACTCCAAAAAGAAAAATTTCTTTACAATACTATGGCATGAGTAGTCAAAACGCCATGAACAAACACCATAACGGTATTGCAGAATATAGAACAGCAGAAGGCAAGTGTGTAACTGTTCCCTATAAAGGTTCAGCAACAGATGTATTGGCTGATATTTATGGTGGGCTAAGAAGTTCTTGCACCTATATTGGTGCTACAAAAATCAAAGACTTTGGTAAAAAAACAACTTTTATACAGGTTAATAATACTCACAACAGAATTTATGAAAAATGAAAAAACAAAAAATAAATCTAAATTGTCCTATAGGTAAAACTGGATATGGTATAACTTCTCTAAATATACTCAAAAATCTATATAATATATCAGACTTAGAAGTTAGTTTATTTCCAATAGGGGGAACTAATGTTGAATTGAATTCAGAATCTGAAAAAGACATACTCTACGAAACATTCACAAATGCGGATAGTTTTGATCATCAATCACCATGTTTAAAAATATGGCATCAATTTGATTTAGCTTCAAGAATCGGTTCTGGTCATTATTACGCTTTTCCTTTTTTTGAAGTAGATAAGTTAAAACCCAAGGAAAAAGTTCACCTAAACTCTGCTGATGGAATTTTTGTAGCATCTAATTGGGCTAAAGACATATTGCTGCAAAATGATATCACAAAACCAGTATATGTTGCGCCATTAGGTGTTGATATGGATATTTTTAAACCACCAGCATCAATAAAAATGTCTGGAAACTATAAATTTTTTCATATAGGGAAATGGGAACACAGAAAAGGACATGACTTTCTTTTACAAGCATTTAATGAAGCGTTTGAAAAAGACGATAATGTAGAATTATGGTTATTGCCATTTAATATGTTTTTAAAACCAGAAGAAGAAAACTCATGGATTGAATTGGCAAAAAATTCTAAACTTGGCGAAAAAATTAATATTGTTGGAAGACTACCCACACAATATCATTTAGCAGAATATATCTATCATGGGGACTGTGGAATCTATTTGTCTAGAGCAGAAGGTTGGAATAACTCTATTTTAGAAAGTATGGCGTTGAATAAACCAATAATAGCTACTAATTATTCGGCGCATACTGAATACTGTACTAAAGACAACAGTTATCTTGTAGATATTACAGAAACAGAAATTGCTAACGATGGCAAATGGTTTCACGGAGAAGGCAGTTGGGCGAAATTAGGCCAAAAAGAATTGGACCAAACGATAGAGTTTATGAGATTTGTGTATCATAATAATATAAAATCCAATACTGATGGGTTTGAAACAGCAAAAAAATTCAGTTGGGACAAAACAGCAAATACTATTCACAAAACTCTAATTAGGAATAATAGCTATGCCAATTCCAGAAAAAAAACCAAACGAAGATAAACAAAATTTTGTACAAAGATGCATGAGTAATGATACTATGAAAAAAGAGTATCCAGATTCTAAGCAGCGTGTAGCTGTTTGTTTAGGGCAGACTAGAAAAAATAAATCATATATTATAGAAGAAGTTCATGATGAGCTTTTTACTAAGAGTTGTTCTTGGGATGATGAATGGAATGAATTTGTTTGGGAAATAGAAGCATCAGAAATTTATGACGAAAATGGTAATAAGATTATTGCTGCAGAATACCAGGGGAAAAAGGTTCAATTGAATAAACCTTTTAGAACTCCAGACGGACCTAAAAAATTTAGCGTTTATGTTAAAAACGACAAAGGCAATGTTGTTAAAGTCAATTTTGGCGATCCTAATATGAAAATTAAAAAGAACATTCCAGAGAGACGTAAAAGTTTCAGAGCTAGACATAACTGCGATAATCCTGGACCAAAATGGAAAGCTAGATACTGGTCATGTAAGGCTTGGTGATGAACTTATTATACTTTTTATCCAAAGATAAGATTGATTCTATTGGATATGATACAGTCTATTTAGAAAAACCAATATCTAATTTAATAGATTTTGATTGGAAGAACATTCTTTCACCTCCGCCTAAAAATACCAATGAAAAAACTATAGAAGAGCTTTTGCTCATATCTAGATCAACTAAAAATAGGTCAAAGCAAGATATATCCCTAATCCACAGTATTGACCAAGACCTAGACAGACCGTTCATTTTGCTGCTCAAAAAATACAAACTAGATTATCCACAAAATTATATTAGTCTATTTTATGATATAGTACATCCAGTATTAATAAATACCAAAAACTATTGGAATAGGCCCAGACCAAAACAGTTGGCCAAATATTTTAATATAGAGATAGATGTAATTTTAACAGATACTCATCATACACCGGCCTATCCTTCTGGACATACGGTGTATAGTAAGTTAGTAGCCAATATTTTACATAATATATATCCAAATATTTTAAAAAAAGAACTAGATAATATTGTTTTAGAAACAGCTAGAGCTAGAGTTTTACAAGGTGTACATTATCCTACAGATAACAAGGCCTCTCTAACTTTTAGCAATTTCATTTTCAGCAAACTCAATCCCAAACTCAGAAAATATTACAATGACTAGATATAACGACATATTAAATGGCATTAAAGAATCGGTGCAATCAAATAAATCAAATATCTTTCCTGAGAATGAATATCAAGAAGATAGATTAAATTTAATTTCCGAAAATGAAGAAGAAAGCCCGGAAATGGAAATGAATGAATATAAACAAGATTTTTATGAAATGAGCTTAGGATCAATCAAATCCATAATGATCCATGCGGCTAATATAATAAAAGCTTTAGAAGATCCAGACGTAAAAAACAACTTGACAGAAAGTTGGCTACAGGGTAAAATCGCCATAACAGAAGACTATATGATCACGATTCACAATTTTGTAATGTTCGGCAACTCTGAAACCGATACAGAAGGTAGCGAATCTGAGGCCGCTGATAGGCCAGGATTATGGGAAAATATTAGAAAGAAAAAAGAACGAGAAGGCAAAAAATATAAACCAGCAAAACCTGGAGATCCAGATCGTCCAGACCCAAAACAATGGAAAAAATTGACTAAATAATTACTTGGATTTAGGATGTTAGCAGGACACGACACATCATTTTTAAGATGGTTATACAATAGATTAAGATATAAATATATAGAAAACGAATCTATATTAGAACATTTAAAATATATAATTGACCATCTTTCAATTAATGTCAAAGACATATCTATTGATGATAAAAAATTAGATGCAATTTTGAGAAAATATTATCTAGATTTTGACGATGACAAAATTTTAGACAATGGTTTTACAGATGACGAGAGACACAGACTAAGACATACTGTAAAAAATTTAGTATTTGAAATTATTAATAATTAAGGAAATAAGGATTAAATAATGCTATTACAAATGAGCGGAATAGGTAGTCAAAAAATATCTTATAAAGATAGTAAAGAAGTACAATTTGATAATTTAGATACATACTTACTTTTAGCAAAAAAGTCTATATCAAAATTTGCCAATAAGGTTTGTGCTGGTTTGTCTATTAAAATGCTTAAAGACGAAGATGCCATATCTTCCGTAGCTAATTCTATAATGATGGCGGATTGGAGATGGGACGAAAATTATATAAATAAAGCGGGTACAAAAAAAAGCAAATATTCATATAGAAACCAATGTGCTATATGGTCTATACAAACATATGCGTCTAATATGTACAAAAAACCTAAAAACATAAGCAAGGTTTATAGTCTAGATTATTTAAGTGATAACGAAGAGTCTTATTCTATATATGAGTGTATAGAAGCAAAACAATATGATAACCCAATTAATAATCTGATAAAAAAAGAAGAAGACTTGAATCTTAAAACTATAATAGAAAAAATATTGCAATTAGATTGCTTATCTGATCGCCAAAAAGATTATATAAAGCTATATTATTTTGAAGGTTACACATTTGAAAAGATAGGAAAAAAATATAATATAACAAGAGAAGCAGTTAGACAAGGACTATCTAAAGCCATCAATATGTTAAAAGAATTGAGTTCTGAAAATGTCTGAGTTTAAATTCAAAATAAATTTTGTTGTTTTTTCTACAGATATCAAAAATGGAAAACAATTTGTTTTATCTTTAGATAAAGATAATTTAAAGCTTCCGCATGTTGATCTAAAAAAAGAATGGATAAAAAATATAGACTTAAATATTGCTGGCTATTTGAAAAATAATGTTATACAAGCTAGTGACTATGACTTAATCCCGCAATTGATATGCTTACACTCAAATGAAATCGCTAAAGACACAAACGAAATAAATTGTGTCTATGGCTTTATTGTAACACATACCGATAAATTGATTAATACTTACTGGCAAACTTTTACTATTAGCAGTGAACAAAAATATTTAAGTTTATTATTAGAATCAATACAAAAATTAAGATGATACAAACCATAAAAAATTTTTTTTACAAAAGAAAAAATAAACAAAAAACAGCTCCTGTTAATTCTATAACTTTTTCTTTAGATGATACAGATTTGCCTGAAATAACAATTGCTATAAACAATATCGATATGATTTCTGCAGAATTATTTGGGGAGTTATTATTCAATATTAATAGTGGTAAAATGCAACAATCTATTTTAGATATACTATTATCTCTATCTAAAGAAAGTCAAGATAATAATCTAATAATACAAAAAGTACTTTTGACATGGTCAATATATAATAAATATGAACAGAAAGATATTCAAGATGGTCCTATTATTAAACCTACATCATTTACTAAAAATTTAATCAATGAAGAATAAAATACTTATCATATGGGAAAAATGGATAGATCCTTTTGGTGCTGACATAGACGAAACCAAGTGGAACAGCTATCATGAAGATAATGATGTTGATTATGATTTAATGCTAGAAGATGAAGAAATAAAATCAAAACTCACCAAACCTATTAAAGTTATATCAACTCCTATGGGCTTAATACCATATAATGAACATACTTCATCAAGTAAAATTTTTAATTTTTGGGTTGGTCATACTAATTTTAATGTTACAAAAGAAATTTCTGATATCATAGAACTTTGTTCCGGTGTTGAAATATTAGACATATTTACTAGATATAGATTTAGAATAGGCATCGGCAAATGTTTTAATGATAGAGAAATTATGACACAAATAAAAAATAAAATACAGGAATATTTTGATGACAAAAAATCAGAATAACAGCGCGTTATCGCTACATGACATACATAATTACAACATAGATATCGATAACAGAGAAGTATATCTACATTCTTCTTTTGATACAGAAGAGGAGAACGGAGTTGATTATAGGTCCGCTATAGTTTTCGAAAAAAATATAAGGTATCTAAATTTGATATCTTTAGAACCAATAATAGTACATATGCATTTACCTGGTGGAGATTGGCAAGATTGTTTAGGAATATATGACACTATTAAAAATAGCAAAGCAAAAATAGGAATCATAGCCTGTGCTAAAGTTGAATCGAGCAGTAGCGTACTATTACAAGCTGCAGATTTAAGAGTACTAAGTTTAAATACAAATTTTTTGATTCATTATGGGTCTATAAGTGTAGACAACGAGCATAAGGCTGCTCTTAGTACTATTCAATGGAGCGAAAAAGAGAGCAATAAGATGATAGATATTTTCACTGAAAGGTGTATGAATAGTAAAATAGCTCAAGAAAAAAATTGGAAAAAAATGATGACAAAAAAACATATTATCACACAATTGGCCACTAAAAGAGACTGGATATTAACATCAGAAGAAGCTGTATATTATGGTTTTGCTGATGGGATTTTAGGCACAAAAAATTATCCAAACGTTGATTATATTAAACAACTATTAAAGAAAAAATAATGTATATAGATTTTTATATCAATGACATAGAAATCAATGAGCTAAAATCAAAAGAAATAGTAAAAGAGATATTGTCTTATGGATGTGTAAGTAGCATAACTGTACCTAGTTATTTGGTCAAATCTGTTAAACCTTTGCTGCCGAGTCACATAGAATTGTCTTGCTTTATAGATTATCCTATTGGCATTTCTGATAGCAAAACAAGACTTTATTCTATAGAACAAGCAAAAAAACTTGGTATATCTACAATAGATATTTCTATGCCACAATATTTAGCAGCTAATAGAAAATATAATAAAATTAGAGAAGATATACAAAATGTTATAGACACGTGTTTTTCTGATAATATAAAAATTAGGTATATTTTAGAGTACAGAATATTTGATCATAGATGTTTAAAAAAAATATGTGAAATATTTGATAGTTTTGGTATACAATACGTTTTTCCATCTACTGGTTACTTTATTGACAACCTTGCAGACAACATAATTGCTTCTAATTTTTTACATCAAAATTCTAAAAATATTAACATAATATCTACAGGAAATATATGGCTGAATAAACATTTTGAAATACTAAAAAAGTCTAAAATATTCGGGTTTAGAACTAATTCCTTACATAGTCTTAAAAATTTTGTAAGTTTTGATACCGCTTCTAAACTATAATTGGTGTAATAATATGCTATAATCCCAATATTTTCAGGAGACTGCATAATGGCGACAACACAAACAGATGGCACATCACCAGTTACATCAAATTCTACAGATAATAATGGCGGCACGATAAAAGCTAATGGTTCTGTAGGCGGAACATTTCAAAGTAGTCAAATTACACAACCCAAAAGCGGCGTATTCGGATCTACTGTTATAGATAACGACGCCGCAGACAAAGCTTTAGATTCTGGCACATTTGCATATGATAACGAAAGACCTATTGCTAAAAAAACCACAGTTTCTTTGGCAGAAAAAGCTAATGATTTTCTGTTAAGTGGAGCGGCGGTTCCTGGGTTAAGAAATAGTATACATAAAATTAATTCTGTAAGAACTCGTAAATTAACTACAGCTATTCGCAACAACAAATGGAACGAATACTCTGGAGAATTCGACGCTGGATTTCCAGAAGTTTCCGAAGACGTATTTGCTACTGACAATGCGGCTAATCCAACTAAAGAAAAACCTGGAGAATTTGTATATAGAGATGGTAGTCCACAACCAATTACGGACGACTACAAAGAAAAAACTAACTAATTTAACTTAAATAAATCTTATAAGATGTTATTATCAACCCAATTTATAAGCCAATGATACTTGTTTGTGTCGTTGGCTTATATACTAACAAGATAAACTCATATGAACGAAAATATTCTGCATTTTTGGGAAAATTTAGCCGCTGGTAGTATAGGTGTTGTTATTTCTATGATAGGTTTTTGGGTTGCTTTTGGTAAAAATGTGATAACAAAAAGCGATGTGTGTGAAATGATAGAAACCAAGGGGCCTTATGTAAAAGATCGTCAGTTTATTATGGAACGATTGAGTGTAAACAAAGAAACACAAGCAGCTTTTTCATTAGCACTACAGAGAAACACAGAAGTTATGAATGAGTTAAAAATCCAAATAGCAACATTAGGCCAAACTTTAGAAACGCTAGAAAGACGAATTGAAAATCGTATAAATTAAGGAATAAATCATCATGACTTTGATAAAATTAAAACGAGGACTATCTACAGAATGGACGGCATTAAATCCAGTTTTATCTTTGGCAGAACCTGGATGGGAAAAAGACACTGGTAAATTAAAAATTGGAGATGGTGTTACTCCGTGGAATAGTTTACCGTATTTACAAGCAGAAAATAGTGGAGATGTAATATTACAACCACAAGATGTAGAAGAAGTTTTGGCAGATGTCTTAGTTGCAGGAACTGGCATATCTTTGGACTATAGTGATGTTAATGATAGCCTAACGATTAATACTAACTTAATTGCTGGAAATAATATAGAATTAACACATAACAACATCGATAATAGTTTGTCCATAGCCACAGTTTTAGATCCGACTTTTGATAAAATACAATTAGATTTAACGGCTGATCCACTTATAGAAGAAGGTCAGATAGGTTGGGATGCAGCAGAAGGAACTCTGGATCTTGGTCTAGAAAATGATGTAAGTATTCATGTTGGTGAACATAACTTTTTTAGAATTAGAAATAATACCGCAAATGTTTTGTATGCTGGTCAGGCAGTTTATGCTAATGACGTTCATAACAATATCTTAATTGAAGCATCACCTTATACTGCTGATGGAAGTATAAGAGAAATACGTTTTATAGGGTTGGTACTAAAAGATATTGATATTAATCAAAAAGGTTATGCTATTAATTTTGGTCACATTGAAAAATTAGATACTAGAGGTAACGGAGCAGTTAACGGCGCCCAAAATTTATATGCGGCTGATGAACCAGCTTGGGTTGAAGGCGACATATTATATGTTCATCCAACAATTCCTGGCAAATTAACAAAGATTGAACCA
>Ga0070751_1000894_pt1 | contig 18023 bp, 19 predicted proteins | sample VirMetDEL_Aug_28_FD_78514 | JGI IMG/M metagenome (GOLD analysis project Ga0070751, IMG submission 78514) | Aqueous microbial communities from the Delaware River and Bay under freshwater to marine salinity gradient to study organic matter... | ecosystem: Environmental > Aquatic > Marine > Coastal...
AGGATATCCTCCTCCTTCTGCAGGTGTAAATTCTACATCAATATCACGTCCATTTCTCAAATCAGTGATATCTCCATAATCTGGATCAGCAATGATCGAAAGAAGTTCTGTGTAGATTGTTTTCCCAAATCCCCAAAATTTAACGCCTTCTTCTTCCTTACCTCTTACGATGACAGGAACATATGTTCTCATCTTCGGCTCAATTTTTCGACCCATCATCCAATCATCTTTGTCGCCGGTCTTTTTAAGTTTATCAGCGAATTCTACAATTGGATCTGGATTACCGTTAGTAATCGGGGAAAGCATACTACGCTTTGGAATGTCGTAGTGAAAATAAAGTTCCAGGAATGGATTTTCTTTGCGGTGAACGTAAGGTACAATGCGGATACGCTGCTTGCCCTCTGTCGGTCGCCATAGGTTAGACTTCTTGTTGTCTTGATTGTTCAGTGAACTTAGTTTGTTCTTAATTGCATCTAAATCTAGTGCCATAGTAAGTACTCCTTAATTGTTTAAATTAGTAAAAAGATTAATTATTTAAATTATTATAATAAGTTTTGGACGTTAATCCAAGATAAATGTTTAATTGTTTAATTATTGTTTGGGTTGCTAATTATATACCTTTTGATTTTTGCCATGGGTGTACACGATACCCGTAATTGCTTGTATCTCCTTGTTCTATGCTTCTTGCATGTCCTAACAAATGTGCTATTTTATTAGTAACAGTAGTCAAAATGCCTTTAAAATCTGAACGTGTTTGGACGGTTGGATACAATTCTCTAAATGCATTCATATAAGCAGTCATAGTTGCTGTATCAACTGGTTTGTCTTTGTAAATAGAAACAAGGTCACGAACATCATTTTTAAACTCAGACATATCAAGTCGTTTTGGTTTAATTTGCTCATATGACTTAGCTAATAGGTCAAGAGTTTGTTCGGAATGAGCTGTGTCTGCTTCTGGGTCAAGCATTGGTATTTCACCTTTTTGTCCTAGGGTTTGATACGGCTCTTCTTGTTCTGCAAGATTCTTGGTTGCGAATCTTTTCATGTTTTCTGCTAAAATATTTTTCTTTTTCATATGATGCCTTTTACATATATAAATATAAATATTTTTAGTTTTGTTACCAAGTAATCTTGCGAAAAAATTTCAATCTAATTACTCGATACCCAGAATCTTCATCCGTTAAAATGAATGAATTTTCAAATTGTTCCCATGGTAATATGAATGATTTGTCTAATATGCCGTTGTTCTGACTACGGATTACTTCATTCATTGCATTTACTGTATACAATGTATTAGTTTCTTTTTTGCGATGTATGCTGATTGTGTTCGCTCCTCGATTTCCATATGAGTCTGCGTTGTATGTGCAATACAAATCATTTTGTCGTTGTTCATTCGAAAATGCAAATATTCGGCGTTCTGGTATTTCGTATTTTGATTGTATATAATCTGTTATTATATTCAAATCGTTACGATGTGCGAATGTACATAATAACTGTGTTTTCAATTTATTATCCTTGTTCTTGTAAGTACGGGTAACCTTGTGATGCTGGCGCTTCACGCAGTACAAAACGGTATCTTCCTTGTGATAGATTGTCGATCACAAAATTGTTTGGCAATCCAATGTGTGGTTGTGGATTTCTGTAATTATACCAAACTAATCCTAAAATATTTGTAAAAAACTCATTCTTAATTGTATCCAATTCAAAAACAAATTGTTTTGGGTTTCTAACAAATTCATTTCGTTCTATACGCTTAAACCAAATAACAGCATTTGTATTTTCATTATTAACAGGTTCTCCAACATATATATCAGCGGTATCATCTTCACCTGCTGCCAATTGTATTTCTTCAGCATCATCATCAGATATCCAATATGATTGTTTTTGCCCGGCAGCATTTACAGTCATTCGTGTGTCTTTTACGTCTGTATCTAGTTTTGTTTTATAAAATATTGTGTGTAATTCTTTGAATCCTTCATACCAATTATGAAATGCAGATTTTTTCCATTCATATGAAGCAAGTTTATCAGCATCAATTGCTTCTGAAAATCTTGTTTCAAAAATCATAACCAACTTTTTTAATTCTTCAGCTGAAGATGGATCTACCATATGCTTTAAACTTTGATATGGATCGCCAATTTCATTTAGTGGAACAACAATATTTTTGTAAAAATCTTCAATCTTTGCCGTTAATGCAAATTTGGATGCCAACCCTTCTCGAGCTGGGTCAAATTTACCTGATTTTAATTCTTTAACTTCCCACTCACCATTTGACATAACAATATCATGTTGGGCCGTTCCGCCTGGTTTTGAATCTCGAACGCCTAATAAAATAGATACTTCACCATTACCCATTCCACCTCTTGCACCGCCAACGTTAACTAAAAAGAATTTTTCAAATGCTTTCCAGCCTCCATTTATAAATGATTCAATTGTATGTGTTCTAAAATTTTTGTTAAAGTTTTGTTTATCAGAATCTGATAGTTGATTGTATATTGTAATGATTTGTGTATTTAAATCAGATGGCAAACCTATAGACGCAATTTTATCATCGATTGTTGTATCAACATCTTCCTGTTCCGAAATTATGTTACCTGTTCGAGCACGTTCAACAATGCATTGAATGCTAGCAGCATCTAAATCAGTCATTTCTGATAAGACTTCACCTAACTTATGGTAATCAGAATCCGTTTGTGGATAGCCGGCTGGAAGTTGGTATCTCCATTCTAATAAAATTTTATTGATAATATCCATAACTATGATACACTCTTCATTTTACTATAAATATCTCCGTACTTCAGTTTCACCGGAAAGTTTCCTTCTTCTAACATTGTTCTAAGAGCAGGAACTACCTCACGTGCCTCTGCAGAGTCGACATCAAATAATAATGAATCATATGTATATAGTATGAGCTTCGAAGTTTTATCTTGCAAATATGCAACAACCCGTTCCATTTTTCGGACTGAGACTTCAGTTTCTAACGCCTGTAAATAGTAGTTGAACAATTTATTTGCTGTTACTCGTTCAACACCTTCCATTGTAATTGGTCTTCGTTCAACTGGTGTTGTGATGTATCCTTGTTTTTTATATTCGCCCCACAACTTCCAAATTAAATCATTTACTTGTCGGAAATATGGTATTTCTAAAAACTCTTTATCAATACCACCGTACAACAATCTAAACGTTATTTGTTTGCTTTGTTCATACTGCTCTTCAGTAAGTGTCGTTGTATCAAAATAAAACCGACCAAAATATTCGTGTACACTGCCGGCAGGCAATTTGTATTTAATTAAACGAGCAATTAAACGTACGTGGTATGCATCAAAGTCCATTTCAACTAATGCTCCGTGCTGGGAGCAAAAAGCATCTCGGGTACCATCTTCTTTGTTCATTGCTGCAAAGTTGAAACCTCGAAATGCATTGGAAGGTCTACCAGTTACGGTATGATAGTGATAATTGGAATAAACCTTGCCTGCTGTAACTAGTTTAGCATCACGAAATGAATCATTGACACATAGCCCCGTACGTTCTATTTCTGCAAATACTCGTGGATATCTTGAATTGAATGATAAATATGATTGGGTATGTTGTGCATTCATGATCATCGGCCAGGCATACTGTCGTATCTTTTGACACATTGCCGCATGCTGCTGAATTGGGATGATTGCATTTACATGTTGTAAATTTTGATGTCTGCTCCAATAAAATTTATGTGCTGTCTGATGATAATGTGTATCTACATATGCTTCGCCGTAAGTATACCACCACAGAGTTTTTACATCGTAGCAGTCCTCGTTTCCGCCCGATATAAGCCAGTTCTTTTTGTCGTGAACATAGATACCCCTTAACTCTAGAAAGTCGGAGAGACGTTTTGAAAAGCCCCTAATTTGTTCAGAATGATGTATAGGAATGATGCGTTCTACTTCCTGATCAGTATAAATGTATATGCAAGAGATGCGATTCACTGCTGCGTGCTGTTGAGCATCTGAATAAACAGGAACTACAAGACATTTATCACTCTCCCGTACATACCGCAGTACCGCATCTAATTCTGATTCATCATCCACTATCATACATTACTATAATAATGAATTTATTTCAAAAATACAATGTTATGCGTTGATATCTGCAGGAACTTGTATGTCGCCTACAATAGCAAATTCTAAATAATTGGTAATGAAGGTTGCAAGTTTAGGACACGTACGGGCTGCTACTGTAACTGCTTTGCGATTTGCATTTTCTACACTCGGTGTTGTTACGGTGCCTACAGTTTTATTTTGTAGCGGACCTTTGATAGTCCAACTCAATTCAACGGCTTTGTATAAATTTGGATCTATCTTTTTCTTTTTGTACAAGTCATGAGTATCTTTAGAAATTTCAAATATTTGTCCGTCAAATTTTTCAATGAAATAGCGTTTGAAGAATCCTTTGTTGATGTCATCTTCTGTAGGAATAGTTGTACTCGACGTTGGCGCTTGATACTTAGTTTTTTGGTCAGTCTTTAATGTTCTGTATCTACGTTCGTTTAGAGTGTCTTGTTCTTGAGCCTGATATGGAATAAGTTTTCTAGACAACGCCGGATCATATGATCCTAATGTCAGTACGGTGCCATCTACATATCTGTGATACGTTCCTTTATATTCAACAGTATCAGTAGTCATCCATTCACTGCCGGTAGTGAACAAATTTTCTGTAATGTCTTCTTTGTTATATCTTAATCTAGGTCTCATATATTACTCACGTTAATATTAGGAAGTAATTTATTAATACCAAATTTGTTAGAACCAGGTGGGTCTATTCGCACCCGCATTTGGCAGTCAAGTTTTGTTGTCCAATCATTCTTTACTAATATATGATCAGTTTTCATAATGGTAAATACAAATTGTTCATATTTTCCAGGTAGTCCGTTTACATTTATAATGTCTCCAAATCTAAAACCATATGTGCCATCTAATGTTAATGAAACTTCTACTGTCCAGACTGGTGCTGCAAATTTAAATAATGATTCAAGATCTTTCTTTGGTGTTGAAAAATATTTACGTAACGCAAACTTAAGATTATTTTTTACATCTTTTACTGCTGGTTGTTGTGAATAACGAATTTTACTAGCTCGTAACAAACTTAAGTTTGTGTTGTATGCAGAAGAATATTCATTTTCTAACCTCTTTTTTCTTTTAGGTGAATCTTTAAGCTGAGTCCACGCAAAAAAATGTTTAAAGAATCCAGTTCTTACTTCACTTTCTTGGCTGAAAGTAATACTTAGAGCTTTATAATCGTCTGGAATTTTGCTTTTTATTTCAAAATCTCGTACTACCGTTCCTAACCGTTGAAACCCAGTACGACCGATTTGATTTCCATTTGAATCATACGCTCGTATAGGTTTATTAACAAACATAGGAATTTCAGTAACATTTGTTTTTGGGTCTGTCTCAACAGCATTTGCATCTCGAAATATTAAAAATTGTATGTCTGTTTCATCAACTGATGGAACTTCTGAACTTGGTAATGTTGTAAGTTGCAAATCTATTGCATTGCCAGTTACATCCCGTATCATATTGCAAATTGCAGCGATAAATATGTCTATGTTATATGTTTGGCCATAGACCTCACCCAGTTTATTTTCAATATCTCGTAGTGCTTCTAAACTTATAAGAATATTAGCTGGTGAGCCAAATACTTTGTTATTAGAATCAGTTGCAAGATCTTCTTCTAACTCTTTAGTTTCATCTAACCATGGTCGTATGAATTTTCTAAGCTGTCTACGTCTTTTTGATGATAATGATTTTAAATCACTGTAAAATGTTATATTGTCTAAATTATCTCGGCCACGCGTAATTGTATCTTCTGTCCAACTTTCCAATCGTCCATAGTATATATCCTGTCCATCTCTTCTTTGATCATCTATCACTCTCGCAGAATCTGTTTCTGGGTCTCCTGCTTTATTAGCAGCTTTAAAATATTTTGAAGAAAAATATAAATCACTAGGAAATTTTTCAGAACCCGGCAATATAACTTTACTGTGGTCTGCTGAAACTAACTCTTCAAAGTATAATGATTGGCAAATTTCTGGGGCAATCGTTACTATAGTTGGAGATAGTCTAGTAAAATTTGTCGGCTGTATATTTCCAAATGCATCGGTGCCAGAACCATCAGGAAATATTCCTCCCTTTGCTGCAAACATTCCTGTTGGATCATTTTCTATAAGATCTAAATTGGTGTCGACAATACTATTAAATGACTTATTCCTTTGCATATTTGCATGTTTAGTAGCTACTAATATTTCAGCTGAAATTAGTTTGCAAATCATTCCTAATGAAACATAATATTGAAAGTTGCCATCATCTTTTTCAATATTGGCCATAAAAATATCATATGTTGTAGACTTATTATCACTATCTTTTGGCGGTTTTAAACGAAATTTTTTTCCGGATAATTTATCTCTTAATTCTGCTTCTAACGAAGCAATACTATTATCACTGCCGCCTGTTTTAATGTTTAAGTTATAATCATTTTCGATAAATGTTGGCTCAAATACGTGGTAGGTATTGTTGGTTGTATCTTTAAGAAATTGTTTTGCATATTTTTCTAATTTACTATGATATGTACCCGAATCTAATGATGCATATTCTGTGCCTTCAACTGGGCTGTTTTCAGTTTCTGATGTTGAAGCACCTATATTACTTATTAAATCTGTTGGTGTTTTTAAAGAAATTGTAGCAGAGACAGATCCATCAGATTCGTATTTAAAATCAAAACTCGATATCTGTCCTACATATCGTGCATAATTAGGTTTTCGGTCTAAACGAACACTATGGCCGATTTCAATTACACACCTAGCTAACATTTTAAACCAAGTTGGTTCAAATTCTGTAATAAAATATTCTATGTCGGGAATTAGTATTTTTACTTCAGCATCATTTAGTAAACCTTGGAATCCATCTTTTGTATCTACTAATGTAAATTGTATTTGTTGTAATACAGGTCCTGGTGGTCGGCCGGAGACATAATTAATATAATTCTTAGCTAAATTTTCTGGATCAGTTGCATCATATGATCGTACACCTTGGCCAAAATTTGTTATTTGATTTTTGCCTGCATTCCATCTATTTGATACATCTTTTATTATACCTTTTGTTCCGCGGAACCATGTGCCTTCAACAGTAGGGTTGTTGTCGACAGATAAACTTTCATTGTTTATTGCAGCTGCAACGTTGCCTACTGAGCCGTCGTCATTGAGCTCTAATATTGAAATACTACCCCATGATGTTCTGGAATTCATCCATTCAAGTTGTTCATCAGTACGTTTGTCTGAAATGCCGCATTCAGCTCTAAAACGTAATTCTTCTTGTATTTCTGGAATAACTTCACTGTAAAATGGCGTATATGATTTATCTTGTTCCATTAAATAACTCTATTTGATCTTGTATAAGTTGAATATTATTTGGTATTCTAATACGAGTATTGCCTGGTATATGAAATGTTCCTTTACCTAAATTGTTTACAGATGCAATAATCCACCATTTTGTTGAATCACCATAAAAACGGTCTGCTAACAAATCTATACGTTCTGGTGATGTAGTTACTATATATACATCACTTGGATCTAATGGAATAAAAGGTACAAATGTTGTATCTAAACGACGAGTTCTTTGTTCGTCTCTAATTATTAATGATTTTCGATATCTACTCATATTTTATCCTCCTCCGCCGCCACCACCGCCATTACCAAACAATCCGTTTGTAAATTCGCCTACTAATCCAGATGCACCTTCTAATGTTTCAAGTAGACCCGTTGATGGTTTTGAATCACTTAACCAATTGGAATCTCCAGCTCCATCGCCTTCATTCTGATCATACAATGAATATGCTTGTCCCATATATTGTGGCAAGTAGTCTGTTAACATTTTTAAATTCATATTAACATCAACACGCATCGGAACTTGTTTGTTTGTAGGGTCTTCTTCCAAATTAATTTCCCATGTAGTATCATTATCTTGCATGGTATAAAATAAATTAGATATTAACACCGGTTGTTGTATGAATAAATCGCCAATTGTTAAACGCAAATATTTACCTCGATATGTAATGTAATTGTTATCATATTCTGGCATAGTATATGTTGCAAGATAATTAAGTTTTCTCCACATTGGTTTTAATTCATCTCGGCTAGTTGCATATACTGTAAACTGTAAATCAAGATTTCTCTCAAATGACTCATATAAATAACTCTTATCAGCTCGACCAATATAATCAATCGGCTTCCATGACGGATTGAATGAATCAGTTAAACCGCTTAGAGCTGCTCGGAATGTAAATATATCATATTGACCCCGTGCTGCTGTTCTTGGTCCTAAGAAATGAAACTTGATAAAGTCTTTGGTTGTATTAGTAGGAGTTCCGATAAAATCTTCAATTGAATCAATGATCTTGCCAATTTCACTGCCTTGCAGCAATGCATCCCGTACTCCTCTTTTCCATTTATATACTTCTTTAGCAGTACCAACTTCGAAGTCTCTAACTGTTACTTTGTCTCCGCGGAATGGTTCAATAATTGCATTCTTATCTGTTGTAGGCGACCAAGACCCCAATCGCCATTGGGTCGATGCTTCTGTTCTTGTAGTATAATCCTTTTTCAATGCAGCTGGATCTCCTAGCTGTCCCATTCCGAAATATGTTTCTCTGTCAAATAACCCATATGATCCTGCAGTTGCTTTAGTATCAGCTGCTTCTTGATTTGATGCAACAAGTAAAGCAGATGCTGCTGAAGAATTGGCGTCATTAGTAAAACTACCATCTCTTCTTACATTGCCTGATTTTTTATATTGTCGGAAATCTTGAAACTGGCCTGTCGATGCACCCTTATCTAGTTGATCATAATCCAATGTTTCATATTGTCCATAAACATTGTCAGTAACGGCCGGCAAACGATACGCACTTCCATTAACACCACTGCCTATTCGACTGAGTGTTGAAATTACTGTTGCTTGAGTTGTAATTTCTTTAAGAGTCGTGTTGGTATATAATTTTGATTGCTTGTAATCGTCAGAAAAATAACCTGTTAAATCAATAGTACGTTCCTGATCATCAACCGTCGGTATTTTGTTATTAATAACAGTGTTTGCAAATTCTGATGGTATTGGCGATGGATGAGTCCATGTTGCTGATGCTACACCAGAAAAGTCTACGTTGTTGGTTGTATTGTTTTGTAAGTCTAATTGATTGCTGATTGGTGTTTGAGAACCTTCAGCTAATCTGAACACATCATAACTACTATCAGGATTGGGCGTAGAAAATGGACGATCATTAAGATCATGATTTCGCAATGAATCCCAACGACGTCCGAATAGATCAAAGTCAGAATATGCTCGTGGCAATCTGCCATTTTTAATTTGATCTGATATTGGTGTTTGTGTTATGAATGCCATTTTTTTCCTTTATTCAGTCGTGACTGTACCTGTACTTCCAGTACCCCTATTGTTTTTTATAGTTGTTTTTGGAGTACTCCCTTGGGTGTCTTGAATACCTTTTCCTACGCCTTTTCCAATTTGTTCAACATACTGTTCACCAAGAACAATATTAGCAAGGCTATTAAGAAACTCAGTTCCCAGGTCTTTAGCAAATTCCTTCATACTTTCCGTGTTTGTGTCGGGGTCTCGTGCCTTGGTTAGGATGTTATTCATTTCTTTTGTTAACGAATCAGCATTACCCAACGTACCGGTTATAAAGTCATCTGCATCGATGCCCAAGCTTTTGGCAAATGCTTCCGTTGCTGTTTTTTGTATTTCTTGACCTCTTTCTGCGACTGTTCTCGTGTCGTCCATGGGTATCCCGCTTTCTGCATCCACCTCATCAAATGCTAAGTTATATAGATCCATAAGTTTCTGGTTTTGCCCAATATCACCCATTTTAAGGTTTTCTGTGTCGAAGCCTTCTGCTGTAGCCAATTCTTTGAACTTTTCTAATGTTTTTTCTTCTTCTTTTGATATATCCCGTTTTGATTTATATTCCTCTAATGTAAGATCCGTGTTTTCTTGTTGTAATGCATTAACACCCTTAGTTGTTTCATACATTTCAGACATTTGTTCTACTGTTAAGCCTATGCCTTCAGCATACGCCCTCATAGCAGGAACTCCTTTTTTCTTTACTTGTTCAAAATTTTCAGCAATTAATTTTGATTGTATTTTTGCAATCTGATCATAATCGCCCGTTACTGCAGCCATTCGAAGTTGATTCATTTCTTTGGCTTGATTGATACCAGTCATTTGCATCGAAATTAGTTCCGATTCAATGCTTCCTTGAATATTTAAAAATTTTTCGCTAGATGTTCTAGAGTCTTCTAAAGTAGTTCCTAAACGAGTAGCTTGTAATGCTGCGGCTGCTAATTCTTCAGCTGTGCCACGAAATTCTTGTCTGGTGGCAGCACTTAAACTTCCTACTGCGTTTATTTGATCTCTGAATACGCCTGTCTCTCCAGTGCTAAATTCTATTGCTTTAGCTGACATTTGCAAGTTACGAAGCAATGTTTGTGAATCTTCTCCAGAAGCAGCTAAAAATCGTCCAAAGTTCAAAGCCGCATCGTTACTAACAGCTTGTTTCTCTGTCATTGATGTTATTAAAGCATTTAATGTTCCGAATTCGGAATTGCTTTTTTGTATGTTTCTAGCTTGGCCAGGCAATAGTTTTGAAAAATTAATAGCATTATTGAGTATGCTTTGATGACTAATATTCTGGTCTTTTAGTAAGTCTGCTTGTGTTTGAGATGGTGTTAGTATCTGAGCACTCAGTTTTGTTGATGTTCCTAATGCTTTATTAAATTGTTCTATTGGCTGTAAAAGGCCGGAGGCTGCCGTGGTTGCTTTAGTAAACTCGGTGGTTAATGCATCAATTCCTAATTTTGCCGCTGTAAGCCCAACAATACTGATAGAAATACTGTCTTTTTCCGTCTGCTCGTCGGTGGCGCTGTTGGCACCTCGGTTTAACTGATCGTTACTTAATTGTTCAACGCGCGGTAATTGCTTTAACTGTCGTATGAGTAAATGTTCGTTCATTCCATTCTCTATTTCTTATAAATATTTAGAACGGAGGTTTTACGCCTGTACTTTTAGTAGCTGTCGGTTTGGCTTTTTTAGTTTGTGGCGTTAGTATTTGTTCGAGTTGCGTTTTATAGAATTTTCGTAACCATATCGGCCAATTATATATAGTATTCCAATCCCACCGACCTTCGCCTAACCAAACTAAATAAAATATTTCTTCATGAATCTTTTTTTTAGAACTAGTACTCGGGATAAAAAAAGTCTGATCCAATCGGAAACCCTCTTCGGAAGACGCCTCCATGTTCGTCTTCAAATTCGGATGTTAAATCAATTGTAGGAAGATTGCTTATGATAAATGATCGAAGTTCTTTACTGTCAGAAACTAACATGTTATACTGCAAATGTTCTTTGATTTTTTCTTTGCTTGTTTCCCCATTCAAAGACACTATACTTTCAATTAAAAATTCAAATAATGGTTTATCACTGTTACGAACACGATCTTGTTGTTCTATTGTTAAAAATTTAAAATCAACTTGATAACGATCGTTTTTAAATGTACATACTCCATTATCATTAGCTTCAATCAAACTTGTTTTCAAATCTAGTGTCGACAAATCAATAGTTACTTTTAATTGTTTGTCTGAAGGTGTTGTTACTATTGCATCATACGTTTTTCCATAACTCAATATGCGAGCAGCAATAATCATTGCATCTTTATCACAATTTAAGATATCACCAAATTTAACGCCAGGTGTTACGATTAATTCAGTTAACAATCTGTCAATAGCAACCCCGTTGCGAATATATGATGCATTAGTTAGAATATCTTCATCATATGCAGTCATGTAACGCATTTCAATTTTACCGCTTCGAAGTGGATGATCCTTTGGATAAAATCTTCCTTCAGATGGTAAATCTACTATTTCTGTTGGTACCGAACTGGTTTTCTTTGCTGAATATTCTGCTAATGCTTGAGCTTTTGCTTGCTCTATTGGGTCTGAAGCATATTTTTCTGTAACTCGTGCCATTTATCTCCTAATAACTTTATTATAAATATTGTGAACAGTAAAAATGGGAGCCGTATAGACTCCCAATTTAAATATATCTTAATAATTTAGGATAGCGTAATCGTACGATATACCTAACTGTATTTCAACATTTGCCTCTTGTGCCCAATCCATTGAACCCCAATTTGCTGTATTCACATAAGCTCCTTTGATGATCCACTCTTCAATTTTATCACCTACTGGACCTAATGCGTGAAATTTAAGATCTTTCTTGTATTGATCTGCATATCCATCTCTACCTGTTACAGACTCATGTCCTAAACGAATCCATTCAATAACAGCTTGTGCTCCTGATGGTACAATTGGATCATAAAGTGTAATGTTAAGATCTTGCCAACGTGTCTTTCCTTTAAGTTTTCTTTCCACGTTGATATGATCAATAACAACCTGTCCGTTGTTAACTGAAGGTCTATCAACTGCTTTTATAATGTATGAAGGAATATCATCAATATACATGAAGAAACGATTCTGTAGTTTTGGTTCCCAATCTTTGAAAAAGATTTCTTCATTAGTTAAGATATCTGCCATTTGTATTTCTCCTCAATTTATTATAAATATGATGAATAGTAAAAAAGGTAGAGCCGAAACCCTACCTTTTATTACGTTATTCAACTACTATTCTGGGAAAGATGCTCCCGTTGGTTGAATATTGAAGTCTAACACAATAAATTCAGCCGTTCTTGTAGGTTGAAGGAATAATTGTCCATACAATATATTCTGATCAATCAAGTCCGGTGTATTATTTGTTTCATCCATAATAACTCGGAATGCATACAAACCTTGTTGTTGTTTAACTCTTTCAAGATATGGATTCACAATGTTTAAGAATCTATTTCTAGTAGCAGCAGTATTTTGTTCGAATACTAAATATCTTGTTGAAGAAGCAATAAACTTCTTAACCGTGATAAGCAATCTTCTTACATTTACTCTGTCTAATGCAGATGGACGTGATTGAAGCGTCTTTTGTCCCCAAATGCAAATACCTTGGCCTGGGAATGTTGCAATTGGATTTGTTCTTGCTTCATACAATGTATCTCGTTCTGCTTGTGTCAATCTTGAATAAACATCAATGGCTTGTGTCAATCCACCTCTGTTCAAACCAGCTGGTGCATACCATGGTGCAGCTACTGCATCATTGAAACTCAATACTCCTGGTACAACTACTGATGGGGGAACAAATATTGGAATATTTCTACTTGTATCAATAATTCTTACCCATGGATAATAAGTAGCAGTATAATTTGAGTCAATACTATTCACAGTATTAGTAACTGTTGCAATACTATCAGTCAATGCATTTGAATCCATTACATAGAATGTATCTTGTCGATCTTCTGCTAATGTTCTGGCTGCAGCGGTTACTGAGGGGTGTAAAGAGTGAATTATACCTGGTGTTATCAACATATTAATATCATATACATCTGTATTTGACAGTGCGGCAAACGCTTTCTTATAAGCCGTAGTACCTGTTGTTGATGCCCCGGAGCAATCAAATCCAAACGAGTTATTAGCAGTAATATTGCCACCCGTTAATTTAGGTAGGTTAGGTCTTGCACCATCAAATCCACCCTGCAATGGTACAATAAACTTACGTGTATTGATGCTAACATTGGTTGTAAATGTGTCTGCTGTTAATGCATCTTCCAATGATCCACTATATGCAGTAGTCAAACTAGGAAAGCCAGCTTGTGATGCTTGTGATACATCACCTAGATAGAAGTCTGCATTGCTACCTGTAGTTGCTCCTGTTGTTGGTATTGGAGCTAAATAGTTCAAGTTATGCGTATCAGTGAAATCAAAACCATGATAATTCTTGTTGCTAAATTGTGAGCTTACAGTCTGCGATGTTACAAATGAAGCAGCTTCTAAATTAACAGATCCAGAAATATTTGGAATTGGAGATGATAATGAACGGAAACCAAATGGAATCAACGTTTTGTCATTTGTACGATCTTTAACGCCGGCATCTGCTTCTACTCTAATATATTGTGAAATATTTGGATAATCGCCATTCACAAATACTTTTCCATCAGCATCAGTTGTTTGATATTGATCGCCAATTACTCTTGCAACATAGCGTGGTGATAAAGGATCTAAATTAACATTAGTATATGATTCAACAATTTCTGGACGAGCATCGGTATCATCTGAAGAATACGGTGAATTTGTAATGTTATTAGTATTCACTCTTCTTACTTCAACTGTAAATGTACCGAATCCATTTGGATCTGCAACTTCTGATGCAGGACGTACATCTCTAATACCAACTTTAACTTCGTGGTTTGTAGATGTTCCATGAGATAATGTATGGAACTTGATCAAGTTTTTTGCATTGCCGGAAATCTTTTGAGATGTAATCCATGGTGTTGCAGCAGTCTGATAGTCTTGCTCTACTTCAAATGTAGACGCTTTAACTAATTTAACTGTTACATCACCCAAATTATTGAATAATGCAGATGCTCCTGTATTTTCATAAATTATATATGCTGGGTATGAATTTGTTTTTGCATCGGATCCAATAATCTTTGTTAAATAACTATTAGATGTTGATACAATAGACCCTGATATGTTAGCACCCTCTACATAAAAATCATCTGCTCTTGTTACGTTGCTGTCAAATGCATATGATCCAGACAATTTAAGTGAGAATGAACCAGACCCTGCGTCGTCTAATACAGCATCTTCAAATATGTCATTGCCAGCGCCGACAGTTGATACTGGGCGAGATGGGTGAAGTACATGAGTCACATATTCTGCAGATGCAGATGTTGCAACAATACCAAGAAGACCATTGTCTAATTGATACCCATCTTCATATAATAGTCTTGTTATTGTCATTACTCCTGCATTACGCAAGTAGTCTTGTACCACAAATGGTACATATGTTTCTTCTGAATAAGAACCAAATATATTTTCAAATTCCTGGAATGATGTTACTTGGGTTGGAATCAATGCAGGACCTTTTACGGTAGGTCCAACAATGGCAGCTCCAATTTCAGAAACACCAGCCTGCAGGAATGATTGATCCTTTTCTACCGTGAATACACCCGGCGATACGATTCTTTCGGCCATTAAATTATCTCCTTGTTTGTTTAATATAAATATGAATGTTTTTTGCCAAACTTATGATTCAGAGATAAATACACCTTTTTCAAGATCAATTTGTCCTTCGCCGTAATGTTCTTTGAGTTTATTTACCAAATCAGTTTCTTGTGATTGGAGGGTTTGAAACTGTTGTAACAGTTGTTCTTGATATGCTTCAAGTTGTTGAGTACGTTGTTGCATTGCATATATTTCTTTTGTAGCTAATGCAATTTCTATGTTATTTTCAGCAAACTTTGTTCTGATTTGTTCAATTTCCGTAACGTGCTGTTTTTCTAATTTCTTTTCAGCCATTTATGATTCTCCATATAGATCCCACTTCTGTGGTTTTGGTTTTTGTATTTCTACTTCTATTTCTTTGATTGCAAACAATTTTCCGTTTAATGGTTCTAAACGATAATGTCCTTTGAATTCAGTCTTTCGCATATAAGTAGTTAGTGTTTGAACTAAACCTTCAATGACATTGCCTTTATCAATTACTAGTTCCCAATTATCACCCGGTGGAATACGTGTTGCAATAAGATCAACATGTTCTTCAATTTTAGTTTCGGGCATAACCAGTCCTATTCTTTTTCTTTATTATAATGAATTTTTGATTATAATCCAAACCTACTTTTTACTGCATTGTAATTTTGAAGAACTTCTGGTTGTGTTAATGCTCTATTATAAATTCGTGCAATTGCAACTTCACCATAAAATGTTCTTGCAGTATTGTTAATATCATTTCCGATTGCCATCACTTCAGCATTTAAATCAATATTTGTTCCGCTTTTTGTAGAATTAGTACCTTCCAATGTACCATCTACATATAATGAACATATTCCAAAATTATTTACACCAACTATATGATGCCAATTTTGGTCAAATACATTTATACTACCAATTGGAGCAGTCAAGTTTCCTGATGTAAAATCTGTTAAATATACTGCAGTATTCGTAGTTGAATATCTATTAATACTCATATTTTGACCAACTCGTGTTCCTAAGAAATTTGCATAACCACCACTTCCAGTTCCATCATCTGAACTTTTTATCCACGCCTCTAATGTTGCGTATTGATTTCCTATTAGTTGATTGGATGCGTATAAAGTTACTCTATCATTAACACCATCAAATGCAACACTCCCGCCATTCGTAGTTTGAAATGAAGCACCATTAACCAATGAACCATCTTTACCATTTCCACTTAAATCAGTCCAAGTAGTTCCACTACCAGGATTTGATTTTCGATTAGCTCCATCTAATGCTAAAACTAACCCATTTGTTACTATTTTTGGTGAATATCTAAATGCCATAACTTATATAAACCTCGATTTTGTTTGATTGTAATTTTGAAGAACTTCTTGTGATGATAATGCTCTGTTATACACATTTGCAAGTGCAACCTTTCCGTTTAGACAATTATTATTTTGATGTGTCGCTTCTACATTTCCAAATATTGCAAAAACTCTTGATGTTCCATCACCCCACGTGCCGCTAGCTGCAGCGGTAGTAGACGATACAGATTGCCCATTTATATATAATGCTTGAGTGTATGATGATGACCCATTATATTCAGCTGTACCTACTACATGAGTCCATTCATTCAAAGTTAAACCAGAAGTATATGTCCTATCCTTTGATGAATTCCCAATATTGATTCTCCAATATAAATACCCATTACCATTTGAAGCTATAAATAATGTGTTATAATCAGATGCATCTGAAGACATTAATCTTGGAGAGCCAGCTGCTGAAGTTCCTTCTCGTTTAACCCAACACTCATACGTTATTGCGTTGTTATCAGTTCCTTTAGTATCTGCAGATTCTGCAAATTGTATATTATCATTTGTACCATCACTATCAAAACAAAGACCGGCTACCGAATCTGTTACTAATGCCATACCGTTAGCTAATGTTCCTGTATTACCTCTTCTTGATAAATCAGTTACTGTAGCACCACTTCCTGGATATGATTTAGTATTTGCAGCGTCTACTGCTAGAACTAACCCATCTGATATAATATCTGGACCTGTACTACCTGCCATTTTCTTAAACCTCTTCTGTTGTATCAGTCCAATCCGAACCTGCTAGTATAGTTACAATTTCTGTATAAGTATATGGCCCTTCTTTTGTAGTTAAACCCGCTACTGAAGTTGGTATTGTTTCACCATCCCATTTTACAAAAGATTTTGAACCACTTACATTTAATCTAAGAGTTTCTGAAGAAGTTTCTAATACTTCTGAGAAATCAATACTTCCTGTTTCGGAAGTTGAAAAAATCATAAAATTTCTTTGTTCATACATAATTTATTCCTGTTTTATTAACAAGGTGTTACTTCTCCTACAACACCACTACTTACATCAAATGATGATGGTTCATCCATCCAATAAATTCCATCTGATGGGTTGGTACTTCCACCTGAATCGGTATATACTGTATCTCCTGTAGTTGGGTATGAACCTGCACCATCGTGATACCATTCTGCACGTACTCCACCAGATTCACACGCAGATACTCCATCCTCATATAGAGTATCATCTACAAAAAATGACGTAAGTGATGGTGATGCAGAATGGTCATACGAATAAAATTCTGATACCGCATGAGGTGTTGAACCATCTGGTTTTGATGTTGAGTTTGTATTGATACCAGTAGTTGATTGAGTTGTAAGAGATACATTTGATGGTGATACACCCATTTCGATTGCAATATCACCTAAACTTAATTGTCCTGATGCTGTTAGTGCCATTACCCAATCTTATTTTTAAGTTCATCAATTTGTTTTTGTTGTTCTTTGATAGTTTCAATAAGAAGTGGTATCAATTTTTCATATCTAAC
>Ga0070751_1000896_pt1 | contig 17996 bp, 23 predicted proteins | sample VirMetDEL_Aug_28_FD_78514 | JGI IMG/M metagenome (GOLD analysis project Ga0070751, IMG submission 78514) | Aqueous microbial communities from the Delaware River and Bay under freshwater to marine salinity gradient to study organic matter... | ecosystem: Environmental > Aquatic > Marine > Coastal...
ATGACAAACGAACAGCACCTTGAAGCACTAAAAGCTATCAAAGAAGTTAACAATTTGAAGCTGCAACAAAGAACAAAAATTGGCAAGGATACAGTCAAGGTCGAGTACAAGTACCAACTCATCCCTCTAAACAATGAAATGACTTTGATTTTATCTGGCAGCATGACACAGTATGACTTTCAAAAACAATGCAAAACAGAACAACTCTTTTTAGTTGTCTCTCTTCTAGACAACGAAAACAACGAGCTGACTTTCACTCCACAACAGCTTCAAGAAATAAAAAAAGACATCAGAAACCTAATCACTGTATAATGACTGACATAGAAAACGAAATCAAACTTCAAGCACTAGAGACTAGGCTTGATGAAGCAATCGACAGAATAAATCACCTCACACGATTTATCGAACAACCAAAAGCACCTAGCTTTTTGACAATAAAAGATGTTGCAGAGATGGCAGGACTGTCTAGAAAGACGATAGAGACAGACATCGCTGAGAACAGACTTAAGGTTGTACACAGAGGAAAAAGAAAAGTGGTCACACAAAAGGCTGCTGATGAATATCTAAACAAATAAAACACAATGCAAAACGAAAAACTAAGAGAACTGAGCGAAACTTATGGATTGTCTAGAAAAGACTTCTTCGTTCAAAAGTATGGAAACAAAGAAGTACCCTTTATGTTAAAAAGCGGTATTGATAAGATTCAAGCAATAGAAAACATCGAGTTCGACTTTGAGTCAATTGAACCACTGTGCATCCCAAATCAGTTAGTCACACTGAAATGCACAGCTCGCTGGGGTGACAGAAAACCTTTCAACACTATAGGTGAGGCAAGCAAAGACAACTGCAGAGTTTCTTATTTAGGCTGTATGGCTGAGAAAAGAGGCAAAGGCAGAGCCATCCTTACCCTAACAGGATTTGCAAACGAGGGTGTGTACGTTGCAGAAGAGAAATGGGAAGTCGAAACAGATGAACTAAGTCGAAGTAAATAAAAACAAACATGGACACAAAAATTGAATTGACATCAGAAGTTAACAACAAAGAGAAAGAGCTAATAACAAGAAAAAGAACAGCAAAGATGTTCTTAGATGATGTAGTAAGACAAGTACATCAAGGAAACATTCCTTCTGAGTTTGCAGCTCTTCAACTAAAACAACTCACAAAAGAATTTACAAACACACTTAAACAGATTGAAGAGATTGCACTTGAGAATCTAGTAGGCACTGATCACTACATCTGGGGTGACTATAAGATCACCAGAAGGGAAGGATCTAAGACAGTTGACTACAGTGATTGTGAAGAGGTCGTGCTGATGCAAAAGCATCTAGAAGAGTTGAAAAAGAAATACAGACAAGCACTTGAGGGTGTTGAGTCTGGAGCAACAGTCACCTTAGAGGGACACAAGTTTGCAGATGCAGAAGGTCAAATCCTTACGCTGCCAAAATGGAAGTACAACAAATCATCAATTGTTTTAACGAAAGCATAAAAGGGAGGCGAGCTATCTGGACAATAGAAAATGCCTCCCATAGCTTAAAATATAAAAAGCATGAAGCAATATAAAGCAAAATACCCAATTAAAGATCAAACAAAAGACCATCTACTCAGACACTATTATCTGACCATTTTAGATGAGACAGGGATTGACATTAAAGACAAATCTAGAAAAAGAGAACAGCAGGATCTGCAGAAAATATTCTGCAAGTTTGCTAGTTGGCATAAAAACTACACCCTGACATTTATTGGACATTTTTTAGGAAAAGATCACGCAACAATTCTGCACTGTTGTAAAAAATATGATGAGCTCTACGCAACTGATGTAGAATTTAGAAGGAAAGCAGAACACTTTCATGGAAGGTTTCACACTATAGATGGCGAGCAAGACGTACCTCCTGTAAAAAAAGCTCTCTCTGAATTAGTGCAAAGGCTTTCAGAAAAAACTGCAGCCAGAGTCTATGCTGCTGCTGTTGACATACTAGAAGGAACGACATCAGTCAGGATCACAAGAGACGAAATACATGAGATCATAGATAGGCAAACAAAATCATTTGAAATATACGATGAGTAAAGATCCTGCATTTTTAATGTACAGCTCTGATTTTCTCACAGGTGTCACTGATCTAACAATGGAGGAAAGAGGTCAATTCATCACTTTACTATGCTTACAGCACCAAAAAGGGCATCTAACAAAGAAGGTTATGCAATTGCAATGCCATGGCATTCCCACCGCAGATGTTCTGGCTAAGTTTCGCATCGATGAAAATGGTCTTTACTACAATCAGAGGGTTGAAAGAGAAAGAGAAAAGAGAGCTGCACATTCACTTAAACAGCGAGAGAATGCTCTTAAACGCTGGAACAAAGACAAATCAACTACTAATCAGACTCTATGCAATGGCAATGCCATGGCAATGCCTTTAGAAAATGAAAATGAAAATGAAAATGAAATTAAAGTTGAAATCTATCCAGCTTTTTCTGATTTCTGGAATCTCTATGACAAGAAAGTAGGATCTAAAGATAAAATAGAAAAGAAATGGAATGCTTTACCACATAAAACAAAACAGCAGATCATTGACTATCTACCCTCTTATCTAGATGCAACTCCAGACAAGGCATATAGAAAAAATCCTCAGACTTTTTTGAACAACAATAGTTGGGAGGATGAAATAATCACTAAAACCAAAAGGAATGGACAAACAAATTACGAAACAACAAAACGGGAAATTATTAGAAAGATACAATCCGCACAGATTAATGCTTCAGATGTCGAGTAAGGTCAGAACAATAGAAGAAGCTATTGACGACAAGACTACAGGCACAATCAATTCTGTGACTAGACAAGCAGGCTTGCAATTCTCAGAAGCTGTGCTGATGGGTTGGCTTGTTCACCTAAACGAACTGCTCGCTCTAAAAAGACCAATGACTGAGCAACAAATTGAATACGCAACTCACATGATTATATCAGACTTCGGATCACTAAAGTTTTCTGATCTGACTCTTCTGTTCTCTCAGATCATAAAAGGTCAGCATGGTGAGTTCTATGAATCTTTAGGAATAGATAAGATTCTAAAAATATTCGCAAACTACTTTGAACAGAGATGTGACATAGCAGCGAATAGATCTATCAGCAAAAACATAGAAATCAAACAGGGACTTGCTGAGGTCTCTACAGAAAGAAAATCAACTAAATACTAAAACATGAGTTACAAACTAGAAATGACAGGAACTGTCTACAAAATTGGTGACATAGAAAGAAAAGCAAATGGTTATCAAAAACAATTTCTCATTCTTTATGTTCCAGACATAGACAAAGAAGAATACTCAGACTACTTCAAAATTGAGTGGAACAAAAATGGAACAGAGAAAATCAAACAAGCTAACATTCAGGAAGGAGATATTGTGCGAGTCATTTGCTATTTATCTGGAAGCAAATGGCAAAGAGCACAAACTGATCCAGAAGTCTTTTTCAATAATCTGAAAGGGTTTGAAATAGAAAAACAACAAGATGATCAAACAGAAGAGCTTACACCTTTTCCAATGCTAGATAAAACAGAAACATCACAACCAGATGATGATTTACCTTTTTAATAAAGAATAGTCTGATCCGCTATAAGGATTCTTTTTTCATTTTAATTTTTTGTTTTTAAGTCGCTCCCTGCAGAAATGTGGGGAGTTTTTTGTTTATAAGCTGCTCTTTTTGTTTAAAGTTTGAGAACCAGAAAACAAAAGTCTATTTGTAGCTTTACAAAGTCCAGATAGCCATTTAATTATGGCTAAGAGTATCTACAGAAACAAAACAGTCCCACAGCTTTTAAAAATAGCTGTCAGACACTTTCATCTCTACATCCGAAATAGAGACAAGGGGAAGCCTTGCATATCATGTGGCAAAAAAAGAACTCTGCAAGCAGGACACTACTATTCTGCAGGACAACACCCATCTCTAAGATTCAATGAGGACAATGTGCATGGACAATGCCTCTCCTGCAATTACTACATGAGTGGTAATCTAATCAACTACAGGATTAATCTAACAGACAAAATTGGACTTGATAGACTCGAGGCTTTAGAAGAGCAGGTAAATCTATCAAAGAAGAATGCATTTAAATGGAGCAGGTTTGATCTAGTGGATATTATTGAGAAATATAAAGCACTAAACAGATGACTAAGGAACAAGCCATTGAATACATAGCCAGCAAATATGATCGGATCAAGAATTACATCTATGAAATAGATCAGAGATACTTCAGGCTAAAAGGCCAATATCATGAAGACATCACACATGATCTGTTCTTAAAAATGTATGCTGAGATCGAAAAAGCAAACAATGATCCATCAGTGATCAACAAAATCCTAGACCGAATATCTGATTCAAGTCCGTTTAAACTATACAACATCGTCAAAAACATGTACATAGATCTGATCAGACGAGAGAAAAAAATTGTGTCAATTGACGATCCAGACTTTCATGTCCATGTGAGAAATCGTAGATATTATGCAGAGCAGCCAGAAGTAATCCTAGATAGCGAAAAAGACATAGAAGAAAAGATTGATGAGTATGTAGATAGCTTTTACTGGTTCGACAGAAAGGTTTTTAACCTCTACAGATACGAGTTTAAAAATCACACTAACAACATGAGCAAAGCAACTAAGCTATCTGTCTCGACAATTTACAGAACAGTCAAGAGATGCAAAGTCAAAATAAATGATAAACTAAAAAAGCAATACTATGAAGAGCAAAGGTCTCGGAGATGACATAGAAAAATTCATCACTAAGCCACTAGGCATTAAAAAAGCTGTTGACACAGTAGCAAAAGCAGTCAACAAAGACTGTGGTTGTGATAAGAGAAAAGCAACTCTAAACAAATGGTTTCCCAAAAAAGGGCATCTGACACAGGATGAGTTTGACTACCTGACTATGTTTTTTGATTCCTACAATGGTAAAAGACTAAACAACGAACAAGAGAGAGATACACTATACAGAATCTACAACAAGGTTTACAGAACAAACGAGAAACCTACAACATGCTCTGCATGCCTTAGATCGATCATTGAAGACCTTAGATACGAGCTGTCAAAGTACGACTATGACTAAAAGACTAGAGAAAATATATAAGCTAAGAAAGCATCCAGACAACCCTAGATTGATCAAAGACGACAAATACTTCGCTCTGGTCAAGTCAATAGAGAATTTCCCTGAGATGCTAGAAAAAAGACCAGTTGTTGTCAATGAAGAACTTCTGGTATTGGGAGGCAACATGAGACTAAGAGCTGCTCAGGATGCTGGCATGTCAGAAATATGGATTGATGTTGCAGAAGGATGGAGTGAATCTAAGCAGAGAGAGTTTGTCATAAAAGACAATACAAATGCAGGAGATTGGGACTTTGACATGCTGGCTAATGAGTGGGAAATGGAAGACCTAACAAACTGGGGGGTAGATCTACCTATGCCAAAGATGACAGAGGAAAAAGAAGAAAAACCAAAATGTGATTGCTGTGGAAAATGATTGGGAGTTTACAATTGGACTTTATGGAGGTCTGCTGATAGGCATAAGACACTACGAACAAACTAACTGCACAGATTATGTGCTTTACTTACCACTGATTGATTTCTGCTTAACTATTTATCATGACTAAACACAGAGAAAAAATACTAAAGAAAGTAAAACCAAATGATCCGTTTCCAGACGACTTCTGGAACTATAGAGTGAACCATGTGGTTGGTTACTGGATTCCACCTCAGCCAGATTCTGGTGTTGAGGTCGAGAAAAGATATGGAATCATTCCTAAAAGAGATCCTAACTAATTACAGCCAAAATACAGCCAAATGGACAAAAATGAGCCAATAAAAAAACACCAATGGAAAAAAGGACAATCTGGCAATCCTAATGGAAGACCAAAGGGTGCAAAGAATAGATCAACAACAGCTAGGAAATGGCTTAATGTAAATACTAAAGCTGTCAACCCTCTAACGCTTGAGGAAGAACAAATGTCACAAGAAGACCTGATGACATTAGCTCTAATTAAAAAAGCCAGACAAGGCGATGTGGGAGCATATAAGGCACTCTTAGACTCTGGTTATGGTCAAGCTAAGGAAAACATAGATCTCAACTCTGATGTGCCTTCTATTGATTTCTCGAAGCTATTTGTTTTCAAAGATGATAGAGGAACAGACACAGATTGAATTTAACTACAAGTACAAGAGGTTCTGGAACTCTACGAGATACACAATACTCACAGGAGGTAGAGGTTCTGGGAAGTCGTTCTTCACAGGCATGTTTCTGCTAGGTCTAACACAAGAAGCAGGACACACAATCTTATTTACTAGATACACGCTTAGATCAGCAAGCGTTTCTATCATTCCTGAGTTCAAAGAAAAAATAGAGATGCTGGGTCTCAATCCACTCTATAAGATCACAAGAGATGAAATAGTCAACAGAGAGAATGGATCAAAGATTCTTTTTAGAGGTATCAAAACCTCATCTGGTGATCAAACAGCAAACCTAAAGTCTCTGCAGGGTGTCACAACATGGGTAATGGAAGAAGCAGAAGAGATTGATGAAGACTCCTTTGACAAAATAGATCTATCAGTCAGACAGAAAGACAAACAGAACAGAGTGATCCTGCTGCTTAATCCAAGTACAAAAGAGCATTTTATCTATCAGAGGTTCTATCAAGACAGAGGTGTGCCTGCTGGCAGCAATATGTCAAAGGGTGACACGACCTACATACACACAACCTACAAAGACAACATCGAGAATCTATCACAGAGCTACATAGCACAGATAGAAACAATGAAAGAAAGAAGACCAGAGAGATACAAAGCAGTGATCGAAGGTAACTGGATCGAGAGATCAGAAGGTGTGATCTACACAAACTGGAAACTAGGAGAGTTCCAAGAAGTGTCTCCAGCTGTCTTTGGTGCAGATTTCGGATTCTCTCAAGATGAGAATGTGCTTTTAAAAACGTCAATAGACAGAGACAGAAAGATCATCTATGTACAGCTCTGCTTCTATCTCAAAGCACTTACAACATCAGATCTAAGAACACTCTACAGAAAGCATGCAGGTGACTCACTGATCATAGCAGATAGCAGCGAGGTTCGACTGATCCATGAACTCAAAAACACATGCAACATTGTACCTAGCATAAAAGGTCAAGGCAGTGTGACATTTGGGATTGCTATGATCCAAGACTATGATCTAGTGATCCACAATGATGATCAAGCTGTGCATTTAGTGAAAGAGCTCAACAACTACATCTGGCTCGACAAGAAATCAAGCACACCGATTGACAAATACAACCACGCTCTAGACTCTTTGAGATATGCGATAAGCTATCAGCTTAAGAACCCAAACCTAGGCGAATACAATTTTTTCTAAAACCTAGACCGATAAACAGATTGACATACGTTTTTAAAGTATAAACAAATGACAACACAAAAGCTAACAGTACCCAACAAGCTGTCTGAGATAACACTAGGACAGTATCAGAAGTTCAATAAGATAGTCAGTAAAGATCCTGACATCGATTTTCTGAGAAAGAAAACCATTGAGATATTCTGTGGTGTTGAGTTGGCAAAAGTTGATCAGTACAAGTACACATCAATTGTTGAGGTCACAGAGATCATCAATAAGATGTTTGAAAAGAAACCAAAGCTGATCCAGAGGTTTGAAAAGCAAGGCATTGAATACGGATTCATCCCAGTGCTGACAGATATGACCTTCGGAGAGTTTGTAGATCTAGACACACTGATGAGCGACTGGGACACAATGCATGAAGCGATGGGAGTACTGTTTAGAAAAGTAAAACAAAAACACAAAGAGCAGTATCTGATTGAAGAGTATGACTCTGATAAAAGAGCTGATATGACGGACATGCCTTTAGATGTGGCATTAGGAGCGATTTTTTTTTTGCAAAGTTTAAGGAAAGAGTCTCTGAAACATTTGGAGTCTTATTTACAGAATCAAGTGAAAGAACTGTCGCCAGCAATGAAGAAGCGCTTCATGACAACTTCGGATGGTGGACAGCCTTCTATCACATCGCAAAAGGTGATCTGACAAAATTTGAAGAGATCTCTAGACTCAACTATTCAGCCTGCCTGACTTGGCTGAGTTTCGAGAAACAGAAAACAGAAATAGAACTAAAAAAGATAAGAAATGCAAAGCAAAGCTGAATTGATCAACTCTCTTTACGACAGAGCCTATTTGTCAGATGATGAAGAGATCATTCTTTCTGATGGCTTTGAGAAAGCACTGATCGGTATATCTGCATCAGAGCCTAAGATAGCCTACTATGATTTCTGGAAAGGAATTGACTGTGTGTTAAAAGCAGATCCATCACTAAGTTTTGATGAAGCCTTAGAGTGGCTTGAAGAGTTTGTAACACTTAAAATAGATACAGTTGAAGAGTTGACACCAATATTTATCAAAACAATATGAATACCTATTTCCAAGTCATTGATGATCTACAAGAAGCTGCTATTGCAGAGCCTTTTGTAAATAAGGTCACACAAGGCGACATCACAGACATAGACCTCAACAGGTCAAACATCTATCCTCTGTGTCATCTACAGGTCAGTCAAGCATCAATCAATGCCAGCACAATATCAGTAGATGTGTCAATTATACTCATGGACATTTTAGATGTGTCTAAAGAAGAAAACACATCAGAACTAAGAGGCAACAACAACGAGATCGATGTGCTAAACACACAGCTTGCTGTAGCAGGTCGATTGCATGCGGTTCTAGAGAGAAAGTCAGACTACAGACACGCATACCAGCTCGACACACCTTTCACATGTGAGTTCTTTACAGAGAGATTCGAGAATAACCTAGCAGGAGTTGCTGCATCATTTACAGTGACAATGCCTAACACAATGACAAGCTGCTAATGAAAGCTAGTGAACTAAAGAATCTCAAGAAAGCACTCAACAGGTTCGGCAAATCTGTAGTGACTCGATCTAGAAAAAAGCTCAAAAGCAACTCTAAGCTCGCTAAGTCTCTAGGATATACTGAGCCAAAGATCGACACAGCCAGAGGCACAATAGAAATGGAGTTTTTTGCTGCAGAGTATGCAAACTTTGTTGACCTCGGAGTGCAAGGAGCTAACCCAAGCAAGCTGCCACCTAAAGCAAGAAAGAGAGGCAAGCAGCAAGCACCTAGAAGTCCTTACAAGTTCGGATCAGGCAAGTACAAAGGCAAAGGCACACTAAGAGGTGCGATAGATCAGTGGGTGCTAAGAAAGAAAAACATCAAAGGTGTTAGAGATGCTCAAGGCAGATTTGTAAGTCGTAAAAGCCTTGTGTTTCTCATTAGCAGAAGCATCTATCTGTCTGGGATAAAACCTAGCCTTTTTTTTACAACACCTTTCAGGATTGCATACAAGCAACTCCCTAAAGACATCAAAGAACAGTTTGTTATCGACATAGAAAGAAAGCTAAAAACAACACTTGAACAATGAGTACAAAAATCAATGTCAGAAGTCCATTCTATTTGAACTTGACTGAGCCTACAGCTCCGACACCCCTATTTATTTGTGAAACTGCAAACATCCAAAATCTTAGCATTGATCAGCAAGGACAAATCAACCAGCCAACAACAGACCTAGGTACGATTTTGTCTGTCACCTCATCAGACTCCGATTTCAGCAATGACAAGTTTGCAACAGTATCAACAGCAACAGACAGAACAATAACAGTGAGGGTCTCGATACCAGCAGGCTATTCTAACACGACAGATGGGTATATTGACTGTGACAAAGTAATACAACAGCCTGCACTAGTCACCTCTGGATCATCTCCATCATGTACAGGTGGTGTGACTGCAAGCGGATCGATTCCTGCAGTAAGTATTGATGTAGATGGCGACTCTACTACGGTAAATCTAAGCAGCTATTTCACAAGCTCTGATCCGATATCATCCTACAATGTGTACATCGGCAACAACAGTCTAGTAAATGCTACAGTTTCAAGCAATACTTTGACAATCTTTTCTAATGCGATTGCAGGATCTACGAACATCATTGTGTCAGCAACAGATGGCGGTGCAAACACCTGTACAGCTAGTCAATCGATTGCAGTGACAGTCAATGCATCTGCAGTCAATTTCGGATGTGGTGACAAAGCGTTTGTTGGCGGTAGCATAACACAAGCAGGTGTGATCACAAAACCTAATTCAGTTGCTGTGGTTGGAACGATCAGAACAGTCTCTGGTGACACTAGCACAAACATCACCTCATATCAACTAAATAACACAGGAAGCACTAGACCTGTGACACTATATTTTGATCTCACAGCTCCTGCAGGTTTTGCCAATGCAGGTGCGACTGTCGAATGTCCTGCAACTTTTTATCAGCCATCTAGCAACCCAGCTTATGATTGTAATGTAGCAAACCTATCAGAACAAAGAATATCTAAAGGAGGAATTGTTGACTATGGTAAAATCGCTGTAGGAACTATTCTCAGCCACACATCTACAGCATCAGATTTCAGAAATGGGAAATTTGCTGAGGTTTTCACTGCTACGAACAGGACTGTGACTTTCACACTACAAATACCTGCAGGCTATAGCAACTCAGGCACTTTTACATGTAATAAAACCTTGCTGCAACCAGCAACTGCAAGTGCAGTAGGAACAAACAACTTTGTAATAAGCACAGCAAAACGATCATCTAATGGTTTTTGTGATAACAGATACAGTGTTTCCAGAGCAGTAACCTCTACAGCCTCAAGCTTGACTCTAGCAATAAATAGAACTGTGTTTCAAAACCGAGCACCTTTCTCTGGTGGTAATTTCTATTATGCTGTGAGCACAAGAAGAGTGACAGTAGGAAAAGGCACAGGCAGGTTTTACATGTGGCAAATAGATGACGAGGGGATCATACAAGACGTTTTGATTTTCAATTGTCCAGATATAGACGGAAACCACCCACAAGGCAGTGGAGGTTCACTTTAAAAATTAGAAAATGGCACTAGGAAGCGTACAACTACAACTTTATGTCTATTCAGGCACAGTCGGATCATACAATGCTGATGATCTAAAGTACACAATCAACAAAGATAGGATAGGCACAGACAACAATATTGTTTTAGAAATAGGTGAGCTCGTCAGAGACTACATAGACATCACTTTCAATGATGACTACACTTGTCATGCAAAATGGGTGACTGCTGTGGTGTTTTACAAAGACTTGCAAGGTGATTTGCTAGACCACAGCAACCCAAGCGTGTTTAGTTACATCGCAGTTGATGGCTATGGATTTTTTGAGGATGAAATAAACCCAGAACTCTCTAGACATGCACTGATCACATCTAACAACATCTACTTGCCAGAGGCAACAGCAGGAAAGCTACCGATCTTTGCAGAGGGAGTTGGCAAAGTCACAATAGACAGCTCTGACACACAGATAACAGATTCAGGAGATAGCAGTCAAAAGATACAATACATCACAATCCCTGCAGATAGCAGTGAGATCAAAGTCTATGACACCGATGACACTACTCTACTGAAAACGATCACAGTGACTAACATCTGTGAGCCTAAGTTTACAAGCTACAAAGTCACGTTTGTAAATAAGTATGGAGCTTTTCAAGACCTCTACTTTTTCAAGAAGTCAATAGAGAGCTTTGATGTAGTCTCTGAAAGCTACAAAGCCAACACAGTCAATAGATCATCAATAACATACAGCACAGGTGCTGCACAGAAACAGATCACCAATGTCAACGCTACTTCAAAGATCACACTCAACACAGGTTTCATCAAAGAAGACATGAACACTACAGTTGAAGAGCTCATGATCAGTGAGAACATTTACATCAGATACCAAGGCAAAACACTGCCTCTGATACCACTCACAAAAAGCATGACTCACAAGACACATCTAAACGATAAAATGATCAACTACACACTTGAGTTCGAGTTCGCCTTTGACAAAATTAACAACATCAGATAGATGCAACAGCTACAGCTTTACATAGAGGGACAAGAAGTCGAGATGTTCAAAGATGAATCTGTCACGCTGACTAGAAACATCACTGATGTCAAAAAACTAGATGCAGTCTTGACTGACTACTCTAGATCTTTCAATGTGCCTGCTAGTAAAAACAACAATAAGATTTTTAAGCACTTCTATAATTACTACATAGATGGCTACAACTCTAAAATCAAAAAAATAGCAGATCTGCACATCAATTACAAGCCATTTAGGAAAGGCAAAATCAGATTTGAAGGTGCAAGTCTAAAAAACAACAAACCTGACAGCTACAAGCTTACATTCTTTGGAGACAGTATCAAACTCACAGATGTTCTCGGTGAAGACAAAATATCTACACTCACAGAACTCAGTGTTTTTGACTTTGCCTACAATGACACGAATCTACAGGCATACATGAACAATGGTCTAGATGGAACAATTGGCACAACATCAATATTGAATGCTGTCATCATACCATTGATCTCACACACCTCTAGATTGATTTATGACTCATCAGCCAATCAAAACAACAATGTCTATCCATCTCTAATAACAGACAACAACGGTGTTTTGCTCTCACAGCTAAAACCAGCGTTGAGGTTAGATGCTATCATTAGAGCTATAGAGTTGCACTATGATTTGGAGTTTTCAGATCACTTTTTTAACTCTACAAACTACGCATACTACAATCTTTTCATGTGGTTGCACACAAAAAGCGGTGGTCTGTTCGAAGACCAGCAGAAATCAAAGCAGTTTAAAAACTACGCATTCACTGGCACTTCCTTAGACGAGCTAAACATTAGATCTAACAACTTTGCAATCAGCAACAGAAAGAATCACATAGTATTTAATCTGGATTTCACTGTTGAGCCTGCTGACTCGACTATTTCCTACAATCTAGTAGTCCATAAAAATGGCGAAGAGTTTAAGAGATTCGACAACCTAACAGGCAATACAAAAAACGGAACAGCACTAGGACAACAAATAGATCATGTCTCTGTAAAAAACGGACAGTTTTCTGTGTTTATAGAAACTGCAGCAGCGACAAACTTTGACATTAATGTAAGAATAGAAAGAGAAAACAACGGACTCTTCGGTGGTAAAAAAGATGCAACACTAAGCTCTACTATCACAACAATAACAGATGCAAATTTCAGTATTGCTGCAAACCTTCCTGAGATGAAAGTCATAGACTTTTTGCAGGGTCTATTTAAGATGTTCAATCTAGTTGCTTATGTAACAGACGAGCAGATAGTAGTGCAGACACTAGACGACTACTATGCAAGTTCTACTGTGATACATGACATCACATCGTTTGTAGATTCGACAAAAAGCCAAGTTGATAGTCCAATACCTTTCAGACAAGTCAACCTAGGCTATGAAAGCACAGAGACCTTCTTAGCAAAGAGTTTTAAGAAAATAAACAACAGAGACTGGGGGAAAGCTGAGTACACAGAAGACAGCTACATTCTAACTGGATCAACTAAGGATAAATACGAGGGCGAAACTTATGAAATAGAACTCCCATTCGAACACATGCTTTTTGAGCGGTTTACAGATGCAGCAAATGGCAATCTGACAAACGTACAATGGGGTTGGCATGTAGATGAGAAACAGTCTGCAAATTCAGAGCTGCCTGTTTTGTTTTATGCTGTTGGTCATCTAGGGTCTATTAGTGTCAGAACACTATCAGGAACAAAGGTCACTATCTCGACTCCTTACATGCCCTCAAACTCACAAGCTATTTTTTCAAATTATGTACAGACAGGCATGTCGCAATCAATCAACTTTCATGCTGAGGTTGATGAGTTTGCTGGTGTAAGCAATGAAAAAACACTATTTAAGACTTACTATCAAGACTACATCACAGATCTATTTGATGAGAGAAAACGAATCACTAAGGTATCTGCAGAGTTGCCTCTGAGTATAACAGAAACACTAGAACTTAATGACGACATAAAAATATTCGACAAGCTCTATAGGATAAATAGTATCACTACAAACTTTGAAAATGGAAAGAGTGAACTAGAGCTGACAAACATCCTTAGATCAACAGAGTTTGCATCACAGGTCGATACACTTACGACTCCGATCACAGTCTTTGGTGTGCCAATAGATGTTTCTAGCATAGACATCACAGTTGATGATACAAACATATCAGTAGATAGTGTGAGCACTGTAGGTGATGGCTTTACACTGCCTTCGATCATAGATGACACTCCAGCTCCGATTTTACAGAACATAATATCAGACAACAAAATAGACACTAGTGAGGTGACTGCAGCAACTGTCAATTTTGTTTCTGCTGTAGGTGCTATCAATCAAATCATTTTTCAGTTTGAGATCACACAAGGAGGAACTGTGGGTGATCAGGAGAATGTTGATGAGTATGGATTCTTAGTGGCAGACTCTGAGGCAACACTCACTGCTACAGATGACATAGACACTCTAAAAACAGCAGCAGGTGTACAACTAATTCATGTAAACAAAGACACCATCTATGCAGGTGCAGGCTCACCTTTAGATCTAACAGCAACACCTAGGATCAAAAGAGCTATGATCACAGCACTGAGTCACCCCACCACTAAGTATGTAAGGTTTTATGTAAAAACAAACACTGATCCTAACTTTGAAACTGCAAACACTATCACAGGTGTGTTCTCAGGAAGCACAGATAACGGAGCAGGAACAAACACATCAACAAGATCAGAGATTCTCTATGTGAACAATGCAGGTTTTGGCAGCGAAGGCTACAGCACAATCCCTACAAAAGCACAGATCGAAGCCAACGCATACACTACACAAACCAATTCTAAGTGTGGCGATTATACACTAAACCCACAAACATGGAGGCACAATGGACTAGAGCGTTATCCGCAGGTTAATGATTTTGTAAGTCAAAAAAGTTCTGCAGGTGTTCCTAACTACTCTGGTGGAACAAACTCTTTTGTTGCTGCCTATGGTCAGACAAATTACTTCGCATTGAGTGTCGGTGATCATTTTGATCAATATGTTCTATATGGCAACAGACACAGAAAGGTCAAGCAGCTTATTGTGGTGGAATATGCAACTGCAAAAGTTGTTGCTGTGTATGTATGTGAAGAAATCAAGGTCTTCAACAATGCTCTGCTTTTGACATCGTTCTATCTGCCTCTGCAGGGCAAAAACACACAAGGTAGATGCGGAGTTGACTATAATCTGTCACAAAATATAAGCTATGAAATAGCACACAACGGATCTGGTGCAAATCCAGATGTAGGTGATCAAATAAGATTTACAAAAGTGTATGGCACACCTGTGACTACATCTTTTTATAATAATCAGTCAAACTTTTCTTCACATGCTACTGTTTACAGTCAGATTGTAGGTACAGGATATGACTACCACCAGTTTATGTTGACAGATGAGAGATTCTTTGTCAGAGCAATAATCACAGTCCAGCAAAGCACTGCTGAGGTCATTAACACACACTATTGCGAATGATTAAGAACATAATTGACATGCTAGAGATCATAAAAGATGATCATAGAAACCTAGGAGAACTCGGAAAGATAGCTCTAGGCAGAAATAAGATGCCAGAGACAATAAAAGAAGGATTGAAACTAATTAAGTACAAGATATGAGCCAAGAAGTTAACATGAAACTCAACATTGACAGCAAAAACGCTCAGAAAAACATTGATGCTGTTAATGATAAACTAGAACAGACATCACAGCAGTCTAAAGATCTGACAACTGATGTCTCTGAGATGGGCAACCAGCTAGATGCTGTCACAGGAGGTGCAGTGTCAGGATTCAATGGCTTACTAGGCACGCTCAAAAACGTCACAAAAGGCTTTAGAACACTCAAAGGAGTTCTACTAACTTCTGGTATTGGTGCGATTGCTCTTGCAATAGGTGCTGTTGCACAGGCTTTTAAAGACTCAGAGGAAGGTCAAAACAAGTTTGCTAAAATCATGGGAGTCATTGGCTCTGTAGTGGGCAACCTAACAGACAAGCTCTCTGACTTAGGAATGATGGTTTTAGAGAACCCTTTAGGACTTTTAGAAGAGGTTGGCAAAAACATAATGAATAGGCTCAAGGGCATTATCATGCTCGTTCCTAGTCTTGGCAAAGCACTTGGTCAACTACTCAGTGGTGAGTTCAAAGCTGCAGGTCAAACAGCATCAGATGCTTTTCTTCTGGTTGCAACTGGAGTTGAGGATGCGACAGAGAAAATCAAAGAGTTTGGCAAAGAGGTAGTTGAGGATGGTAAAAAGGCAACAGAGGTTGCTGACCTTAGAGCTAAAGCAGACAAAGCAGAAAGAGCCTTGATAGTAGGTAGAGCCAAAGCCGACAGAGACAGAGCTGCTCTTTTAGAGAAATCTGTTGACAAAGAAAACTTCACAGTGCAGCAAAGAATAGAGTTTCTAAAACAGGCTGCAGCAGTAGAGGAAAACATCACAAAACAGGAAATAGAAGCAGCAAGACTCAGAGCTGAAGCTAAGACTCTAGAAAACACATTGTCCAAATCCACAAAAGAGGACATGATTGAGGAAGAAGAGCTAAAAGCTAGATTGATTCAACTAGAGACTGCTAGACTTGTCAAGCAAAAAGAGGTCACAGGACAGATCATCGCCTTTACAGCAGAAGAGGCTGCAGCAAAGAAAGCTATTGCAGACAAAGAAGCAGCAGAGAAAAAGGCAAGAGAGGACAAACTAGCTGCAGAGGAAAAAGAGAGAAAAGATAAGCTAGCAAAAGAAGAAGAAGAAAGACAAAAACTCAAGGAAGAATCTGATGAAAGAATAGCTGCAGAAGAGCAGAGACAAATACAAGAAGTCAATGCAGCTAAACATGCAGCAGCAGATCAAGCAATAGCCTTATTTGGTGCAGAGACTAAAGCAGGCAAAGCAGCTCTTGTGGCAAAGCAAGTTATGAATGCAATGGAACTCATAGAATCTGCTAAGAAAACAATCACACTATCATCACTAAAAGTTGCAGAATCAAATGCAGCAGTTGCACAAGGTACAGCAGAGACAGCCAAAATAGGTTTTCCACAGAACATCCCTATGCTTATTGCTTACGGATTGCAGGCAGCAGGGATTGTGATGTCAATGAAACAAGCGTTTGGTGCTGCTAGAAATGCAGCAGCCTCTGCTGGTGGTGGTGGCGGTGTGTCTGCACCTCCTTCTAGGACTCCTGCATTCAACATTGTCGGATCATCACCTACAAACCAGATAGCAGAAGCACTAAATGGACAGAACCAAAGACCAATAAAAGCATTTGTGACCTCTTCAGATGTATCATCTGCACAGTCACTTGACAGAAATATAATTGAAACAGCTAAAATCGGATAATTATGAAAATAGTCGAACTAATCCTAGATGAAGAAAATGATGACATCGGAGTGTCTGCTCTAAGTCTAGTTGAAAACCCTGCAATTGAAGAAGACTGGGTTGCACTTAAAAGTCAAGAAATTAAGTTTGCTGAGGTTGACAAAAGCAAAAGGATTTTGATGGGTGCAGCACTAATTCCAAACAAGCCTATCTACAGAAAATCAGATCAAGGTGAGGAATACTACATTTTCTTCAACAGAGAAACAGTAGAGAAAGCATCACAGATGTTTTTTGTCAATGGCAATCAATCAAACTCAACTCTAGAGCACAAATACAAGCTCGAAGGAATGACAGTAGTTGAGTCTTGGATCATAGAGAACAAAGACAAGGACAAGTCTGCTCACTATGGGATGGATTTGCCAGAAGGCACTTGGATGGTGTCTATGAAAGTCAATGATGACGACATCTGGAACAATTTCATTAAGACTAAAAAAGTTAAAGGATTCTCTATAGAAGCTTTTTTCTCAGAAAAGGCTACTGAGAGACCAAAAGACAAAACAATTGATGAGAAGCTTGCTGAAATGGAAAATGAGGAAGCTGAGTTCATGATGTCAGAGGTCAAAGACATGCTAGGCTATGGCAAAAAGAAAAAGAAGAAAAAGAAGTACAAGATGGAGTCTTTTTCTGACTATCCAGATGCTGTGAAAAACAATGCAAA
>Ga0070751_1000897_pt1 | contig 17994 bp, 20 predicted proteins | sample VirMetDEL_Aug_28_FD_78514 | JGI IMG/M metagenome (GOLD analysis project Ga0070751, IMG submission 78514) | Aqueous microbial communities from the Delaware River and Bay under freshwater to marine salinity gradient to study organic matter... | ecosystem: Environmental > Aquatic > Marine > Coastal...
AGCAGCTGGGCGTGCGCCTGTTCCAGCGCACCACGCGGCGGGTACACCTCACCGAAGAAGGCGAGCTGCTGCTGCAGCGCTGCCGACGCGCGTTGGATGAGCTGTCCGAGGTACAAGCCGACCTGGCCCAGCGCCAGCAGTCGCCCCGCGGCCTGCTGCGGGTGGGGCTGCCCACCATCGGCTACCGCTTCCTGCTGCCGCTGTTGCCACTGTTCCGGCAACGCTACCCGGACGTGCAGCTGGAGCTGGACTTCAACGACCGCCTGGTAGATGTGGTCAGCGAAGGGCTGGACGTGGTGATCCGCAGCGGTGAACTGGCCGACTCCAGCCTGATGGCGCGCCGCCTGGGACCGTTCCACTTCGTGCTGTGCGCCGCGCCGGCGCACCTGCACGCGCACGCAGAACCGACCACGCTGGCGCAGCTGGCGACGCATCCAGCGGTGCGCTTCCGCTACCCCACCACGGGCAAGCTGCAGCCGTGGTTGCTGCCCGGGCACGATGGCGATGCCGGCGCCGCGCTGGCCACGGTGATGACCTGCAACAACATGGAAGCCCTGCTCGCCGCCGCGATCGGGGGGCTGGGCGTGGCGTGGATGCCCGACTTCCTGGCCGCCGACGCGCTGGCCGACGGCCGGCTGCAGGCGCTGCTGCCCGACCACCCGCGGCAGCCCGGCCAGTTCTCACTGCTGTGGCCGGGCACGCGGCAGCCCAGCGCGCGCCTGCGGGTGTTCATCGACTTCATGGCCGAGCACCTGTTCAGCGCCGCACCGTCGCCGCCTGCTGCACGCGCGCGGCGCTGACCGCTCCGGCCGCATCACGTACCATCGCCCGCATCCCTGCCAGCCCTGCGCCAGCCGAATGCAACGATCCATCCTCAACGCCTGGTTCCTCGTGCACAAGTGGACCAGCCTGGTCTGCACCGTGTTCCTGCTGCTGTTGTGCCTGACCGGCCTGCCGCTGGTATTCGGCGAAGAGATCGCCCACCTGGCCGAACCGCACGTGGACGCACCGGCCACCGATGCCGCCCCGCGCGATCTGGATGCACAGGTGCGCACCGCGCTGGCGCAGTACCCGGGCAACGTGCCGCTGTTCGTCGGCTGGGACCCGGACGCGCCCACCGTGTACGTCAACACCGGTGCACGCGCCGACACCCCACCGCCGCAGATGCAGACCGCGCTGCTGCACGCGATCAGCGGCGAGGTGCTGCCGGCCGCGCAGTTCAACGAAGGGGTGATGTACTTCCTGTACCGCCTGCACACCGACCTGTTCCTGGGCCTGCCCGGCATGCTGTTCATGGGCGTGATGGGGCTGCTGTTCGCCGTGGCGATCATCTCCGGCCTGGTGCTCTACGGCCCGTTCATGCGCAAGCAGCCGTTCGGCACCCTGCGTACCGGGCGCAGCCGTCGGCTGGCCTGGCTGGACCTGCACAACGTGCTGGGCATCGTCACCCTGGGCTGGGCGCTGGTGGTGGGCATCACCGGCGCGATCAATACCGTCGCCAAGCCGCTCGAACAGGCGTGGCAAGGCGAGCAGCTGGGCGAATTCGCCGCACGCTACGCCGGCCAGCCACGCCCCACCACGCTGGCCTCGCTGCAGGCAGCGGTGGACACCGCGCGCGCTGCGGAACCGGGCATGCGCCCGGCCTTCGTCAGCTTCCCCGGCACCGGCTACAGCGGCAACCACCACTATGGCGTGTTCATGCAGGGCAACAGCGCACTCACCGAGCGCCTCTACCGCCCGGTGCTGATCGACGCGCAGACCGGCGCGCTCACCGCGCAGCCGCAGCTGCCGCTCTACATGAGCGTGCTGCTGCTCAGCCAGCCGCTGCACTTCGGTGACTACGGCAAGCTGCCCTTGAAGATCCTGTGGGCGCTGCTGGACCTGCTCACCATTGGCGTGCTCATCAGCGGCCTGTACCTGTGGTTCAAGCGCGGCAGCACCGCGCAACGGGTAACCGAACTCGAACGCGCCGCGCGCACCGGAGCACCCGAATGAGCCGTCCTTCCGACGCACCGCGCAGCCCGTTCGTGGCCCCGGCCTGGATCGCCGCAGCCAGCCTGCTGGGGCTGGTCAGCGCGTTGCTCGGCGATGGCATCTTCGATGTGGTGTCGTGGCTGATCTTCGCCGGTCTGGTGGCGCTGGCCGTGCGCGCCTGGGTCAAACGCACCCGCTAAACTGTCCGGCCTGCACACCGAGCGACCACCGTGACCCTCACCCACCGCAACGTGCTCAACCACCTGGCCGGCGGCGAACTGGTTGAGGCGATCGAATCTGACGTGAAGCGCTGCGCGTTGTGGGCGCGTCTTTCCCCCGACAAGGCTGCGCGTGAACCGGCCGAGATCGGCGCGGAGGTCATTGCCACCCTGATGCTGCGCTGGCAGTGCATCCTGGACAGCGACGACAGCATCACCACCCCGCTGTACCGCCACACCACCGCACTGGCGCTGGCCACCGCAGTGCACCAGCAGGGGTTCGCATCCGCCGCGGTGACCGCCCAGGCCATCGCGGCGATCAGCGCCTTGAGCGAGGCGGGGGCCTTGAGCGATCACTTCCGCCGCAAGCGCGCGCAGATCGCCAGCCTGTTGGAAAGCGAACCGGTGATGCCAGCGCGCCGCCCGGGCATGCAGAAGTCCTTCACCCGATGGCGCGCCGGTGACATCGCCTCGGTGCAGGTGGACGGCCAGTACCATGCGTTCTACGTGCTGAGTGCCAACCAGGGCGCACCGGTGGTGGAGTTCTATGACTACCTCAGCCCTGTCGCGCCCACCCTGGACGTGCTGGCGACGCTACCGGCGCGCGGCACCTCGCCGGATCCGAAGGACAACTACCTGCATCGTCTGGCCCTGTACGGCCTGGTCCACCAACCGGATCCAGCGAACCAGTTCGTTCTGCTCGCCAGCGCCGCCGAAGGGCCGGACAACCGCCACCTGCTTCGCCGCGACGGGCTGTACACCGTCAGCGACGTGTTCCGCACCCTCCATTGGCTACGTGCGTACCGCTGAACCGCATAGCGTCGCCGTCCAGCGCGCGGGCTATGCTGTTCGGCCTTCCACGGACCGGAGCCGTTCATGTCGATCACCCATCGCAGCATTCTCCAGCAGCTCGCCGGCGGCGATCTTGTGGATGCCATCGAACGCGACGTGAAGCACTGCGTGCGGCGCGCGCGCTCCGGTCCCGATCCTGCCGCGCACAGCCAGGCGACCATCGGTGAGGGCGTCGTCGACACGCTGTTGATGCGCTGGCACCACATCCTGGACAGCGACGACACGGTCGCCACGCCGCTGTACCGCCACACCACCGCGTTGGCCCTGGCCACCGCCCTGCATCAACAGGGCATCCAGTCCCCTGCGTTGACGGCCAAGGCGCTTGCCGCGATCAAGGCCCTGAACAAGGCGGTGGCATTGAGTGACCACTTCTACCGCAAAAGCCCGGACATCGTCCGCCTGCTCAAAAGCGCACCGGTGATGCCGGTACGACGCCCGGGCCTGCAGAAATCACTCACGCGCTGGCGCGCTGGTGACGTTGCGTCCATGCAGGTGGATGACCACTACCACGCGCTCTACGTGCTGGAGATCAGCGACGGTGCGCCGGTCGTGGCGTTCTACGACTACCTGGACCGCACTCCGCCCACCTTGGAACGGCTGGCCAACGTGCCGGAGCGCGGCACCTCGCGCACTCCGGAAAACAGCTGCCTGGACCGGCGCGCACTCTACGGGCTGGTCCACCAGCCGGACCCCGCCAACCAGTTCGTGCTGCTTGCCAGCGGTGCCGACGCCCCGGACAACAGCCGCCTGATGCGCGGTGACGCGCTGGAGACCGTCACCGATGTGTTCCGCACGATCCAGCACCTGCGCGCCTATCTGTAAGCGCGTCGCGCCGCACATCCACAGCTGGAGCGCGAAGCGCGCGTCGTCACCCTCGATGGACCGGTACAGGATCTCGCCGCAGCGCGGCCGTCAGCGCGATTCCGCCACCGTCGGTGCAATGGCCGGCCACTGCCCGGCGATGTCTTCGATGCTGCCGGCACGCACCGCACGCAGATCGCGCGGATAGGCCACGCCCTCGGCCTCGGTACTGCGCGTGGCATGGAACTGGCCGTTGCTGGCCCGCAGGATCCAGCCGCCGTCCACGCACGCCGGGGACACCAGGAATGCCACGCCGGGGGCCACCGCATCCGGATGCAGCTCGTCCGGCTCGCCTTCCACGCCCCACATGCGGGTCTTGGCCACCGGCGACACCGCGTTGACCACGATGCCATGCGGCGCGCCCTCGGCAGCCAGCACGTTGACGATGCCCACCGCCGCCAGTTTGGCTGCGGCATAGGCTGCCAGCCCCTTCTGCACGTACTGCGGGTACAGCGCACGGTCGGAGGTGGTGAGTACGATGCGACCGTGGCGGTTGGTCTGCATCGAGGGCCACGCGGCCTCGGCCAGCCACAGCGGCGTCTTGGCGGCGAGCGTCATCATGCGATCGAAGTGGTCATCGTCCAGTTCGTTGATCGACTGGTACTCCACCCACCCGGCATTGTGGATGATGAAATCCAGCCGCCCGTGGCACTGCAGGATGCCGGCGACCAGGGCCTGGCAGTCGGCGCGGGTGTCGATGCTGCCGTGTGCCGCGTGCACGCCCAGCCCGCCCTCGCGCAGCAGCGCGACCGTGCGGGCAATCCGCTGCGGGTCGTGGCCCGTGCCGTCCAGCCCGGCACCCACGTCGTGCATCACCACCTGTGCGCCGCGCTGGGCCAGCAGTCGGCTATAGGCCAGACCCAGCCCGCTGGCCGCGCCGGTCACCAGGCCCACCTGGCCTTGGAAGGAAACGTGATGCGTTGTTGTCATCCGCACATCATCGGACAGCAACAGGGTGCGCCGCCAATACCTGTTGCGTGCCGTGGCAATACGCTGCAGGTATCGTCAGCGCCCGCGTGTGCCCGGTCCGGGCGGCCCGCGCTGAAGACGGTACGTCGTGTAGGCAATGGCCAGCCATAGCAGCAGGTAGAGCAGCAGCAGGCCGGTGCCCACCGACAGCACGTCCTCCGCCCTGGTCCGGGCCACCAGCCGCCAGGTATCCACGCCCGCGGTGCCAAGGCCAATAAGCAATACGCCCACGCCCACGAACGTACCCAGCCACCGCACCCAGGCATGCCGGCGGACCAGCAGCAGGGGCAGCAACACCGCCAGGGTGACTGCGAGTAGCAGCAGGGTCATGCCGGTGAGCAGGCCGGTGAAATCCGACGCCAGTGCCGGCAGTGGCAGGCAGGCAAGTGCCCCGGCGTACAACCGTGCGACGTGCCTGCCCCGGCATGGACCCGCGGCGTGCGCGCTCATGCTGTCAGCTCCCTTGCCCTGCCCGTGTACGTTCACAGTGGAAGCCGATTGGCCACGAAGTTGACCACGTTGCCCATCGCCTCCGGGTCCACGTTGCTCAACCCCACCAGCACATAGCCCTGCTCGGGAAGCACATAGAACACCGCGTTTGCGCCGGGCGCTCCGCCCTCGTGCCCATACAGACGCTCCCTGCCCTGGCCACGCACCATGAAGCCATAGCCATACCAGCCCATGGTGTTCTGTGGCGCAGTGGCTGTCGCCAGGACGGCGGGTGGCAGAAGCTTTCCCGTGCGCAGTGCCTCGCCGAATTTCAGCAGGTCGCCCACGGTGCTGTAACCACCGCCCGCCGAGGTGCCGCGCCAGGGCAGCGATGCCGTTTCCAACGCCCATTTCCCATCCACCCGGGTGTACGCGTTCGCCCGGGCCGGGACCGGTGTGGACTCCGGCAGGGATCCGGTAGCGGTCATGCCCGCTACCCGGTAGACGTGGGTATCCACATAGTCGTAGTAAGACTGACCCGACACCGCCTCGATCACCGAGCCCAGCAGGATGTAGGCGTAGTTCGAGTACTGGTCCTTGCTGCCCGGCGGGAAAGCCAGTGGCTCAGCCGCGAACACCGCCCAGTAGTCGTGCAGGGTGCGCAACGCGCCGGAGGTGCTGCTGGCCTTCTCGCCGAAGATGTCGCCCAGCCCGCTGGTGTGGTTCAGCAGCTGGCGCAGCGTGACCGCATCGGCCACCGCACGGTTCGGGTAGGTCGGCAGGTGCTTGCCCAGGGAATCGTCCAGGGACAGCTTGCCCGCCTGCTCCAGCTGCAGGATGGCCACGGCGGTAAACATCTTGTTCAACGATGCCAGGCGGAACCGGGTGTCAGAGGACACGGCCAGCGCACGCTCGCGGTCGGCCCGCCCACCCTGCCACTGCATCCGCACCTCGCCGTTCCTGGCGACCAGGAAGGTACCGGCCACGTCGTCCGACGCCTGCAGTGCGTCGAGTCGCGCCTTGGCGTCGGCCAGGAGGGTGGCTTCCGGCACACGCTTGGGCGCGAACCGGGGTGGCGTTTCGGCGCCTTCGAACTGGAGCGCGGTTGCGCCGGATGTCGGGTCGACGGACGCGGTGACCAGCATCGCGCGGTCATTCACCGTTGGCAGCACCAGTACCTGCGCCGTGCCAGCGGTGCCGGGCCTGGCCTCGAGTACCTGCAGGGCACCGGTGTCCTTGCGGAATTCGAGATCGGCCACACGATTGGGGCGCATGCCGTACTTCTCACGTACCGCGCGCAGTGCATCGCCGTCGGCGTCGTTGAAGGCGGCCAGCCACGCCGTGAGTGCCTGCTGGGCCGTGTCCTGTTCCGGCTCAGGCGACTTGGCACGAGACGCCGGTGAGACCAGCAGCAGGGCTGCAATTCCGATAACCATCAACGACCGCATGCATTCCACCTCGTCCGTTTGGAGAATGTCCACCGCACAGGAGACCGGTGCGTGGCCGGGACACTATCGGATAGATGGCAGTCGGTTTCAACGATGGCGCGGGACGTGGCAGCACGCCCTCGGCATGCATCTGCCTGCCTCCGATTCTGATTGGAACGCGCATGAAGCGGCTGATCGCGACACGCGCTGACAGTGACGGATCGTCATGCCGCCATGCAGCCCAAACACTTTCGAGCTGCCAAGCGTGCAGTGCGGCACAGGCGCCGCCGACGGAGCGTCACGCTTCGCGCACGCAGTGCAGTTTCCCTACATCGAAGCATCTTGAGCAGGCGTAACACCGGGATACCGGATGCATCCACGCATCCAACTTCCAGGAGAAGTACATGAAGCTCACCCCGTTGGCCTTGGCCATTGCGTTGTCTGCATTACCCGCCTATGCGCAGGATGAAGAAGGTTGCCCCACCGATGCGGAGATGGTCGCCAGCATGACGCTGGACGAACTGCGGCAGTACGAGCACAGCCTGCAGAATCCGGAGATGTCGTTCGAAGAAGCTTGCAAGGATGCGACGGATAAGGATGAGGAAGAAGCCACTGGTTCGCGAAAGCACTACTGCGTAAAACGGGTCGCGACGTACTCCTCACACAACCCGGAAACGGGTGAGGAAGAAGTGGCAAACGTGACAATGTATGACTATGTGTCTGTCCCACAAAGTCGCACCGCATGGACGCACCGCGTCCGCGTCGAGTTTGAAGCCGTACAAGGCAACGCAATGGCCGGGCTGATCGTAGCCCCCGATCTATACTGCGGCAGTTGCACTGAGAAGCAGCAGTTCGAGCCACAAACGCTGAGTGGACCAGGAATCTACGAATTCTCCGCTGCGCTTCGCTTCGACACGGACGATGGCAAGACCAGTCAGAACACACAGCTGGTTTTGACACGATTCAACGTCGACCAGACGCCAATACAAATGGTCGCGCCGCAATTACGCTGCGACACGCTGTCCAGGACTAACACATCGGGGTGTCGTTTCACCGACTACCCCACTGTGTTTGAGGTGAGCCTGAGCAACCCGGATACCGACGAATCAGCCATCCACATCCAGGCCGCCCAGTCAGCGCTTCCGGGACGGCCCGGATACTGGCACACCGACCCAAATCTTCGCGGAACGGCCCTGACTCGCACGCAGAATGGGACCGTCAGAAGAGCAAATCGACGAGCCTCGGGCGAACTGTGCAAAAGCCGATTTCCGGGTGGTGCAGAGGCCGGCCTCAATTGTGATGAGTACCCCTTCGCAGCAACAAATCAGGGAGCATCATTGGTCCCTGAGACGTCCATGTCTGTGAAGTACATAGCAGGAGCGGACAACCAGGATGTTGGAAATCGCTTGGGCACCCTCTTGTGCACCGAAGCCAGAGTGCTGGAGGGCGAGGAATTCTGGGTAGATATCACAGAGTGATCAACACAAGCCCGTACCACCCAAATCCTGATGCCGACGCAGGCATGCGAATGAGCGGGGCGTATCGGAGGACATACAGGCAATGAACATTGAAACCTGGAACTCACTTCTGACCGAGCTAAATCAAGCTTGCCTGGAGATCATCCCGCACGTTCTGGCCTCTCCTCCGCCGGGACTGGGGATGGCTCAGATCATAGAGCGGTATCCAGGCAGCAGCGTCGCCCAGCTTGCTGCGGACACCATCCAAGGCAAAGCAACATGGTTGGGAATGCCACCGGCGAGCCAGGAGCGCATGGAAGCAGCAGAACTGCGCCTCGGCATGCCGTTGCCATCCAGCTACAAATCCTTCCTGCAGGTGTCTAACGGATTTCTCATTCCCGGCGAGGCAATCAGTTGCATCCTTCCTGTGGAGCTGATCAGCCCATTCGGCGATGAACACGCCGAGGAAGCGCGGCTCTGGCGGGAGGAATTGAATGACCATACAGGGGAGTTCGCATACTTCGTACAGAGTCGACTGGAGCACACCATTCAACTGTCAGGACCACCAAACGGCAGGCCAGAGTATGTGCTCATGGATCTTGACCGCGACGCCGTCGCCAAGGGGTTCGAAATCCTGGAGCTCGTGCACGAAGGCCCCGATTACGTAGGTGGCTTCGAGGATGTAATAAAGAGCGCGCTCCATTCCGTTCGGTACGGACTGAAACTTCATGCAAGGACATCGTAGCTGTGTCGCCGTTGCACTCGCCTTGTCCTATCGGTTACCGGCTCAACACCGTTCAGCTCGGCACGCCTCGATTCAACAGGATGGACCACATCATGTGGATTGATCTGCTACACGAACTCAACGAAGTCTCTCTTGCCGAACTCGTGCACCTGCATGGATACCCTTCACTGGAAGCAAGGCTGGGAGCGTTCACCCAGCGGCACCCGGACCACCCGATGGCCGCCTTGGCAAAGGCCATCATTGCAGGCGAGGCGCGGTGGCTCGGCATGCCCCCGGCGACGGACCGTCAGATCCACGAGGCCCAGCAGCGCCTCGGCATTGAGCTACCTTCCAGCTACAGAGCGTTTCTCAGAGTGGCCAATGGCTTCTTCATGCCCGGGGCGGTCGTGAATTCCCTTCTTCCAGTCGAGCTCATTACCCACTTTGGGGAGGACCACTCAGATCAGGCAGCGTTATGGCGTGACGCACTCGACGACCAGACTGGCGAGATGGCGGACGATGTATGGAGTCGCCTGGAGGGCACCATACAACTCTCTGGGCCGCCCCATCATCAACCCGAGTTCATCCTGCTGGATCCACACGTTAGAAACGCCGAAGGCGAGTTGGAGATCGTGGAGCTCGGTCACGAGATGCCTGAGTACGCCAAACATTGGGGAGCGGCGAAGCATGTGGACGGAATTGCTCGATGCCATGAATAGAGAAGGCCTGAAGAATATCCAACTCGCAAAAAATGAGCCGATCGAAGACCTCGGCCTGACCTCGTTCATCCAGAAGTTCCCAAACTCACCGCTGGCGCAACTGGCATCACGCGTAGGAAAGGAAGATATCCGTTGGCTTGGGCAGAAGGGGGCCTCGCCGGAACAGATTCGAACTGCAGAGGCTCGTCTTGGTGTCAGATTCCCCGACAGCTATCGCCAGTTCCTCCTTGCTTCCAATGGCTTCCTGATTCCAGGCTCGTTCTGCTGCGTACTGCTACCGGTTGATCTGGTCAGGCGATTCGGCGATGACAACCCTGACATTGTGGAGCTTTGGAATGCGCTGCTGGAAGAGGACCTCAACCTTGCCGACGAGGACGACTTTGCTTGCCGCATCGGCGACACGATCCAGATCTCAGAGGGCCCGCTCGACTACGACCTGTTCGCACTCCTGGACACGGCATCGACCAGCCCGGAGGGCGAGGCATGGACGATCATGCACAACCGTCAGGGCTACAACGAGTACGAGACGTTCGCCAAGCTGGCGGAAGAGATTGGAAGACCCAAGCAACCTGTCGTCGAGTAGTTACCTCGAATCAGATTCGTGCACTGCACGGGGAGCATCCATGAAATGACAGCGGCGGATCGATTGCCGATCCGTCGCACTTCTATCCGGTGTTACAACCGCACCGGCTCCACAACCACCGCTGTGCCATAACACAGCACTTCGGTAAGACCGGTCATCACATCGGTAGCGTCATAGCGCATCGCGATGATCGCGTTCGCCCCCAGCATCCGCGCATGCTTTGCCATGTCGCGATAGGTCTCTTCCCGGGCCTGTTCGCACAGTTCGGTGTAGATGGTGATGTTGCCACCGAAGATCGTCTGCAATCCAGCCAGAAAATTGCCCACGATGGAGCGCGAGCGCACCGTGATGCCGCGCACCACGCCCAAGCTGCGCACAACCCGGAAGCCCGGCAGTTCCATTGCCGTGGTGACCATCGAATCGTCCAGACGCGGCGCGGACGGCGGCCGTGGTCCGCTGTTGTAGGGATCTGCCATTGCTACCTCGATCTACGTTGAGAACACGGCAAACACCCACGGGTGCGTCGGTATCGGCGTGAATGGATTGGGCTGGGGCCCCCTTTCCCCGGGGCGCATCCACGATCTTATGGCGCCGATGGAGACCCAGCAAGCACTGAACGAAGTCGGCGAGAAGTTCCTGAAAATTGCGTCAGGGATAGCGCGTCGTCGCGCGAACGCCGCCGTCTGCCCCGCACGATTTGCCCCGCCGCACGGCAACTGTCAGTACGAGCAAACACAGCCACAGCAGCCCGCAGCCAACGATGATGGCCACCCGCGTCGGTGCATCGGCAGCCCCGCGGTCTGGCCAGAAACACCAGGTGTCCACGCATGCCACGTACGCGCCTATCAGTAACACGCATGCGCCGACCAAGGTGCCCAATCCGCGCCCCCAGGCATGTCGTCGAAACAGTGCCAGCACACCCAGGACCACAACAGCGACCGCCAGTATCGGCATGCCGACGAAGACGGTCAGCATGCCCGCCGGATCGGATGCCAGCGCCGGCAGCGGCATGCAGAGCAGCGCAGGCAGGAACCCACCGGCACGCAGCGCACGGCGCACGGCGCACGCGGGGCCTGGTGATCTGCATGGCATGGTGGTGCATCAGGCCGGCCCGAGCCGCCGGACCTGGTAGACCGCGATACTGGCGGCCGCCAGCGCGCGCACCACCTCGGGAATCAACTGCATCGGCAGTTGCAGTTCGTACCCATGGTCACGGGCGCGCAGCGCCCCGGGGACGAAGTGGAAGGCGGGGTGATCGCTACTGCGCTCGACGAGGAACGCGGTGATGGCATCACGCGCGGTGAAGTCCGTCTCCCCTACTTCCAGGTACACCCGGTACAGCGCATCGCTGTAATCAGCCGGGGTGTCAGACGTGGCATCCATTGGAGCGGTGGTCATGCGCGTCTCCAGGACGACGGGCAGAAAGACTCAAGGTGCCACCTTATCGCAACCCGGCCGCCGGCACGCGCCGGTCTGGCCATGCGGCTAAGCAGGCGGTATCAGCGAAAAAAGGGCAATCAATGAGATCAACGCCCCCCACGACAATGCAGCCACTGCCACCAGCAAGGCCTTGCGGTGGGTCGCCTGTGCCTCACTACGGTCTGCGCCTTTGCGGTCGTAGAACCTCATCAACCCCAACAGCTCTCCGGTGACACCCCATACCCCGACAAGAAGCAAGGCGATGCCGCAGAAACCGAACGCCGTGCCCAGGGGGGCGATCGCGGCGCTCTTGGCGCACAGCTCCGGTTGGTCAGCGAGTGCTTTCACGAATGCCCCCACAAACGGGGCAAGCAGCGAGGCGATGACCGCACAGAATCCAAGATGGCTTCCCAGATACATCCAGAATCGAACGGCCGGGCTCATCGTGTACCCGTGGGAAACAGCCGGGGCAGCGAGAGCATTTCTTCGTAGCCTGACGTTCCTGTCGAACAGAGCTTCATTGCTGTCCCCTTCCTGTGTGCGGAATATTCAGCCGATACGTGGATGCCTGAATGAATTGTTCATTTTTCCGGATCCTAGCAGCAAGCCAGGGCAGGCGGAAGTTGGTTGAGAAGTTCTCCGTCCAGGTGATTCGGTCGGGGTGTGCGAGCGATGCTGAGCATCGCTCGATTTCCCATCCGCCGTTCCTGGTCCAATGCCATGACGCGAGCGCCTGGGCAGGACCACGTCTGGATGACATGGCCATGGGCAGTGCGGATGCCCCGCCTGCCTGTCCTGCCAAGCAGGCAGGAGAACGATCGACAGCAACGCGCCCTTCTTTACCTTGGAATCCAATCACGCTATCGAGCCTGCGTGTCAGGCCAACTCCCCGCGCTCGACTTGGCCGACGACGCGTATTTGACTGCCAGGCAGTGAACGCGTTGACCGGCGTCGCGTGTTGCTTCCCTGCGCATGGAAGAAGATGCCCCACACATTGCAGGGTCGAGCGAAGCCAACAAAAAAGCCCCCGTTTCCGGAGGCTTTTTCGACTGAATCGTGGTGGGCGGTGCAGGGTTCGAACCTGCGACCCTTGCCGTGTGAAGGCAATGCTCTACCGCTGAGCTAACCGCCCGATGCTGCTGAGCCGCTCATTATAGGGCGGCAATTTTCGGCGTCAACGGTTTCGCCGAAATTTCTTCACATCGTGTGCGTGGGCTTGTCCGAGGTCAGGATGCCGGCCAGTAGCGTCTCGATCTTGTTGCGCACGTTCTCGCCCTCGGCCCCTTCGGCCAGCTGCACGCCGATGCCGGCCGCGCGGTTGCCCTGGGCGCCGGCGGGGGTCACCCAGATCACCTTGCCGGCCACCGGCAGGCGCTCGCTGGAGTCCGGCAGGGTCAGCAGCAGGAACACCTCGTCGCCCAGGAAGTAGCGCTTGGGGGTGGGGACGAAGACGCCGCCGTTCTTCACGAACGGCATGTACGCGCTGTACAGCGCGGCCTTGTCCTTGACCGCCAGCGACAGGATGCCCTGGCGGGCGTTGGTGGCACTCATGCTCTATTCCCCTTTGCTTGCCGCTCGTTGACCTTGTTCCAGGCCAACAACAATTCCACCACCGCAAGGTCGGCGCGCACGGTGGTGCGCAGCAGATCGCGGGTACGGTTGGCGGCGTCGAACCACGCCGCCAGCTTGTGCAATCGGTCCGGATCGGTCAAGCCGCCCGTGCTGGCCTGGGCCAGCGCCAGGTCGGCGGCGTGGCGCAGGCGCAGCGCCGCGTTGTCGTCCGCGGTCCAGCGCTGGGCCAGCTCCACCGCGCCGGCGCGACCGGCCACCAGCGCCTCCAGGTCGGTGGCGACCTGCTTGCGCAGCGCCAGGCCATCCTCGCGCAGCCAGTCGTCGGCCTGCCCGGGGTGGCCGCGCGCGGCGTCCAGTGCCTCTTCGGCGTTGCGCGGGCTGTGGCCCTGGGCCTGCAGCCACGCCAGTGCCTCCTCGCGCGGGGGCAGCTTGAACTCCAGCCGCTGGCAGCGGCTGCGCACGGTCGCCGGCAGGCGCGCCGGGTCACTGCTGATCAGCCACAGGTAGCGGCCCGGCTGCGGCTCTTCCAGGGTCTTGAGCAGTGCGTTGCAGGCCGCGCGGTTGATCGCGTCGGCCGGGTCGACGATCACCACCTGGGCAATGCCGTACTGCGGGGTCAGCGCCAGCTTCTGGGAGATCTCGCGGATCTGCTCGATCACGATCTCGGTACGCAGCTTGTCGCCGGACTTGTTGGGAACGAACGAGATCAGCTGCAGGTCCGGGTGGGTGCCGGCGGCGATCAGCTGCGCGCTGCGCTGGGCAGCCGCTGGTTCACCGCGGCACAGGATGTGCTGGGCCATGCGCAGCGCCACGGCGCGCTTGCCCAGCCCGGCCGGGCCGCAGATGAGCAGGCCGTGGCCCAGGCGTCCGGCGTCCAGCGCGGCCACGGTCTGGTCGTAGGCGCGCTGCTGCCACGGGGAAAAGGTGTCACTCATGGGCAGGCTCCGGTGCCAGCCAGGCATCCACCGCCGCCACTACCGAGGCAGCGACGCCGGCCTGGTCCTGGCTGGCGTCGATCAGGCGGAAACGGGCGGGGTCGGCGCTGGCGCGCTGGCGGAATACCGCGCGCACGCGCTGGAAGAAATCGTCCTGCTCGCTCTCGATGCGGTCCGGCCACAGATCGCGGCCATTGGCGCGGGCGCGGCCAATGGCCACGTCCACATCCAGCAGCAGGGTCAGCCCGGGCAGCAGGCCCACGGCCCGGCGCTCGAGGTCGGCGATCCAGGCCGGGTCCAGGCCACGGCCGCCGCCCTGGTAGGCGTAGCTGGAATCGGTGAAGCGGTCGCTGATGACGTAGCAGCCGCGGCGCAGCGCCGGCTCGATCACCTGGCGCACGTGCTGGGCCCGCGCGGCGAACACCAGCAGCAGCTCGGCCTCGGCCGACAGCGGCTCGGCGGCGATCTCCGCATCGGGGGTAAGCACCAGCGCGCGGATGCGCTCGGCCAGCGGCGTGCCGCCGGGCTCGCGGGTCAACAGCACCTCGTGGCCGCGTGCGTGCAGGGCCTCGCGGATGGCATTGATGGCGGTGGTCTTGCCCGCGCCTTCGCCGCCTTCCAGGCTGACCAGACGCGGGTGGCGCAGCAGCGATGCGGTCATTGCGGCGCGGCCTGGCTGCGCTGCTGGCGCAGCTGCTGCAGGTAGCGCGCCACGGCGGCGTTGTGGTCGGTGTAGTTGGCCGAGAACACATGCGCGCCGCTGCCGTCGCCCACCGCCACGAAGTACAGCGCATCGCCGGCCGCCGGCTGTGCGGCGGCCTGCAGCGCGTCGCGGCCGGGCATGGCGATCGGGGTCGGGGTCAGACCGGCCCGGGTGTAGGTGTTGTACGGCGTGTCGGTGGTGAGGTCGCGCTTGCGGATATTGCCGTCGTAGCTGCTGCCGATGCCGTAGATCACGGTCGGGTCGGTCTGCAGGCGCATGCCGATCTTCAGCCGGCGCATGAATACGCCGGCGATCTGCGGCCGCTCGCTGGGCAACGCGGTTTCCTTCTCGATGATCGAGGCCAGGGTCAGCAGTTCGTACGGCGAGTTCAGCGGCAGGTCGTCGGCGCGGCTGTCCCACGCCGCGGTCAGTTCCTTTTCCATCGCCGCGTGCGCGCGCTTGAGCACGTCCACGTCGCTGTCGCCGCGCTGGTACACGTAGGTTTCGGGCAGGAAGCGGCCTTCCGGGTGTTCGCCGGGGAAGCCAATGGCTTTCATCAGGGCAGCGTCGTCGAGGCTGTCGGTGGTGTGCACCAGCGGGTCGGCGCGCTTGAGCGCGGCCCGGACCTGCCGGATGTTCCAGCCTTCCACGATGGTCACCCGGTGCTGCAGCACGCGGCCCTGGCGCATGCGCAGCAGCAGCTCGCGTGGGGTCAGGCTGGCATCCAGGGCGTATTCACCCACTTTGAGCTTGCCTGCCGCATCCAGCTGGCGCGCCAGCAGCTGCCACTGGGTGTCGCTGCCTTCGTCCACGCCGGCGGCACGCAGCTTGCCCAGCACCGTGTTCAGGCCGTCGCCGGAGGCGATCACCATGCTGGGCTGGTCCGGGGTCAACGGCGCATCGGCGAAGCCGCGCTGGCTGTGCCAGAACCACGCCCCTGCACCAGCCAGCAGCAATGCCCCCAACAGCAGCACCGCCAGCACGGCCAGACATCCCCGTTTCGCACCCGCCATGGTCACCTCGAATGGTTTTCGCCGCCGCGCAGCATACCGCGCGACCGCTGCACACGCCCAAACGGCTCAGTCATGCCGGCCCAGCGCGCGCATCAGGCCGCGCGCCTTGGCGCGGGTTTCGTCCAGTTCCTTGTCCGGGTCCGAATCGACCACGATGCCGGCGCCGGTGCGGAAGGTGGCGCTGGCGTCGGCCACTTCGGCGGTGCGGATCAGGATGTTCAGGTCCAGATCGCCGTCGCGGTTGAGCCAGCCGAACGCGCCGGTATAGGCGCCCCGTGCGGTCTGTTCCAGCTCGGCGATGATCTGCATGCAGCGCACCTTCGGGCAGCCGGTGATGGTGCCGCCCGGGAAGGTGGCGGCGATCACCTGGCCGGGGCTCACGCCCGCGCGCAGGCGGCCACGCACATTGCTCACGATGTGGTGCACGTGGGCGTAGCTTTCCACCGTCATCAGCTCGTCCACCTCGACGCTGCCGGGCGTGCAGATGCGGCCCAGGTCATTGCGTTCCAGGTCGATGAGCATCACGTGCTCGGCGCGCTCCTTGGGGTGGCCAACCAGCTCCTGGATGCGCGCGGCGTCATCGTCGCCAGCAAAGCGCGGGCGGGTACCGGCGATCGGGCGGGTCTGCACGTCATCGCCATGCACCGACACCAGCCGTTCCGGCGAGGAACTGACCACCGCCCTGCCCTGCGCCATGAACAGCCCGGCGAACGGCGCCGGGTTGGCCACCCGCAGCTGCGCGTACAGCGCCTGCGGCGACAGCGTGCTGGCGAACTGGGCATTCCAGCGCCGCGACAGGTTCACCTGGAACACATCGCCGGCGCGGAGGTAATCGATCACCTTGCCCACGCCGTCGGTGAAGCGCGCGGGCGCATCCTCGCCCACCTCGGCCGGCGGCTGCCAGGCCGGCAGCGGCGGCAACTCGCGGGCGGCGTCCAGGTCGGCCAGCAGGGTCTGCAGCAGTGCGGCGTGGTCGGTTTCGCACACGGCGTGGTACTGGCCTAGCACGCGGTCGTGCAGCACCGCCGCAGGGCAGCGCAGGGCCAACGCGCTGGGCAGCCCGTCGGCGCGTGCGGGCAGCTGCAGCACCGTCTCGATCTGCCCGGCCAGTTCGTAGTCCAGCATCAGCGCCCAGCCGCCACGGAACGGCAGCTGGATCTCCTCGCGGGGCTGGCGCAGCGCCGCCCACTGCGCGTCCAGCACGTCCAGGAAGCTGCCCGGGTGGGCCACGCCGGCGGCATCGCGAACGACGCCGTCCGCGTGCAGCGCGAGCGCCTGCCCGTCGCCCATCAGCAGCAGGTCCCAGCGGCCCTGCGCGGTGCCCGAGGCGGTGGACTCCATCAGCAGCGGATAGCGCGACGGCGCCACGCGCTGCAGCGCGAGCAGGTCGGTGGTGGCGGGCAGCGGATGGGTCAGCAGCATGGCGGGGAACCGGAAGGTGCGGGAGGGCCAGATACACCAAGGCCGCCAAGATGGCGGCCCGGATGCGGGTACGGCAGTGCGACGATCAGACGCGCTTGAACACCAGCGTGCCGTTGGTGCCGCCGAAGCCGAAGCCGTTGGACATCACCACGTCGACCTTGGCCTGGCGTGCTTCGTTGGGCACGTAATCCAGGTCGCAGCCTTCGCCCGGCTGGTGCAGGTTGATGGTCGGCGGAATCACGTTGTCGCGCAGGGCCAGCACCGAGAAGATCGCTTCGACGCCGCCAGCGGCACCGAGCAGGTGGCCGGTCATCGACTTGGTCGAGCTGACCATCATCTTGTAGGCGTGGTCGCCGAAGGCGGCCTTCATGGCCATGGTCTCGCCGAGGTCGCCCAGCGGGGTCGAGGTGCCATGCGCGTTGAGGTAGCCGATCTGCTCCGGGGTCACACCGGCGTCCTTCATGGCCATGACCATGCAGCGCGCGGCACCTTCGCCGTTCTCGCTCGGCGCGGTCATGTGGTACGCGTCGGAGCTGGCGCCGAAACCGGCCAGTTCGCAGTAGATCTTGGCGCCACGTGCCTTGGCGTGTTCGTACTCTTCCAGGATCAGGATGCCGGCACCGTCGCCCAGCACGAAGCCATCGCGGTCCTTGTCCCACGGCCGCGAAGCCGCTTCGGGATCATCGTTGCGGGTGCTCATGGCCTTCATCGCGCAGA
>Ga0070751_1000905_pt1 | contig 17890 bp, 21 predicted proteins | sample VirMetDEL_Aug_28_FD_78514 | JGI IMG/M metagenome (GOLD analysis project Ga0070751, IMG submission 78514) | Aqueous microbial communities from the Delaware River and Bay under freshwater to marine salinity gradient to study organic matter... | ecosystem: Environmental > Aquatic > Marine > Coastal...
AAAAACTAATATATCTAATTATAAGAAAAGATTTAATCTTAAATAATTAAGATTCTATTTCTGGCTCTGGCTCTGGCTGTGTTATAACTTCTTTAAGTGCTTCATCTTCTTTAGATTCTTTAAATGGTTTAATTTCTCGTAAACCATTGACAATGATTGGCTTACGAACTCCCTCATATTTTCCTTCAAACTTTTTATTAAACATTTGAATTACATCTAAATCAATGGATGGACTAGATTCCATTAAATTATCATATTCTGATCTCATTACTTTTAAAAAGTCTCTACATGGTTTTCTTTTTTTATCTTGTAAAGATAATTCTATTTCAATATTTCTACTTAACTTAGCCCAAGCTAAAGCAGATATTCTATGACCTTCATAGACTTCAGAGTATCTCAAAAAACTTAATAGAGTCCCAAGTATACCACACAATAAATTTAAAGATCCTACACCAGCAGAGAATCCCTGTTTGAAGTCTTGTGGTACATAGCTGTCAGTAGCAAAGTTTGCTGTTCCTGTTAATGTAGATAATACAATGATAGGTATTTGAAAATGATGATATTTTTTTTTATATTTACGTTGAGAGAAACTATGTAAATACTGGAAACATAAAGCAACTTCACCCCATTCTGATAAAAGGTCTTCAATTTCTGGAGACCAATCTTCAATATTTTCAGGAATGTCTCTCGGAGTTTTTAAATCCATTTATAAGTTCAATATATAAAAAAATAATATTGATAATATTATAAAATGTCTGAAGAAGGTCAAGTCCGTAAATGCACAGTTATTGGAAATGGAGCAACACTCAAAGATTTTGATTTTACAAAAATTAAGGATGAAACAATTGGGATGTGCCTTGCCTATAGACACTGGGAGAAGATTGATTGGTATCCAGATTATTATGTTTGTGTTGATCATGTAGTATTACGTTCTAATCATAAAGATATCAAAAAAATGATTGAAGATGATAAATGTAAAGGAGGATATTTATTAAGTAGAAGTATTTTGAGTGTTTGTCCTGAATTAGCTGAAAATCAAAAAGTTATCTTTCTAGAAGATTTCCAGAGACAACGTGGAAATCCTTTTCGATACCTTGTTGATTGGTGTAGTGGTTCAGTAGCTGTATTATTTGGTGTGATCCTCGGATTCAATGATATTCATATTATGGGAATAGATTGTAATTATAAAGAGTTTTTACCAGAAACTGAAAAACTTGAGGATGGTACATTAAAAATTACAAAGACTCCTGAAAGTAATCCAAATTATTTTATAGATGATTATCAACGTGAAGGAGATTTATACAATAAGCCGAATTGTAAAGAAGTTCATATTCCATCATGGGAACATATTGTTTTCATTGTAACTGGATATACGAGACTCAATAATTTTTATATGAATATTACTTGCTGGACGAATGATGAAGTAGAAGGTCTAAGTAAATACTTCCATAAGGAAAATATTAAAGATTATTTTCTTGAAGATATATAAATGAAAGTTGCAATTTTAATTCCATCAACTACAAAAAATCGTGAATGGAAATGTATTACTGATACTTATTTATGGAATAGTGTAATAACATTTGTAAAGACATCCAATTCGGAATATAATTACAAATTTTATATTGGAGTAGATAAAGATGATCCAATCTATTCAGACAAAAAACAACGAGCTAAAGTATATGATTTATTTTCAACTTGGAACAATGTTAATATCCAATTTTATCCTTTTGAAGAAAACATTCCCAAGGGTCATGTCACACTTATGTGGAATATCTTATACAAAAAAGCTATTGAAGAGTTTAATGACTATTTCTATGCTGCAGGGGATGATATCATGTATTGTGATAATGGTTGGCTGGAGGCTGGTATCACAAATCTCAAGAAGACAAAAGGGCTTGGTACAGCTGGATGCTTTAACGGAAATGGAAGAATTATAACTCAATTTCTAGTAACTCAAACACATTATGCTATATTCAATAGATTATTTCATCCATCAATTAAGAACTGGTATTGTGATGATTACATGAATGAATTATATTTTCCATCTTTTTTACATATAAGTAAGCATAGATGTATTAATGCTGGAGGTCAGCCAAGGTATACTATAGATCATTCAGCTAAAGACTTCTATAAAGGTTTAGTTGAAGAAGATAGAGAAATATTATTTTCTTTTATTAGAAATAATGGAGGACTCAATTATTATCTCGGCAATCAAAGAAGAAAAGGAAAAAATAGATAATACACCATTGAAGCCTATTCAAAAATTACAAGTAAAAATAGATAGATTAGAGATACAAGTCGGATCTCTTAAAAATGATGTTCAGATATTATTAGATCATTTGAACTACAAAGATAAACAAAAACAATCATCATGGTGGTGGTGAGTTATTTTTTTAATTTTTATTTTCTAAGTTATATAAATGGAACTCCCAAATATTTCTATCGTAACCCCCTGCTACAATAGAACTAAATGGCTAAATTTAATGTTATTTAATTTACAGCAACAAGATTATCCCAAAGATAAATTAGAATGGTGTATACTAGATTCTAAAGATGGAGATTCAGATGAAAGATTATTTAAGTCAAAAGAAGAAATAAAAAAGGCTCAAGAAATTATTGGATTTCCAATTAAGTATGAATATAAAAATATTAAAATGTCAATAGGTCAGAAAAGAAATTATTTAACTAAAAGAATGGCTTCATTCAAAATATGTGCTAATTTAGATTCAGATGATATTTTTTTACCTCAATGGTTAAAGCATAGTATTGAAGTAATGAAAAGTGATAAACGTTGCAGTTTAGTTGGAACTAAGGGAATGTTGTTTTGTTATCCAGATGATGATTTTAAAATGACAGGAATTGAATGTGGAGAAAAAAGAATGATCCACGAGAGTGGTATGGTATATACAAAACGACACTGGGGTCAGATGGGTGGATTCAAGAAGAGTTCTCAAGGTGAAGGATGTAAGATGATAGATTTCAATGAAAATATGTGTTTATGTACTGATGCCTCAAAAATAATTATTTGTATTTGTCATGGTGATAATACAATTAACAAGGATAGATTCAGAGATAGTGATATAGGAGATGTTCATCTTGGTGGAATACTCAAAAAAATTGTATGTAATATTTTAGAAATACCTTTCGAATAAATTATTTAAAAAAAAAATCTTGTATAATATTAAACAATGGATGAAAACTTGGAACAGAAGATCATTGAAAACCGAAAGGAACTCAAGAAGGAAATCAAGCCTTCTACAATCAAGATGTATATAGCTAATATAAAGAAATTATCAAAAATAATGAATGATGGAGAAATCAAGGGAGGTATTGATTGGCTAAAAAGTCTTGATAAAGTAAAAGAAAAACTAATGGAAAAAAAGGAAAATGGTAAAGAGTTACATTATTCTACAATTAGAAATTACATGAACTCGGCAATTATATATTTGTATGCTATGAATAACAAGGGTAATACTGATGAATTAATTGAAAAATATTCTGATTACAGAGATCAATTAAATTCCCGTTACGAAGAAGAAACAGCAAAAGGAACTTGGTCTGTGAAACAAGGCCAAAATGTAATTACAATGGAAGAGCTTCATCAAGTTATTTCTGATATAGGTACTGAATTGAAAAATATGAAGTTAAAAGATTTGGATAGATTGAATACTCGGCAAAGGTCTCTACTACAAGTCTACATGATTCTAAACGTCCATTCAGTAGCTCCAATGAGAAATGATCTGGCTGGTATGAAAATCATAAAAAAGAGAGAATATAATAAATTAAGTGATGAAGATAAGAAAGAGACCAATTACCTTGTATTAGAAAAAAATAATATGTTTTTTTGTTTGAACGATTACAAGACAAATCGTAAGTTCAAGGAAAAGTGTATTGAACTCAATCCAGAACTTAAAAAGGTAATGAGATTTTATCTGAGATTTAATGATGGTGAGTATCTACTTACAAGAAATGATGGAACACCTATGAGTCGTAATGCTATCAGCCAAGTATTAATTAAGACATTTAAGAAACGTCTTGGAAAGAGTGTATCAACTAATTTATTGAGAAAGATATATTTATCTCATAAATATAGTAATGTAAAAGAAGAGTTAGAAAAAGATGCTGATATGATGATGCATTCCACACATACAGCCATGAGTAAGTATATTAAGAAGGGAGAGGAAAAAAACAATGAGGAAGAACAGGACGAGTCGTAATGTTCGGCTTATGTTTATTTACAACTTCAATATTTTTTTCACTAAAAGCAAGAATCCATTCACATTCCCTATGTTCTAATTGTCTTTTATTTTCACATTTAAACTCTTCCAGAATACCTGTTTCATATTTATCTTGAATTAAAATATCAAATGAGGTTCTATAACTACGAGGTAGTTTATTATTTGCTTCTCCTTTCCATGCTTTGAAATCGTATAGATGATCACACATTCTCTTTTTGAATGTTGCTGTTGTACTGCCTACATAGATTCTGTTGTTAATTCTATCGAATAAGTAATAGATTTTTGAATTATGATATTTATTTACTTCTGACATTTTTATATATACTTAGATTTTATTTTTAAATAATTAAACGAGAATTATTTATTTTTTAATCAAACGAAACAATAACTTTTTCTTTTTTTACTGTAAGCATAGAGAATACTTTTTTAGAAGTTAATTCTTTAATTTCTAAATCTTTTTGAACCTTTTTTGACATAACTGGATAGACTCTTTCATTACTGTGAGGATTCTTGTTGATTAGTTGACACATTCTTCTAACACTGGGAATATCTCCAAATTGACTTAGTCTTCGTGCTTCTACATAAATATCATCCATTGTATTAAAATAGGATAATTCAACACAATAACCAACTTTACAGTATTGTATGATTAATTTTGACATTTTCATTATTTCATTTTTATCTTTAACAGATAATATTTTCTTTTGATTTGGTTTGATTAGATATTCTTTTAATTCATGTAAATTACTGATACCATAGTAATCATTATCTGGTTCTATATATTCTATTTCTTTATACAAGCAATTAAATAATTTTTCGATTAATTGTTTCTTATTGTAGTCCTCAGCATCTTCAATCGGTAACTTAAATAATTTTATGATATCGATAAGATCTTTACGGCTATGAGATTTATGAAACATTTTAATATTTATAATATTTTTTTTTTATATTATAAACATATAAAGGATGGCTATGCTTACAGTTTCTGAGATTAGAAAGCTAATCAAAGCACATAATGTTTTAACTAAGATTACGATACCAAAAGGAGCTACAAGAAATGATTTAATTAAATTAGTAGAAAAGAAGGGATATAGGGTAGATCATGAAGGGAAAAAAATATCTAGAAAAGTAGATGGAAAGCCTGAAACTATTACATTGAAAGGTGCTGAAATAATTGGAAAACCTAAAGAGAAAACAGCATTGCAGAAGCAGAAGGCAGCTGAGAAGAAAGAAGAGAAGGCTATGGCTCAGAAAAAGAAGGAAAGAGAATTAAAAAAGGAAGCTGTAAAGAAGGCCACGAAGGACATGGTGCCTAAGACACAGCCTCCGAAAAAGATAGGAGCTAAGCCTGTACCACAGAAGAAGCCAGCCAAAAAAGAAGATGAAGTGAGACCTATTTCTAAGCCTGGAAGACCACGTGTAGACCCTTCAAAGATTACAGTGATTCAACCTAAGAAAAAAGAAGAACCAAAGAAAAAGAAGGAAAAGAAGAAATATGCTACTGAAGGTGCTAAGAAGATCGGAGAAGCTATTAAAGCTAAGAAGGCAGCTAAGGCAGCAGATAAGGCAGAACCTGAAAAGAAGATCCGTAAGGGAACAGTAAGAGAAAGAAAATCATTAGCTACATTAAAAGAAAAATGGTCTACTGGAGCAAAATTAACTTTTAAATGGTCTCCAGAACAAGTGAAACAAATAGAAGATATTCTTAATAATAGAGATGGTATAGAAGCTCAGGGATATGAACAGAAAGATTCTGGATTTAAATGGGTATTCTACTTTACTAAAAATGGTAAACAAGAAAAATTGATAGTTAAAAGACCTGATCCTAGACCATTCAAAGAAATAAAAGAATTAAAAGCAAAAAACTAAAGGGAAAGGATGACGCCCCAAAGAAACCAAAGAAACCTAGAAAAGTAAATCCAGCTATAGAGATAAAGGCTGGATTAAATAGAATAAAAGATGTTTCTATTTTGAGAGATGTAATCGATAGGTGGAATAAATCTCCTGAAGGTAAGAAATTAGAGAAATCTCGTGGGCAACCCCTTAGAACTACAGACAACAAAATGAAGTTAATTGAAAAGATAATGGCCTATGACATGTATAAGACAATAAATATTGAATTACCTCCAAAACCTAAAAAGAAAGTAACAGAAACACCAGAACAAGCTAAAGCTAAAAGAGAACTAGAAAAAAAGAAAAATAAATTGTCAGCTCTAGTTAATGCAATGTATACAAAATATTTGAGGAGAAAAGGTAAAGATGATAAAAAAGATATTATTAGTGATCTTAATGAAGAATGGGAAGGTATAGTTGAAGAAAATGAAGAGTTCTTTGAAGAAAATGAAGATTTCTATGATAATCTAGAATCATTCATTGAAGTAATTAAGAAAAAAATAAAATCTGATGAAGTAATTAAATCTTTTAAGGAAAGAGTTCAAGATATGAGGATAGATGACAAGTAAAATAGCCATAATACACGTAAAATAGCCCTTTTAAACTGGAAATATGCCCCCAAGCGCCGGTAAATACAGGAAAAAATTAATAAAATTATAATTTTATTTTTATATATTTTACTTTTATGTGCTTTCCGACGCATATATGGCCGTTTTAGGGTCATTTTACCTGTTTTTTACTATATAAAGGTATATTTAAGACATATATTAAGATTAAATGACTATTTTTGAAGGATCTCATGGCTCTATTACATTTTATTACAAGGGATTGCTTATTAGTTCATTCCCATTAACTAAAAAAAAGAAATTAGAAGATTATTTATACCAAGGAGAAGATTTTATTTATAATTCCAAAGCTATATCTATTAAAAAATTAATTCAAATATGTTTTTTATTCTGCAATACAATATGGAAAAGGAAAAAAAATAATCAACCTATTTATCGTGAGGATCATATATATTTCTTGTGCTGTATTACAGCTCTACTCAGACTCCGTATAATTGAAAATGATGAAATGAATGGGTACCTTGAAATGCCGAAAAAGAAAAAGAATAAAGGTCATAATTTAAGATTAAAAAATACTTAAGGATTAGGCTCGTAATTATATTATGTAATAATAACAATGGCTCCTATTCCACAGCTTCCACTTGATATCATTCTTACTATTCTCAATGAACGGAAGAACATGAAAAGGGATGAACGTATTGAAAGGGAAGCTAAGGAAAGGCATAACAATATTGTAAGCATAATTAATTCTCTTGGAGATGAACTTGATGCCGTTGAAAATATTATTGACGGTCCAGAAAGAATTGACTTTATTTTTGAAATGATTGATGATCTTGAATACTAAGCTAAAGGGTTAATAGTCTTCTATCTACTTAAAAAGATAAATCTTAATAATATTAAATATATAAAATGCCTTACAAAGATCCAGTTGTAAGAGAACAATATAGAAAAGATTACTATGAATCAAATAAAAAAAAATATATTGATCGTGCTAATGAATATAATAGAAATAATAAGGAAAAAAGACACAGAACCCAAACTAAATCTAGATGGAAACAATATGGAGTAATTACAGATAATTTTGATGACTTATATGATTATTATATGAAAACAAAAAATTGTGAATTATGTTCCATAGAATTAACAACGGGTAAAAGAAGCAATACTTCCAAATGTTTGGATCATTGTCATGAAACTGGAAAATTTAGAAATATAGTTTGTCATTCTTGTAATTGTAAAATGAAATTATGCTAAGCTTAGAAATCCGTGTTCGTCTTCAATTGTATAATATTCTTCCTCTTCTTCTGCCGATCCTTCGGATTCGGAATATCTTTCTTTTTTTACTCTTCTTGGTGGTTTGTAATCCGAATCAAAAAGTTCTTCAAAGTGTATTCTTAATTTTGTAATTAAGTCTGTCTCTTCTTTTTCCATTAATATATCTAGTATACGTCCGAGGTCATGTGATGTCATTACTTCCATTTTTTTATAGTATCAGATATTTTTATTTTTATTAAATCACAAAAACTAATTTTTTTTATTTCTTCTCTCAAATCAATTTCTATCAACAGGGTTTGCATTTTATATATCTTTTATTTTATTTTTTTCCAAATAATTGTTCTAATAAATTCACAGGATATGATCTATTTTTCTGAATCTTATATACAACTGCTGAACTATCATCAACTTTACTATATGTCCCATCAGGATCTGTAATGCTTGTGGTAATACTAGTTACCACCTTTGGCTTTGTTACAGTAAACTGAACTGAAGATTCTTCACCATATACATAATCTCCAGAATTATAATTTTTCATTACAATACCCATGACAGGTAGATTTTGCCCACTATCTATACTTCCAAAATATGCTGATGTATCATCGATTAAATCACTACGTATTGAGAAAAATGGATTTAACATAGATTTAGGTACAAAACTACCAGTCAATGTTAAACTGGTTGTATCTAATGTTATAGGACTATTCCATGTTAATGTTGGTTTATTACCACCATCGGCTGCTATAATACCTCCAGAAGCAAATATATTTGGATGATACATAATTGCTCCAAAAATATTTTGATTGTATATCAATGTATCTCCTACTTTAATTTCTCCTTGTGTTGTTACTTTATTTAATTTACTTTGATTGAATGTATTCACTCTCTGTTGCATTGTATTTTCTGCTGTTATTGGTGCTTGTAGTGTATCATATCCAAAACCTAATATTCCCATTAATGATCTTTCCCATTTACTCTCAGATATTCCAAAACTTTCTATTGCTATACCACTATGTGAATCTATGATTGAAAATGGATAAATATTTCTATTTGGTAAATCAAATGTAAGATCGGTAATTTTTGATGTCCCATCTATTTTGTTAACTTGTTGACCGACTGGAACAGTATATGGTCCCATACCAGGAGCAAAGTTTTGTCTTAATAATCTTTTATTTATTTTATAAACTTTTGCTTTACCATCTCTAATAGGATTATCATTATTACTATCTCCAGCATTACCATCATTACCTAAATATTCTGGAGTATAAAAATCAGTAAATCCAAATCTATCTTTTGTAGAATCATAAGTTAATTTAGGTTCAGAACTACCTATATATGTTTCACCAACTATTCTACCTAGTTCATCAAAATCAGAATCTGTAGAATATGAACCATTAGTGTCTAATGTATTTAATCCTACTATAAAATTATTTGCTTTATCTGGTTGAACACTTGGAGACCATAATCCTATAGCAGCATTTCCATAAGCAGAAAAATGTGGATCATATCCTATATGTCTTTTATATTTTGGCTCACTGTATGAACCATTCCCAACAGCTTCTTCCCCTCCTATAAAAAATAAACTATCATTATAATATCTTTGTGGTATTCCTCCTAAACCTTCGGTTGTTATCATGATATTACCATTTGGACCTTTTAAAAATGCTCCGTATGATAATTGTTTTATACTATCATTATATTGAGGATCAGCATAAAACTTATTTTCATCCTCTTTTAAATACGTAAAAAATAAAGCTTGAGAATGTGTATTATATTTTATTATTGTTGAAGCATTCAGAGCAATACTATCTGGATTATAATACATATCTGAACCAAATTCTTTTCTTTCTACAGCAGTGGTTTTTGAAGCATTATCAAAGGCTTGTACCATATCTAAATGTAAAAATCTCGAATTATCTATTGTTGGTTTTACCATTGTATCTGTAATGGTAAAATCTAAACCTATACTAGCATTAATTACAGCATTTGTGAAACCATTAAAATAAATTGTTTGTTCATCTCCAGAAGCATTAGTTTCTATTCTTGTTACTCTTACTGTATTAGGTGTTAAAGAAGCACTTGTTAATGTTATTTCTCTTTTACCTACATACTGATATGGAATGTCTAATGTTAACCCTGAATCTAAAAGGGGATAAGGTATTTCAATTAAAATATTATCTTGACTAGCATTCGTTAGAGTTTTTGTAGGATATGTCCGAAATTCTTCTTGTGTTCTTTCATAATAATGACTTGAAGCATTTCTTAAATCCCATAGTTCTGGATATAATTCTTGAGTTTTCAACCAAGTTGCTAATTCATAACAAGTATAATCAAAATAAGGAACATTAAACTCGATCGTCGTTCTTCGATAATCACCCTCCCCAAACTTATCATCACTTATATGTGTAATATAATTATAACTAATACCATCGTATGCTATATTATTTAACCAATCACGTCTTCCAGATATTACAAACTCAGGTCTTTTGAATGCTACAAATGTAAAATTATTTACCCAGTCTAATCTTTCTTGACTTAATATACTAGTATCATTACCTAAACTTGCTTTAACATCATAAGTTACTGCTTCCTCAAAATTAGAAGAATTAAAAGTTGAACCATTAGCACATAGAAAAGGTTTAAATGTATCTGTTTTATATGTAGCTGCTATTAATCCTTGATTGTCATAACATGATGCTCCTGATGGCTGATTTGGTGTTTTAAAATATTCATAAGTATCTAGATTTGAAGCATTCTGCAATGCTTGAGTAAATGATTCAGCAATAAAATCTGCCGACCTTCTCCCTGCTGGTATTGTAATTGTTTTTAATTCTCTATAGTTTATATAAGTATCTACTGCTGGATCAATACTTCCATTAGCATTACAACTTCCAACAATACTAGGAGCATATGGGACTTTTGTATCTTTATTCATGTATGTTGTCCCATATCTTACAAATATTGTGTATTTTGTTCCATCTTGTCTTACTTTTACAAGTTCGGCATTCAGAAGCCTATCATGACTAAATTGAGCAGAAGCATTTCTATCTCTTTGATAATCACTTTCACAGAATGTTCCGTTTTGAAGTTGTGTTATCGTAGCACCTTCAAAATTACAATCATTAGCCTTATATACATCAGTAGCTTTTTTACCTTTATCATAAGCATACAATCTTGGTAATGAAAAACAATTTTCTCCATTAGTTGTTTTATAATATTGTAAAGTTAAATGTACTTGATTGTCATCTAATTGTTTTTCAATAGTTGATGAATTATATGTAATAGCATCATATTTTGATAGTGATTCTCTATAACCAGTACTTAAATAAAAATCATCATCTTTATACTTTGTTGCTGTTGTAATATTTTTAATACTTACATTATCTAAATAATTTCCTTTTAATTCAATAGTTTGACCTCCAGCTCCTCTCTCTGATACAATAGCAGAATGAATATTTATTGTATCTCCTACATCTAATTGTATACCAGAGTTTAATTTATTTGTAAAAATAGCATTATTAGCTTCATTTCCAGAAGTATATTCAATTGAAGCTCTACGGCTACAATCTAATAATTTCACATCAACATAAGATCGTTCTTGAGGTTGATTAGACATTTATATATTAAAGATAGAAAAAAGTAATTTATTTTTATTTAACTAAATCCTACTGTTAGGAATCCATCACGAAGCTCGGCTACCTTTTCGATTTCAATGTAGGTTCTCTGAGTGTATGTCTGTCCAGCACCAAGTGTAGGAAGAGCATCACACTTCGTAGTCAATTCAAGACCACGAGAATTGATACGTCCCACAGGAAGCTTGTATGACTGGAAAAAGAAGTTTCCAAGAAGACCAGTTGAACCATTCTGGGCAGTTCCATGAAACTGCTCACTAGTTAGAACATCACCTTCAGCACAGTATTCCTCACGAGTAACAAATGGGAAAGATCTAGCAGCACGTGCCGTCTTGTCAAACAATACAGCACTATTACTTAAATCAATAGGGAATACAAAGAAATCATTCATTCGGATATTTGTAGTTAGAGTTCCATTTTTTCTTAGTTCAACAGAAGCATTAATGTAATCTCTTGCTGGTGCTACAGCAGAATATTTATTCAATATATATCTATCAGTCCTATTATCATCATGAATACCAGTAATGACCTTCGTTACAATACGACCAGCTCCACCTAGATTTCTAACACTATTTTTTGCATCTTCTACAGAAAGAGACGTTTTTGTAAGTCTATAGTCATTAAATACAAACTGGGTCGGCTTACTCATAAACTGCTGAAGCCTCTGAGCCATTACAGCACCATCATAGAAAATATAATCTGCTACAAGCTTGACCTTAGTAGTATCAATGCTAAATTGAGTTCCAGTTGAAGCATTAGCATCTACAGAAACACGTCCAGTAGAGCTTAGAGGTTCCCATAGTAAATCAATCATCACTTCTTGCTTCATAGCAAAGAGAGGAAGATTCTTTCCCTTCATAAATGGAAATAATTCTCCAAGAGTAACAGAAAATGTCGGTTCATTGTTGATATCAGTGTATACACGATTCTTCAATTGTCCTCCAAATGGTTCAACACCAGTGTCAAGACCATAAGCATCAGCAGCACTATTTGACTGAGAACCAGCAGAATTATTGTAGACAAATTCATGACAGATCTGTCGACCACTCATTACAGCTTCACGATCCTTATTCATTTCATTTGAAATAAACATAGATTCATACGACTTGAAAAAGTTATAGTCTTCAATTTCACAGACAGTCTGGCCTCCAACACGGAGGGTAGCACGACGGATTAGAGAATGACAGCCAACACCAAGTGGGAAGAAAGCTCCATCAGTAGTAGAAGCATTCTTCTTTACAGCTAAAGTGATACGTGAGCCATCATGTAAATAGCCCTTGTTCTGAAAAACGAATCGGCAACTGGTATCATTACAAACAATTGGATCAAGAACATCACTAGTGACATCCATAGCCATATTGGATTCAATCTGTCCTACTTTGATAAGGTCAGGTACATTAGTTTCATCTAGTTTAGGGGGAGAAATAGCAAGAGTCTCTTGAATATCAGCCATATTTTATAATATGATAAACATAAAAAAATTAATTAAAAAAAAAATTAAAACTTCATTTACTGAATAATCTGGATGCCCTGAGGGCCATAGACCATCGTCTGCCGAGAATGAACAAACAAGAAAAGAGCATTTGGAGAATCACTATCGAGTCCGACTTCCATTTGAATACCAAACGGAGTAGTTGAAAAATCTTCACCTATACCAGTACCTGCCGTATCGAAGGGGACACCTAAACATTCCTGAGGACCTCCCTGTGCCGTTAGAGGAGTCGTAGCTCCAGAATAAAGTCTGTTGGTATTTACAGGAGAAATCTGAGATCTTAGATTATCAGGACGAATACTATCACGAGCAAAAGATACCACCTGAGGATCTACAACAGTAGTAGATTCACTATCCTTTACATTTGTATCTAAATTGAAATTGAAAGGCATACGACGACCAGCCTTAGTTATAATTATTGATTTAATATCTGCTTGACTACCATCACTGTTGAGAGGTGTAGTAGTAGCATACGAGTTGTATGCTATATTGTTAAGATACTTAGAGGGACACATATTCATGAAAACACCAAGAGTTCTAGAAGTTCCGAGGTTAAAATTAACTACAGCATTAGCAGAATTAATTACATTGAAATACGATGTAATAGCATTGTAGGTGACTTGACCAGAAGGAGGGAGAGCCTGCTGAGGAACATTTAATTCACAGTGGAGACGGACATTTTCTAGTTCATAAAAAGCTTCAGTAAGACCAGTAGTAGTGCCGTTAAGAGCATACAACGCCTGGGCATCAGGACTTAAGGTTAGAGAAATCTCAACACCCCCTAGAGACGTAGCTCCAAGGGGTAGTAAATTTCCTGAACTTAGAACCCCTGTAGGTAAGTTTATGCAAAATCTTGAGCCATGCTGTGTAACTGGGAAATCAACTAATTCTCTCTTTTGAGTTTCATAGTTAGGTACAGATAGAGACTGATTGTTAGAAAAAGTCATCTTATCTTCACGGCTTGATACATACGGAAGGTATGAGGAAAGGAAACGTCCATAGTGATTTATAGTTTCAATCACCTGACGAGATCTCTGAGATGTAATAGTTACTTTATCAATAATTGAATAAATAGCAAGTTTTTCATCGATACCAAGCTGATCAGCAGTAGTTGGCTGTGTCCTGTTAGCATCCTTAAAGAACTTAATATCTCCAGAAAGTCTAACACTACCACAATCCAGCAAGTGTGGCTGAGAACCAATTAGGAAAGAAACAATTGGATTTCCTTGCTTGTGAGAAATCTTCTGTGTAGAATTGATATTACTAGGTTGAAGTTCATTGTAGATAATGCTCATTTTTATAATACTTAATATATATTATTTTTGATGAGATTATTTTAAAAAATATTACAAAAAATTATACTTCTACTTGAATGCTATCTGCACGGATATTTATACGACGGAGATGATATACGAAATTGCACCATAGCATATCCTTTTCTGGGGGATTACTTACATCTTGGTAGTAGACATTGAGACGGCAATCCTTTTGTCTCATATCATAGACCCCATCATTGAGAGAAAATGTTCTAGCAACAGCAAAGTTCTCATTGAATCGAGACATCTGGAGACTAGGCATACCAGCAGACTGAAGAGCCTTATCTAATTCTAGGAGAGGAATAGCATCTACAGAACTCTTAGAAGAAATCTTTTCCGTATTGACATTCAAGCTTGGCTGATTACGGCCGTCATAGAAAAAGAAGTATTCTGTGAGTCTGTTAGAGATTCCAGCAATACCACTTTGAGAAGAAAGTAGCTTATGGTCTTGACTGTTAGAATGGATTTCATAAGTTCCAACACATGAAATCTGGTCCTTGGCCGAATATACAGAGGCATCCGTAGGAACACAGATAACAGACTTAGCACGTTGGTGATTACCAGGGATTGCAATGTTTGCTACACGATCACCCTTGAGTTGAGAATAATTGTATACTTGAGTTGATAAGAAATCATAAACCATCATTTTACCAGCTCTCATATCAGCCATAGCCTCTTGCTGTGCCTTATCACCAAGATCAACTTGATTGAGAACAAGTTCTACGTTGCTCATAGAATATGTAGGATTGTATGTTGTAGAATTTGCTACTGAAGTTGAATATAGGAAAACATTTCCAGCATTCGTAATATCTGAACCATTATTTGTAACAGAAGCATTAAGAGTAACTTTAACATACTTATTTGCTCCAGACCCAGCAGTTTCTATTGTCTTAATAGTAGCATTACCAGATAGAGGGTATTGCTTTGTTAAATCTCTGAGCTGAAACTTTTCACCTACAACCAAAGGGAAATTATCAACTTCCCAGTTGTTGTTATCGTGCTTAATGTAAATTACATTAGAATCAGAACCACTTACCCATGAACTTGGAGCAGCTGTTGAAGCATTAAGAGAGTGGAAAAGTGGATTGAGTGTAAGTCTACGGTTTTCAGTTACACTATCTAACTGACGGAAGCATCTCTTATTTTCACTTGTAAGGATTGATATAAACAAACCATTCATTAATCCACAAGGTACTACCTTATCATTTTGGAAAAGTCCAGTATGAAGGGGAAGCTTGAGCTTACACTGAGTGTATTTATTTGAGTTCGTAAATGGTTCACTCGTAGGATCTTCAGCTACATTCTTATAATAAGGAGTATACTTGTGATTTGCTAATTGAGACTTAGTAGAGCCACGAGTTCCACGAGAATCAGGAGTCCATACACCAGCACCTTCATTTAATGCTCTCATATTTTTCAAAGTTTCATTTGAATGGTAAGCATACTTCATAGCTACATGAACTGGGTAGTGTCTAATTTCCTCAAGCAATTCGGTTTTGTCCCCAGAGTGAATTCTCACCGTATCTAGCAAAATTTGTCCTCCGATGAGTTCATCTAACTGGAGACGGGTATTACAAGCATTAGTATCCTGGGAAATAGTTAAATCAAATTGTAAATATGAGTTTTTGGGGTTGAAATAGGCAACATTGGGGGGAATGTAAAACTCAATAACTTTCTGGGCATCATAGGTGAGACCATTTTGAGATGGAATAGCAACATAATCCTCTTTTACAGGTATCTTGTTATCGGCAACGAAAAATCCTGAAGACATATTTATAATATGTTGAAATATAAAAAAATAAATGAAAAAAAATAAATTAAAAATTACCTTGTAGCAGCAAACGATCCAGCAAGAGATGCCTGTGCTGTCTGTTGAAGTGGTACAGGATCTGTTGGTTTTGAATCTGTAGCAATTTTCTTTGCTGTATCTACAGCCTCACCTGCTGCCTCTGATATACCCCCTATTGCTTGTAGACCAGTTCCTATTACTCCAGCCAATTGAAAACCAGGGACAAATCCTAACATGTCAAGAGCAGTTCCTCCAATAGTAGCAATGTTTCCAAGTTTTTCTTCCCAATTATCTCCAGCAATCCCTTTTCCTTCTTTAAAACTTTTAACATCAGCAGCAATATCCAAAGCAGATGATGCTATACCTCCAGCAACTCCTACACCTTTTCCTAATGCTCCAGCTACTTTAGCACCTTTGGAAGCTTCTTCGGCTGCTTCAGCAAGTCCAGTACCTCTCTTTAATATATCAGAACCTTCAGAAAGTGTTCCTTCACTTGTTGAAATAGCTGCCGAAGGTTTTTCAGCAAGAGTATCTACTTCCTCACCAGCTAATGCTGCCTTAGGTTTCATCTCATCTGGTGTTGGCTTTACTTCAGACCATCCACCAAATCCAGTGCCTTTTTGTGCTTCTTGATAACCTTTTAATGATGATTTAAAATTACTCATTGCTACTGATTCTGTAAGAGCATCTTTAACTCCAGACATAATTCCTGCCTGTTCGTCATTACCTACAGCAATCTTTGCTGCTTTAGAAGCATTTTCAATTGCTGACTTATTAAACTCTCTTATATTTTCATTCATATTCTCCACAGCACCCATTCTTGAGTTCCCGAGGGAAATAGCACTGCTCATGTTATAGCCATCCATTTTTATAATATTATAATACAAATTAATTTTCAGAGATATTTTCTAATTTATTTAGTTCTTCTTCTTTTTCTTCTTCACTTTGATCTGCTCCTCCAGTGGCTACGAGTTTCCTAAAATTATGATACATCTCAGGAGGATTCTTTGATAACTTCATGTAACAGAAATCATATTTCTTTTTACAACATTGTTTATATAATTTCATCCAGTTATCACTGCCCTTGAATAAGTCCCCAAATTCCTCAGAAATGGCTTGGAGTTCTCGTTGATTAGGGAAAGGACTTCCACAAATTACAGATGTTGCATTGCTTCTAATAATAGGGTCTACAGCACCTCTGAACTTCTGTACCGATATGACAAGCAACTTAATACCATAGTGTCTACTTCTGGTGACAAGGTTTGCTATGTTACTATCTAGCATTCCCACACAATCGTCTAGAACCAAAGCTATTTCTTTTGTAGGATCATCATCTCCTTTTGCTACTTGTCTTTGAATAATATTTTGAATTAATTCAGGACTATATGTATCATGACATTCAAATCTCTTTTTCATAAATCTACTTGTAGAATCCATATTGATTGTCGGACTAATTACAACTACACCACCAGGGAAGAAATCTTGTCCATAAAAATTATCATTTAGAAAAAGTGAAGAAATTATGGTACTTTTTCCGGTCTGCCTCGGTGAGATCATAAGTAAACATTCTCCAGCACCTTTGACACCTACACCTACGTCAGGCAAGTTAGGATGATGATATTTTGCTTTTCCAGTATTCTCATCAATGATCGGAATAATTTCTGGGCCTTCCATTATTATACTTTATAA
>Ga0070751_1000907_pt1 | contig 17866 bp, 16 predicted proteins | sample VirMetDEL_Aug_28_FD_78514 | JGI IMG/M metagenome (GOLD analysis project Ga0070751, IMG submission 78514) | Aqueous microbial communities from the Delaware River and Bay under freshwater to marine salinity gradient to study organic matter... | ecosystem: Environmental > Aquatic > Marine > Coastal...
AAGACAATTAAGTTTAATACTGCTCAGCTAAAAGAGATGCTGACTCCTGAAGAGTTTAGATCTTTTCCTAGAAGTCTTTATTCTGCTGATGGCATTAGTCCTAATGAGACAGCTAATCTTCTAGGGTTTAATTCAGGTAAAGATCTAGTAGATGCAATTAAGTCTAATCCTTCAAGAGAGGAGTACATTCGACTTACTACTGATCAAAGACTTAATCAGGAATTTCCAAACTTTATGGATCCTGCTCAAGAAGAAGATCTTAAAGTAGCGGCTCTTAATGCTGTCGATAACGACATGAGAGAGAAAGCTCTTAAGCTAGAGTTTGAGCTCATGTTGCAGAAGTCTCCAGCTCAAGCTAAAGCCTTGATCAAGAAAATAGCTAAGAGACTTCCAAGTACTAAGGAAATGAGGCAAGCTGCAGAAGTCAGAGTAGGAGATACTGCTTACAATCAAGCCAAGCCTTACATCTTTAAACGCATTGAAAACAAGACTAGAAGAATTGCTGTAGAAGAATTTGTAAAAGGCAATTACGATAAAGCTGCAAAATCTAAGCTTCAGGAAATTTTTAATCATAACTTATCTAAAGTAGCTGAAGAGTCTACTAGCAAGATTGATAAAGAGATTAAGAAGAATAATAAGAGATTAGGCAAGTCAGATAAAGACCTAGCTAAGAAAGGTCATCTTGATATGTTTAAGGCAGCTCAGGCTATCATGCAAAGATATGGGATGCTTACAGAAGCTCAAGCAGATAGACTTGATATCTATCTAAGTCAGCTTCAGAAATATGATCCTACTGCTTTTGCCAAGGTCCAGGGACTAACTGACTCGCTAGTACAAATACCTGAGAGAAGATGGCAAGAGCTAACAGTCAGGGAAGTCCAAGATATTCTAGAAGTTATTGACTCCCTATATGACCTTGCTAAATCTGAAAAACAGATTACAGTAGATGGGAAGAAGGTAGACAAAGATAAAGCTATCAAGGAGATGCTAGAAAAGCTGGCTACTTTAGACGGGCAAGCGTTAAAGAAAGAAGATACTGGCTGGAAGAAATTTAAAGGCTTTATATCTTCTGTCGAGGCTAACATGACTCGAGTAGAACATCTTACTAACTTCCTAGATAACTTTGACTTTGGAGGACCTTTTAGAAAATATGTCTGGAATAGAGCAAATGAAGGTCAACAACTATACACCAAGTCACTTGAGCAATACTATTCAAAACTCAATGAAATCCTTAAGTCCTATTTCCCTAAAATCCTGGAAGATGATCAAGATATTAACTTGGATAAATACTTTCCTAATCTTGATCCTCAACTTAATACCCTAAAAAAGTTTGAGCTAGTAATGGCTTTAGTCCATTCAGGAAACGACTCCAACAAAAGAAAGCTTCTACTTGGTAGAGAATGGGGATCTGAAGACATGGATGGGAATCTAGTTACAGATTTCTATGACAAGTTTATAGCAGACATGATTGAGAGAGAGATCATCACAAAAGATATGATGGATGGAGTCCAGGCTATTTGGGATCTGTTTGAAGAGATTAAGCCTGAGATCCAAAAAACTCATAAGGAAGTACTAGGATATTACTTTAAAGAGATTGAAGCTACTCCTTTTGAGACTCCTTTTGGAACTTACCGAGGCGGTTACGCTCCTGCAGTAACAGATCCTCTATTAATCGAAAAGCAAGCGCAGCGAGAAAACGAAGCATCTACTGAGATGGACGTTAATACCTATGCTTTTGCTGCGACTCCTAAAGGATTTACAAAAGAGAGAGTCCAGGCATATAACAGAGCGTTAAGTCTAGATTTCAGAATCATTAGAGCCCATGTGGAAAAAGCAGTAAGGTTTTCCACATTGGAGCCTGTAGTAGCAGATCTTAACAAAGTTATTAACGCTGGAGTTAAGACAGCAATAGACCAAGTAAAAGATAGAACACTTAGGAGTAAATTACAAAGTAAGTTTAAGTACCTACTCAAAACTCCTAATGCAAAGTTTTCTGATGCTTTATTTGAAGTTAATTCTAATTTAGGAAACGAAGTACTTAGACCTTGGATAGCTAGGATTGCCACTCAAAAAACTTCAAAACCAGCAGATACTAAAGCAGGAAGAGAATTCCAAAGATGGCTAGGATTTTTTAGACGTAATGCTAATATGCAATTAATGTTTGTAAACGTAGTGAACACTGTAGAAAACCTTACCGATATTCCTGCATTATTTACCAGGATGAAAGCTAGATCTTTTAGGGAAGGTCTACAGAATTATATCAAGAGTCCTAAAGAGGCAGCTAATCTTGTTAAAGACTTATCTCCCTATATGAAAGATAGAATGGAGCAGCAGATCTTTGAGATTAACGATACCTATAAAGACCTAACTATCCGAAAAAATACAGTTTTAGGAAAGATTAACAATTTACAAGATCAAGCTAGTAAACATACTTATGTAATGCAGCAAGCTTTGCAGAATGTTGTAGAAGTCGCTGCATGGCTAGGAGCTTATAATGAGGGAGTAGTCAGGTTTAACAATGAGACTCAAGCTGCAAGATATGCAGATAGTGTGATCAGAGAAGTCATGGGAGCTAATAGACCTATAGATATTGCAGGGATTGAAGCAGGAGGAGCTCTCCAGCAAGTAGTCCTAACTTTCTATAGCTACTTTTTAAACAAAGGAAATCTAGTAAGATACTCAAGTAAAGAAACAAAAATAAAAGCCTACGCTCTAGGTATTGCAGCTCCTGCTATTTTATCAGCAATATTTAGAAGAGCTGTAAAAGGCAATCTAGACGAAGACGATGACGATGAGTACATTGACGATATCTATGACGTATTCTTCCTAAGTCAGCTCAGATTTATGGCGGCTATCATTCCAGGAGGAGGTACTGCAGCTAGATTTTTGGAAGGTCAATTTAACGATAAACCTTACGATGATAGGCTTTCTATCTCGCCTATGTTGGGTATGCTAGAGTCAGTCAAAGGAGTCACAGGTCTTATGACAAAAGACGAGCTAAAATCAAAAGATGTTAGAGATACTTTAAGTTTTTTTGGTACAATGACAGGAGTACCTCTCGGAGCTGCTGGTAGACCTATCGGATTTATGATCGACCTTGAGCAAGGCAAGCAAGCTGCTGAAAATCCGACAGATTTAGCAAGAGGATTAGTGACAGGAAAATCAGGTAAAAAATAGGGGAGTACATGACAATATCATCAACTAACAATAGAAATGACTACACTGGAAACGATACCACAGCAATTTATAATTATTCGTTTAGAGTCTTTCTAGAATCTGATCTGACTGTTACGGTCAGGAATACTACTACGGATGTAGAGACTGAGCTCTCACTTACTACTGACTACACTGTACAAGATGTAGGAGAGTTAAGTGGTGGGACCATAACGCTAGTCGATGCTGGTCAAGATTGGATCTCAGGTACATCGAATCTAGATACAGGATATAAACTAACGATCCGTAGAATTGTCGGACTTACTCAAAATACTGACATTAGAAACCAGGGAGATTTTTTTCCTGAAGTCCATGAGGATGCTTTCGACAGGCTGACAATGATTGATCAGCAACAACAAGACGATCTAGAAAGAGCAATTAAACTTCCTGAGACAATTGCCTCTAGTGAGTTTGATACAACTATTCCAGCAGATTTTGTAGGTACTCAATCTCTAGCTCTAGTATCTAACTCTGCAGGAGATGGCTTTGCTACTGGTCCTTCAATAAGTGCCATCGAAGGAGCTCAAGCAGCAGCGACAGCAGCAGCAGCTTCTGCAGCAGCAGCAGCGACATCTGAAACAAATGCAGCTACTTCTGAAACAAACGCTGGAACTTCTGAAACAAATGCAGCTACCTCTGAGACTAACGCTGGAACTTCTGAAACAAATGCAGCAGCTTCTGCAGCAGCAGCTAGTACCTCTGAGACTAACGCTGCAACATCTGAAACTAATGCAGCTACCTCTGAAACAAATGCAGCTACTTCAGCTTCTAATGCTGCAACATCTGAAACAAATGCAGCTACTTCAGCTTCTAACGCTGCAACATCTGCTTCTAACGCTGCAACATCAGAAGCTAACGCAGCTACTTCAGCTACCAATGCTGCAACATCTGAAACAAACGCTGCAACATCTGAAGCTAATGCAGCAGCTTCAGCGACAGCAGCTCAAGACGCAGCAGCAGCAAGTCAATGGAAAGATGTTGTTTATATTACTAACGTAGACTCTCCAGTAAGTATTACTGATGCTGATTCAGGAAAGCTTTATAGCGTAAATACTTCAGGAGGGAATGTAGTTTTTAACCTTCCTGCTATCTCAGGATTAACACTCTCTGCTCCTTGGTCAATCGGTGTTAAGAAAACTGATACCAGTGCTAACACTGTTACTATCAATCCTAATGGTACTGACGTTATTGATGGCAATGCTTCTGCTACAATCTCCCAAGCTGAGACAGGGCTAGTCGTAATACCTGATGCGGATCCAGCACCAGACGAATGGACCACTCTAGTTTTTGGAGAAGTACCTAGCGTCTTTGAAGGTAAAACTTTTAACGATGAAATTACGATGAAGGAGATTACCACTCCTTCTGCTCCATCAGCAGGATTCCAAGCTATCTTCATGGATAGTGCTGACAGCAAGCTCAAGCGCATTGACTCTAACGGTGATGTATTTGGAGTAGGTGGAGGAGCTGGAGATGCTGATACAATTCATCTAATTAGAGCAGCAGATCAAGGTGATACAGATTTTACTATCAAAAGTATCGATGATGTACTTCCTGACTTTGGAGGATCTGATACATTGACTGGTACTTTCTCTGTACCTACCACAGGATCAGAAGCTCTTCTAAGTAATGACGATGATCACAAAGTATATAAGTATGCCTCTACTACAGGATCTCAATACGATGCTTTTGGTATTGTACTAGACGTTCCTAGATATCAGAGAGGAAAAGATACAGTACTTCAATTCAAATATCGTACTGCAGATACAAGTGGAGATAGTGCTAATGGTGATTATATGGTCTATGTCTTTGACAAGACTAACGGTGTAAACACTACGACTACTTCTACAGGATCTAAAACAGCAGGATCTACATTAACTGTAGGTACTACTACTGGAATGTCAGTAGGTGACTTTATTCTAATTGGTCAAGCTTCAGATGGGTTAGTTAAAGAAGGTTATGTTACTGAAGTTGTATCTAGTACTACGCTTAAAGTATCAGTAGATCTTAACTTAACAAGTGGTGATAGATTTATCACTGGAGCATTGACTGACAGTCTTACTCTTCTTGACGCTGCAGATGAGGATACTAATAAGACAGGTAATGACTATAAAGTTGTATTCAATGTACCAAGTACATGTGCAGAAGTAACTCTTCTCTTTCAACAATTAACTAGCCAAACAGACTCATTCCTATATGTGGATAATATTCTCATTTCAAGTGAAGTTGTTAAGAGGGTGTTTGCTAGAGAACTTTCTGAAAGTGTTCATTTATATAATGTGGCAGGGTTTTCTTCGGGGAATACCTATGTACCGTATTTTACTTCGGAAAGAACCAATACAATATCAAAAACAGGAACATTAACAAACGACAGTACGTCTGGTGTGGTGTTTACGGCAAGTAAACCATGTAAAGTTACTGTATCAGGAACCATGTACGATTCATCTTCTGGAGGAATGGGAGTTGTTAAAAATGCTACATCGGCAGAACTGGATGCCAGTATCTCTGCAGTGTATTCAAAGCTAGTGGCTTATGGTTATTCTTTAAATACGGTACAGGCTACCTTCTCAGGAGAAACAATACTTGCTGCAGGGGATACTTTAGCAGTATTAGTTGAGGATACCGTTAATACAAGAACCGGAGACAATAGAGATTATGTGTCAATATTGGTAACTCCCGAAGTAAACGATGTCGTCGTAGTGGAGTCTACCGATTCGGTTATTAGTGAGTGGACTAATTTCACTGCCACAGGTCTATGGACATCAAATGTTACTTACACTGGAAAATGGCGAAGAGATGGCGACACTATGCACGTTGCCATTCATGCCTCTATGTCAGGTGCTGCAGATGCAGGTAACATGTATCTCAATCTGCCTTCTGGTTATGTGATAGATACTAGTAAATTGTCTGGAACTACTGTAGGAATCTCTTTTCTTGGTTCTGGTACAGCGCATGATAATGGAACAGGAAGTGAGACTGTTGAGGTTAGGTATAAAGATACGACTAGCGTTTATGTTACTCCAAGATCAGGTTCATCTTATGTGGGTCAGACAGTACCATTCACTTGGGCAAGCGGTGATGATCTGTATGTTTATTTTCAAGTACCTATCGCAGGATGGGACGCTAATCCAAAACCACTCCTTGCTTTCCCGACTATAACCTATGGGCAGGATGCGGAAATCTTTAGAGCAGATACTTACGCAGGATACGGTTCTGGAAGCTATACCCATGTACCTTATTATACAAACGTAAGAGAAAACACCGTTTCCAATTTAGGTACAATTGTAAACTCTTCATCAGGATGTTATTTTACTGCAACTAAACGATGTAAAGTAACTGCCGAGGGATACTATTGCAGAAGTGCTTCATCAGATTGGTTTGCTATCGTGAAAAATGGAGATGGAAGTGTAGGAGCTACTGCTTCAGGTAATAACGGTAAAAGGCTGTCTGTAGGGTATTCTACGGCAGCAAATGTAGTGGCATGTGCTACAGGGTCAACAATATGTGAACCCGGAGACATAATTTTTATGGTAACAGACAATGTTACAGGAAGCCCTACTAATACTTATAATGTAGGATTTTCTATCCTAGTCGAACCAGAAGAAGGACAAGTCAATCAAGCTGCCATTATCGCTCAACCAGTGGCTTTTGTTAAAGATGTTAAGCCTAGTGGTACTAATGGAGGTACTACTGTAGGGAGGACTACTGACTATACTCAAAAGAGAGATTTAAATACTCTTGAAGGGGATATTGCTGGAGTGGGTGTGACTCTTTCCTCGAACCAATTCACATTACCTGCCGGTAAATTTGAATTTGACTTTGATAGTATATTTTACAAACCCGCATCAGCTCAATGCAAAATCTATAATGTAACAGACTCAAAGACAGTAGCTATATCTAATTCATTGTACGGTGATACAGGAGATGCAACAAATGTAAACCCCAGAGGTTTTGGAAGTGTTACACTCACTAAATCTACAGTATTTGAGTTACGTTTTTATGTAATTTCTGGAGATACGAGTGGATTAGGTAACGGATTGTCAACGGGTGAAAATAATACTTTCTCGCAAATCAAAATCACAAGGAAGAAGTAATGGACGATGTAGACAAAATTCTTCTTGAAGAGATCCGACAACTGCGGCAAGATGTTAAGGACATCCGAGAAGAAATGTCTACACTCAAAGTAAAAGTAGCTTCCTTTAGTACAGTATTCGGTATTCTGGGAGCATATATCAAAGCAAAATTTTTTCAAAACTAGGAGATAAAAATGGCATCAGAAGAATTAAAAAAACAATTGTTAAAATCAGCAGAAGTACTAACCGAGTCAGCACTAGACCAGCTTGTAGAAATTGCTAGAGTTTACGCTGCTTCTACTGAGTCTACTGTAGATGACACTGTAGTAGCTGCAGTACAAATGCTAAAGAAATCTTTTATTGAAGATCTTGTAGATAAGATTGATGGAGAAGAAGGCTAGTGCTTCAATACATTATTAAAATACTTATTCAAGAAATTGTAGCTGCCTTGCTCAAAGCAGGGCAGGACTACGTAGCTTTGCAAAAAAAGAAGAAAGAAGATAAAGAATTAGTTAAAGGAGTTATGAGTGAGAAAGATCCTAAAGTTAGAGCTGCTCGTATTCGTAATCTTCTTGACTAGCTGTGGAAAGTTTAACTGGACTCCTCGTCCTTATGTCGGAGTATCTGATCTTCAAATAGTACAAAATGAAGACGGAGATATCATTAGCTGTAGTGAGCCTCTATTTGATGAGATGACTTGCTTTGATGCTGAGAATATCGCTGAGCTTAAGACAGCAATAGACCAAGTAAAAGATAGAAAGCTTAGACATAAATTACAAAGCAAGTTTAAGTACCTAGCCCCAAAGGTACAAGACTAGACTTAAGCAGTATTCTGTTCAATGTAGCTTGCCTATTCTTTCTGTGAATTTTTTGAGTAGCAATTCTTTTCCAGGTCCCATTAACGTCACGATAAAACCAGAATACAATCTTATCTTCACCGATATAATTTTCTATAAAGCCTATTTTTAACGCCACTTTTTCTTGCCTAAAGATTGATACAAAAATTCTCCCATTAAATCTACAAGCTCTTCATTTGAAGAAAGCTCTTCTTGTCTACAATGTGAAAGTAAGTAGTGTACGTATTCATGCCAGAAGGTCTGCTCAATCTGAGATTTAGCCATAAGTTTTCCATGTAAATGAGTTTGTATATGGATCTCATTCTGGAAAAAAAGACATACTCCTACAGCTCCTTCAGTATCAATCTTCTTTTTGACAATGACTTTTACTTTCTGTCCACCGATTTCAAAGCTCTTGGGTATATTGTAAATCATTTTTTAAGTCCTCTTCAGAATAATCATACAGATGTCCATCCACTACGCATTTATGATTTCTGATGCTGATCTGATTAACGTGAGATTCTACCTCGTCAATTGTAGTGACAATGCTGAAACATTGCTGCCAGTCTACGTGACCTTTTCGATAGCTAAATACTTTCTGATGGCTAGGAGTCTCGTCCACAGATCCTAGCCATCCATTAAAGTATGCAGAGTAAACAGCCCCACTCCCTCCAGTAATGCAGGATTTCTGCTCTCGATGAGTACATCCGTATAAGAAAGTCTGATCTATTTTCTTTAACAAAGATGCTCTACTTCCATTGACAGAATAAGAAGGAGGAGAATGGACGACCTTTACATCTGAAGACTCAATAGTATAGGTTTGTTGATACGGATACCATTCGATACCTAGTCTCTCTAGTCCTAACTCCAAGTCTAATCTAAGAATATTATAAACAGGCTTGCATTTTTCAATAACCCATTTTTCAAAACGAGCTTCATGATTGCCGTAGCAGAAAACTAGCTCAGTATGTGGAAATCTTTCTCTAAGATTCTCAAAGAAACATCGACCGAGATACAGCTCTGTTTCCATATCTACCTGGACTGCTGGATGGATCCCGTAGCTATTCCAATTGTAGCAATCGAGCACATCTCCATTAAGCAAGATCCTGTCTACTGCCAGGTCTTCAGCAATGTCAAAGATCATGCCTGTAGCTTCTACGGATACTAGTCTAGAGTCGTGGAATGGGATATGCAGATCATTAATGACCATGGTCCTACTCACTCTAGTCATAGCTCTCCTTGGCTACTAGGTAGATTTTGCCTCCCTATTATTGTAACGGAGATTCTGTTAGAGTGGGAAATTTATATCATTATAATATTGCTGTGAGTAATTGTAGAGATAACGTGGGATGTAGACTTCGACAGCTTCTTGCTTTCTCTCTTCCTGGTATCCATCTCCAAGAGTCTCGACAATTTCAAGCTTAGAATCTTGATCGTAATGGTATGCTACTATTTCATCTGGATTAATGTCTGAGTAGGGATTTATTAAAATGAGTAAAGGTAAGAAAATTAGCCTCTTCATTGTTTAAGAATATCATGAGATTATAAAATTACCAAAGCTTCCTAGCTGGTAGAGGTGAGAGCCGCTTGTACTTATGGACGAGGCAAGCGGCTCTTTACCTTAAGATCTTCAGCACAGCGATTAAACCGAGCAATAAGGTCTATTTTTTCTCTAGCCGATGTCTTATAAAAAACACATTCAGTAAGAGCTTCCTTCTGCATTTGAGGTATCGTCAGGCTTGCTATAAATTTTATTATCAATATTGCTACCAAGGCAATCTCTCCAGTATGCTGCTTGCTCATTAGGAGCTAACCAGTCTTCAAAGTTATCACCAAAAAACATCTCAGAAAGCATAGCTACTGTATTCCCTGCTTGCTTTGATTTAAGTAAATTCGAGTAACCTCTGTCTCCAGGTTTAACTTCTTTAACTCCTCGAATTTTTCTACTTGGATAGCTCTCCTTAAATATGTCTAAGAAGAGCTCTGCAAAGTGCTTAGACAGTCCATCCTCTTGAAGCACTAAGATCTCAGCTCCTCGTACCATGCCATTAAAAGCATTGTAGTGCGGCTCGATAGTAGCATTGACTCCAAGGCTATTGAGCTTTTTTGCTGCTTCCTTTACTCCTCCAGAATTTCTTAGAGCAAAAGGTACATTAACCATAGGGACCATGACAGATCCGTAAACATACTCCGTATATGTATCGTCGTAAGACATAGCTCCCTGAGCTGCTTGAGTATGAGGGATAATCATTCCCCACTTTGGTACAAAAGCTTTCTCACCATATCCATAGCTTCTTGCTCTAAAACATTTCCACATCATAAAACCTCTATTAAAGTTTTTAACTTTTTAGTTATCGTCTTGCCGATCTGAGTATCTACCTTTCCCCAAAAAATCCTATGGATAACACAACTTTTATCCTGCCCGATCCTATGTATCCTCTTCTCTGCTTGAAGGAGATCTGCTGGTACCCAAGGGAGATCATTAAAAATTATATTCCTTGAAGCAGTTAATGTCACTCCGACAGAGAGGGATCCAATAGTCGCTACTAAGTAGTCAATTTTGTTAGCCTGAAAAGCCTGTACAATTTTATCTCTCTCCTCCATCGGAGTAGATCCGCTAATCGCAGCAGACTTTTTAAGACGTTTAGCAATCTCTTTAACTGGATCAACATGGTCAGAGTAAATCACTAAAGGACCTTCTCCAGCATCGTGCAAGTCTTTGGCGTACCTAACAGTATGATCAACTTTAATTTTTGCGCTATTCATTTTAAACGTAGCAAAAGCATTAGCTCTCTCATTCCAAGCTTGCAGCAATTCTTTATCAATAAAAGTATCGTCGATCACTACATCTTTACGAATAATCGGAGGAAGATCCAGGACCTCTGAAGCTTTACGTCTTAAGTATTTATCTTTGAGATAACTTCTAAGCTCGTCAACATTACGATGTCCTTCAAACTTAATTACATTTCTTCCTGCAATTTTGAACTGCTGGACGTTACAGAATCTCCTACAAAAGCTCCAGTAATCATACTTGTCTAAGATATTTAATCCGCTAGTTTTATGCGGATTGTACGCACATAAAGCAAGAAGGCTGAAAAATTCAGGGACTCTATTTTTAACAGCAGTACCTGACAGCCCGATAAATCTATCTGGTCTATGGTCCTGAAGATACCTATGAAAGTATCGAGTCCTTTGAGCTTCGATATTTTTTAAATAGTGGACTTCATCAGCAATGACAACATCAGCCCACTTAAATAAATCTTCAGAGTATTTAAGCTGAGAATAGCTAGAGACAATAACATCTACTCCATCAGGTATAAGTTTTGTCCCTGTAAAGACATAAGGAGCAAGGCTAGAAAATTTGCGGATTTCTCTAGCCCATGACTCCCTAAGAAATGCAGGACAAACTATCAAGCCTTTAGTTTTACGGGATTTTAAAACTTCGATAGCTTGTAAAGTCTTTCCAAGTCCCATAGCATCACCAAGTAAACTGTAGTGATGCTCGAGTAGGAAAGCTACTCCTGCTTCTTGATGTGGTTTTAACTTATACGTTATCACTCGTCAACATCTCGATGCTGTCTCTCAGCTCGGAAAATGTACATCCATGACATTGTGAAAAATATTCGCAAGGCTTGAAGAAAGCATCACAGTGAGAATAATTTTTTGTAGGCTTAAGCTTGCCCTCTCTCATTTTCATCGAGTCCTTATGTAATTTTTTATGCTCATTAAAAAAATCTTTCGGACTCATCTTACTTGCAGGGATAATGATATCGTAAGATTTTACATTTTTAGCAATGCGCTTAACATAAGCATTATAAGACTCTGTGACCTTTTGCTTGAGCACAGATTTAGTAGTCACACGATACCGAGCTCCCTTAAACTTTTTAGGATCTAGTTTAAAATAGTTTGCAATATCATCAGCAAAAGACGCATAAAGATTGAGCTGGACATCGTTATGTAATTTAGTAGCAGTAATCTCTGAGTACCTTGCAGCAGTCTTAAGATCCACAATCCACCAATTACCTTCAGAATCTACCATGATGACATCAATGAAACCTACAAAGAGATCCGTAGATAATTCAAATTCACAATGGACTACCTGGAGTCCTGACTTTTGATGGCATTGTAGATAACGAAGCAACATTGCATGGATCATAGCTTTATGACCTTCAACTTCAAAAGCTCTAACAGCTTCATCTAAATAGCCTTCTAGGTTATTCTCGCTATGTTTATTCATTTCCATAACATAATGAAAAGCTTTACCAACATTAAAAGCATCATAGTTATCATCAGCATCGAGATCTTTAGCGACTCCTGCCACTTTGTAATAGAAATATTTTTGACTGCAATTCTTTAACAGAGTAGCAGAGCTATAAGATAGGCGAGTATCTTTGACTTTTACATCTTCCATATATTTTCCTTGTATTTGTTTCTAAGCAAAAAAAGCTTCCTCTCAGAAGCTTTGGATCTTTCATTATTTTGAAGCTGAGAAGATCTAAGTCAGCTTAAAATTTAATCTAGGTCAGATAGGTCAAGCTCTTCAGACTCATTGGCTTGAGCTGTACCAGTCCATTGCTCTTCTGTCTGAGCTACGTTGACCTGGAATTGATGGACCTCTTTACCTTTCCAAGTACCTTTATCAAGCTTGGACTTTCCATCATAGACTACTTGTACAAGATCTCCTTCTCGCACATAAGTCTCGATAAGATAGTTTAAATGTCCTGCATGATTGAGAGATACCATTGGTCCATTGTCAGGCTTGAAATCAAAGTTTTCTTTTCCAAATTTGTTTGGTGATCTACCGACATACTTTCCTTCAACTAAGAGCTGTCCTTTCTCACATTCATTGTACTTGAAATACTTTCTAGGTCCACCTACTGTCTTAAATTCTGGCATGTTGTCCTCCTTATGGCTCTTACTCGCCTTGTATAGGTTTAAAATATTTTGAAAATTGAGCGTATTCTTTCTCACTTCTTTCGTCAATGTATAACTTTTGTGCTTTAACTTTCAATCCTTTAGGAGTCTCAAGACTTCCATCAGAATAGTTAGGACTCCAGGTATCACAGTCCATACGGATCAGCTTCTTAGCAAGTTGATACTGACTTCCAGTAAAATAAAAACAAAAAGCATCTCTCATACATTGCTCAAACCGATCAATGTACTCTAGCTCTCCTGCTGGATACTCGATGTATAAAGCATCGTGTAGAGGAATGATAACTTTTAATCCTGCGTCCTGACAAAGCTGGATAGCCTTTCTAAGTATTGCAGCTCCCATTCCTTGTATTGGCATGTTGCCTACCGACCTTATATTGTCGTTATCTCCAAACATGTACCAGCCATCAGGAAGCTTTAAGTATTCTTCTTGACTGTAAAAGTTTTCATTCTCTTTAATCCATGCTGCATAATCTGAGTACGCACTATAAAACTTAGAGATAAGATCTATCGCTTCTTCTTGAGATACATCTCGTCCAGTATCTTGACTGAGCTTTCTTGCAAGTGCAGCAGATCCCATTTGGTAAGAGATCCCTAGAGTGGTAGCTTTGAAGAGATCTCTAGCTTCCTTGTAGTCAGCTTTCTTACCGTCCCAAGGTACAGCTCCAGCAAGCTTTGCAAAGTAAAGATATACATCTCCCGAGTCATAAGCTTTAAGCATATTAGAATCATTACTCAGTAGGGCTGATAGTAAGAACTCTTCTGAAGAATAATCAATAGCAGCAATAGCTTTATTTTTTCTTGGCTCAACTAACGATCTCATCCAGGCAGCTTTTAAATGGATAAAGCCTGTAGCCTTTGGCTGATAACGTGAAGACTGAGCTCCATAGCTATTTAGATAAGCATGAGCTCTATTGTCTTCGCCATAGTAGGAAAAGAAAGTCTCTCGATTTTTTGCCGTCACTGATTTAGGTTTAAATCCATTTAAAGATTGGTTTAATTTTAAATAGCGTAAAAATTGCGCAGGAAAGTTATCTCTTGGGAAGTCATGCCTAAAATGGAAATGCCTTTCAAAAGCATCAAGTGATAGAGAATAGTCTTGAGTAGGAGTCTTATCCCATACAGATGCGTACTTGCTCTCAGAGATCCAGGTCTTAACTGCTTTAGTGTTTAAGGAATACCTCTCAGCTTTTTTATTCCACTTAAAAACTTCCATCTCTGAAAATTGCTCATTGATGTCTTCCTGGCAGTCTTCAATAATCTTAGGAATATTCTTTGTAAAGTTTACAACTTTCTCTCTATTCACTGGATAGCCTAATGCAGAGATCACAGCAGCTCTAGCTACTGACTCTCCTCTCCAGAGCTGCTCCTTTCTAAATTCTTCTTCATCAAATTTAGGAATAATCTTTTTAAAAGCTTCGATCTGTGACCAGTAAAGTTTAACAAGATCTTCAACATCTGACCGAGCGTACTCCAGGATCTCCATCACTTCATCTCGATTATAGTGATGCGTATTTAGAATCAGCCTTCGCATCTCATCTTTCTTTGTAACGTCTTCTGGTCCAACATTACCGAGCAACTTATACATACATCCAAGAAGGTTTACAGGTGGACGATCATGAGCTCTCTTGTCTTCTTGATCTCCATACTTCTTTCTAAAAGTAGTTTTTTCAGTTCCATTGATTAAATGCTTCCCATACCTGTACTTGTCACAATGATTAACTAGCATTTTCCACTCAGCCTGGAGATCAATCCACTTAAAGTTAATTGGATTAAGTCCAAGGGAGATAAGACTTTTTGCTTCAGCATCTACATTAAATGACAAGAAAATGTAGTCATCTCTAAAAAGTTTTAAATGATCCGCATAGTCTTTGATCTGCTTTAAATCTTTGTAAAGCCATACAACTTGGGAAAGCTGCGAGTCGCTTTTTCTGTGAGCTACTGCTACAAGCTCAGGACTCGCATTATGTGAATTTTTGTACTCGAAATCTATTGCTAAAAATTTAGGAGTCATTACTTTCGAGCTCCATGAGCAATAAGATATTCTAGAAGATAGCTTAGATATCCAGGATCATTCTCCTGACCAGTCCTAGCGTTAATCCCTTCAATGTTTTCTTGCACTAGCTCTCTATACTGCTTCATGCGGAGAGTATAACTTCTGTTATCTCTATCAATTTGCAGAGCTTGGTGTAGTAATTTGTCCGAAAAAATTTGCGAAGCTGTGAGCTTCTTGGTAGGTCCCATCTTCTTCTCCTTCGCTCTTGGCTGAGCTATGAATGTTTAATCTACAGATGCAATTGTAAGTCTAATCGGAGCAGAGTTAGGAATAGATAAATAAACTTTTTTACCTGACTTTAAAAGTTTTACTAAGCCTTGCTGTCCTAAAGTCCTACAAACATCTGTAAAAGTTAAATATACCACAGATTTACTGCTATCAAGCTTATTTTGTAAATTATTTAATTCAAGCTTTTTCCTTTTTCCAGTCATTTAGCTTATTCCTTTTTACGTTATAATTTTGTAAACAATCTAGGTCAATCTTTTAAAATGACCTTAGTTAATTACACTTTTCCCTTGCTTTATCGTCTGCCAATAAATTTTATAATTATAAACAATAACGCCACTCTTGTTCATTTTTATGAACTTTATTGTTATTTATTATTCTTTCTCAAGTGAGTATTTACCCTTAAAGGTTAATAGTCTCTTTAATTCTATCCCTTTAGGGATGTGGTATAATGTAACTAAACACCCACAACTTGAAAAAACCGGGGTTTATGGTTACATAAGGTATAATTTCTATTATGCCTTAGAATCCTCTTCCATAGAAAAATCCATGACCGAACCTTCCAAAGCTTTCGTCTACAATATTAAATCTTTCCCAAATATTTTCCCTTGCTGTCGGGAATGGGTTTGAATAACAAAAGCCACCTAGGTAGAAATTGCAATTTTTACAATAATGATACTCTTCGACTAACATATACCCGTCGAAATGTTGCTCTATCTTTGCTAAATTTGAATGAGTTAAACAATGCGGACACCTGTTTGGAAAAAGTAACCACTTTAACTTTCTCAACAAAAGCCAAAATTCATACATTTAAACCTCTCTACGTTATAATAACCGATTATAATTCACTTAGACCGTTCCTTAAATTTATAATCCTTACCCGTAAGCATCGAGAAGCAGAGAAGTAGCCCATTAAGTTTTCCCCTATCGTACTCTTTAAGTTTGCCCTTGGCCCCAAGTTCTTCGATTACAAAAGTTATATCTCTCAAATTCTTAGCTAATCTCACACTGTGGCTACTCACCCCTATCTCCTTGTTTTACGTTATAATAACCGATTATGCCTTACACTTCGTTTATATACTTTCCAATAAGTTTTTACAGATCCTAGAATAAGTTTGAGGATAATTAAATTTAACAAGATCTGTAAGCTGTTCTCTTGTTTTACTGTTTAAAATCTCCATGTCATCAATGCCTTGCATTTCAAACTCGTAACCATTGTCTACAAAACGAATGACAGCAGTACACTCTATGTTAATAATCTCTTCTGTTTTTAGTTTAATCTTATCTTCTATAAATCCTATAAAGCTTGCTTGCATCTCTTACTCCGCAAATGTTAATTCAGCATCACTATCGCTTAATCTTCTAACGTCATAGACTCTCTCACCTTGCCATCTGAAGTTATCAAAGAAGCTGCAAAAGTTTTCCACATTAGGAAAGTGAGATCTGGTATTGCTTGTTTTTTGAAATTTCTTTTTCATGGCAGTATAAGAGATCTCGGATCTCACGTTCTCAGGCTCCCCTCTTTCCTGGTCCATGAGCTCCATGATATCTCGATAAAAGGGAAAGCAAGTAGCCTTAACAATTCTCTCAAAAGTTGGACCACGATAAATCGCATCTGCTGGATACTTATAATCTTTGAAGTTATTCAACACAAAGTAGCCAAGATTAGCGACAAACTCTACATCATTACTAAGCCTCTCATTGTAAGATTTAACAAAATCGACTCCAAACTCTTCAATGATATGCTTCCCTGAATCCTCAAGGAAATAATGTCTTCGATTCGTGGGCTCTGTATAGATGTCCTTCTCCTCATTCGATGTCATAAAAAAGCTAATGACATTGGGAATAGTGACTGCTGCTTTCCCTTTGGGATTTACATAAAGCATATCTTCAACAAATTGCTTCTCAATAGATGCCTGATTCGCTTTCAGTTTATGTTCATCTAGAAAGATCATGCGCTTATTGAAGAAGATATCCTTATGTGGTGTAGTCATAAAATTCTTATCGGTGTACGAAGTATTCTCCATCCCGACAAGATGTCCTGGAATTTTTCCCGTGACTGTAGATTTTCCAGTCCCTTCTCTCTTGTGGACTAATCCGCACAGATTTTTATTGCGATCTGTCAACATGTGGTACAAGACGCAGTAGTATCTCTCGAGACTCTCCGCATCAGCGAATCTTGTCTCAATCATCTTTCTATGATCCTCATGAAGATCTGTTCTCTTGTTGTCACAATGTAGCCACGCTGGAGGAATGTAGGTATTTCTGACCGGATACCTCTTAAGCATCTTGTTATCAATGGCTACTGCTTTGGACTTGTCGTAGTCTGACCGAGTATCGTAAACAAAAACAGTCTGAGGTATATACCTGACTATTTCCTTCCACTCTTTAGAAGACAATTGCTCTCGATACAATGCGAAGTCAATCGGAGCTACTGTATCTTCTCCCTTCCTGCACAGTCCATACCTTCCAGATAAGATATCCACGACAGGCTCATATTCGTCCAGGATCTCTCCTATTGACGCTGCCTCGGG
>Ga0070751_1000918_pt1 | contig 17772 bp, 17 predicted proteins | sample VirMetDEL_Aug_28_FD_78514 | JGI IMG/M metagenome (GOLD analysis project Ga0070751, IMG submission 78514) | Aqueous microbial communities from the Delaware River and Bay under freshwater to marine salinity gradient to study organic matter... | ecosystem: Environmental > Aquatic > Marine > Coastal...
GACGAGACAATGGGCGGAAGCACGGGGGCTATTGTCTACGAGGAGGTAGACTTACTTACCGCGACGGGACTTACCGCTGAGGCGTTCGACTCCTTAGCTAGTTTAGGGGAGCTTACTGTTACCGCACAATGCTCGTTTGAGTCGTATCTTACACCGATTGCTGGCGGGGGACCGTCGGACGGTAGCTACACTTTGGCAACTCAGATGTGGTCGGGATCGGGAGGGACTGGTACGCAGTATTTCCCCGTAGAGGGAGTTGGGGCAGTCAGCACGTCACAAACTACAGGTGGCTCGCAAGTAATGTCGGTTACTTACACAATGGCTGAAGGTGCTCGCTTCCTTCGTTACGGCACTCAGCTTACCCCTACGCTTATTCTTTTCACAGACCTTAGTATAAACCAAGGTTACGCTCTAGCCTCCTATACACGGGTGCATGGGGCAGGGGAGTACCCAATAGCTACGGTTACTTCTAACATAAACGAACCAGACCTTTGGGGCGGCGCCGAAAATGGTGGTGGTTGGGTTGGCAACTTCACGTATTACCCTGGAACGTTCGATCAGGCGGTTGATGTTTACATGGAAGGCTTAGCGGGAATTGGAAACATTCCAGCGTACCGTGGTATGGCTCACATTGTCCTCGGGTCAAATGGGAGCCCGTCCTACATTGGAGAGAGCCCGAACCTTCGCAAGATGGCTTTCGACTGCGCGGTGTACCCCGACAACCTAGTCAGCTACATTGGTAGTAGGATTCGCGTTGGTTACGACGTTAACCCAGCAGAAGCTCTTTATGAAATACTTACAAACTCGTGGCGTGGACTTTCGGTTCCCGCAGAACTTGTTGATATTGATTCTTTCATTACCGCAGCCCTAACGCTGTATACCGAGGGCGCTGGAGTTTCCGTGCAGGTTACCGCTTCTTCTACGGCTAAGAAAGTAATCGGCGAGATCCTACGAACGATAGACGCAATAATGTTCCAAGACCCTACTACGGGCAAGTTCACAATAAAGCTAATCCGCAACGACTACACAGCTGGATCTCTGGCGATATACGACGAGGACGACATTGCGGCGGTGCGCAGCTTGTCAAAAACGTCTTGGGAAGAAGTCGTGTCTGAGGTCAAAGTGTCTTACTCGACACGCGAGAAAGAAACGGGAAAAGTAGCTATTGCTCAGGACATGGCTGTAGCAAATATGATTGGTCGTCGGAAGACGTCGTCTATCTCTTTCCCATTCGTCTACGACGCGACTTTTGCGGCTGTTATAGCTGCGCGGGAGCTGTCGCAGCTTTCAGTACCTTTGCTTAAAGTGCAGCTAGAATTGAACCGCTCTGCGTACAGTATAAAACCTGGCGACGTGTTCAAGATGTCGTTCCCAGAGTACGGCATTTCTGAGGTTATCCTTAGAGCGGTAAAATATGACCTTGGTGAAATGCTCGACAACAAAGTAGTAATAGAATGCGTCGAGGACAAGTTTGGGGTAGGCACTGTCGTGTTTGCCGAACCGGCAGACAGCGCTTGGGCAGACCCCGTTCCCACAGTAACTAACGTCGCATCTACAACGTGGGCAGAGATGCCTTACTTCTTCTCGAGTAATCTCGAGTTTCCTATACTCGACGGGTACGGCGCGGCAATACCTTTCCCGGTTTCTGGCGCTCCCGCAACGTCGACTGGTTTCCGTTTGAACGCGGGTGTGGTATCGGGCACGTTGGACGTTAACGAGCCTAGCAACGCTGCGCTGCCCGTTTACGCTGAACTTGTTAGCCAGTACCTTAACACCGTGGGTTTCGTTACGGGGGTTGACGCTGCTGGTTTGGTAGTAAAGAACGTACTCGGAACTCTTACGGCAGCTACTTCGGCTCAAATTCAATCAGGCAACGCGGGCTTGATTTACGTCGGTGGTGAGTGGATGGGGTACGAGGGCGTAACCGACAATCTAGACGACACCTACATACTTACAAACGTGCACCGCGGGCTGCTAGGAACGCGTCCACTAACTCACTCCGCTGACGCTGCTTTATTCGTTCTCACAACTGATCTTCTTGGAAAAGGAACACTTGGGGACAGCCTTCTTGAGGACGGAACACTTTACTACAAAACGCTGGACATAGCCGAGTCGATTATCCAGGATCCTTTAGGAGTGACAGAAAGCAGTTTCGCACTAAGTGACGTAGCAGATAGACCTTTACGCCCACGGAATCTTCAAGTAGATACTTCTAGGGCGCAACCTTGGGACGTCTCAGCAGACCCCACGGTTACACTTTCTTGGGTACCTTCGAACAGGTCGGTGGGCAGCGTGTCTTTTGAAACTGACGCTTCCGAGACGCCAGACCTTACCGAAGTATACGACGTCGAAGTATGGATTGATGGAGTTGACGAGTCGGTTACTTACGGCGCCACTGGCGTGGCAGGAACGTCTCAAGCTATCGACTTGACGCTAGCTACTGGCTTCGCGGGCGAGCTACGTGTCTACGCGAGGCGCACCGTTGACGATCTTAAAAGTTCTGTGTACTATTCTTTCTACCCTTTCACGTTCGGTAATGCTGAACTGTTGTCAGGTGACGAGCAAATTTCCGGCACCGACGCTGTTCTACTGTCAGGTGACGAACAATCTGGAACCACGGATACCGTGCTTCTGTCAGGCGATGGATGAAGGATAGAAAATGAGTAAACAGATATCCGCTATAACTGCTGTTTCGGGGCTGGATGGTACGGAGAAAGTTCACGCTTTGCAGGGTGCCAATAGCCGCGCAATCACGACCGCGCAAATAGCCGAACTGGCTATTAGTGCAGGGCTCGTGGGAGCTCGCACGTCCCTTACTACTACAACGGTTATTGCGGCTACTACTAACACGATAGTATCGTGGGACGCAGCCGCTTGGGAAGCAAACGGTACTTTCTGGGCTGGGGGAAACCCAACAAGGCTGACCATACCAACTTCCCCCACTATAACTCACGTGCAAGTAACTGCTCACGCTATTGCGCAAGCAGCTGAAGGCGCGGGTGCTGAGGACTTTATCATCCGCATAAAACTTAATGGCGCGATAATCCACAAAGTCATAATAGACAACCAGTTCTGGGGGCCTCCTATGATCTCCAGCGGCCTCATAGCGGTCGTCGCAGGGGATTACTTAGAACTCGAGTTGTGGTCGACTATTGCCTGGGACCTCGACGAGGCCTTGACTTTTATGAGCATTGAATGCTTCAACGAGAACGCCGCGGTAACTACAGGCACGGAGTTCAAAGGATTCCGTGCCACTACTGCCGCCACTCAAGGTGTAACAGGTGCGACCGAGACAGCGGTTACGTTCGGCACCGAGGAGTTTGACACTGAGGGCGCGCTAGCGTCGAACGTGTTCACCGTCCCTGCTGTTCTGGATACCGAGTACGTTAATTTTTCAGCCGGAGTAGAATTCTCCACAGACGAGAACTGGGTTCTTGAGATTCAGCGATCAACTGACGGCGGCTCAAGCTGGCTCGCGGTGGTGAAAATGTCCGGGACACAAGCGCAAGCGTCTGTGTCATCTGGCCCAACGCTAGTGGCTACAGATGAACAGTATCGCGTCGCTGTTACAACGGACGACGCCTCAACAATTCAAGACCTTGGAAACTCTTTCTTCTCCGGTGAGGTATCGCAACGGGCGCGTGCCGCTAACGTCGTCGAGAACACCATCCGCGTCGGTAAAAGTGGTGCAGACTTCGAAACAGTTCAAGAGGCTATTGATAAGATAAATAGCTTAGGAACCGTTTCGGCATCCAACCGTCACCAGATCCTTGTGCATCCTGGTAAGTACATAACGACTGCAACGCTTACGCTGCCCGCATGGTGCACCTTAAAAGGTGCGTCTAAGGGGGCTGTCCAGTTTCAGAACGACACCACTGACTTGTTCACTTGTTCTGGTAACAATTTCTTCGAGGATTTTCTGATTGAGGGTGGAACGTTAAGCACCACTTATGCTTTCGAGTGTAACAACACATCTGGAATCCACATTCGTAATGTTGACATGCTAAACAATGGTGGTACCTCGACACAAAAATTCTTAAATCAGAGCGGCGCGACGTGGTCAGTGTTGTTCATAGAGCGTTGCGTTATCGACTACTACTTCACTTCTGGCTACGCAATATCACTAACTAACTCGGGAGCGGCGGCAAGGTTCTGTGATGTTATAATTAACGACTTATTTCTGGACTCTTATCAGCTTACTGGATTCGGCGGCGGCATACGTGTTCAGGGATGCCAAGACGTTCGGGTGAAACGTTCCACTATTCGTGGCGCGGCGACATGGAACACAGGTATCCGCTTGAACCTTAACGGCGTTACAGGGACGCCTCGGGTTAAGGTGTTCAATAGCGACCTCGAAGGTGGGATAGCGTTGTTCAACGAAGCAGGGACAGAATTTATTCTAGGAGCTGTTGTCACAGACGGCTCGGAATCGTTCTCGGGGACAAAGACAATCAGGTCGGTTGTGGTATGATTATGACTTTACTCGTTCGCTACGCTGCTGGGCGCTTTTTACAACGCGTAGTAGCGACGCTGCCATGGCAAATATGGGCAGCGCTTGCGGTAGTCGTATTTTTAGGCGCGTCAGGCTGGTACATCAATCGCACCGCCTACAATCGCGGCTATGACGAGGCCAACACGCTGTGGCAAGAGGCTACAGACATAGAAACGTTGCGTCAGGCCGAAGCAAACGCTTCGGCTTTGGTTTTCGCGCAAGAAGAAGTAGCGCGGCTACGCGCGGCAAAGGAGGTGGCAGATGCTCACATCGAACGTTTATTGGAAGAAGCTGCGTCTGACCCTGACGCTGATCGTCGCGCCATTGGTTCTGACAGCGTGCGCCGGCTTAACTCCGGTCGTTAAACCACGGCTTGACGAGGCTCCTGAACAGCTTAGCGCGAGCTGCGCCCACCCAGTCAAATTGCCTTCGGGATCGTTGTCGCAGAAACAAGTAGAGACTTTCTGGCTACAGGATCGGGAAGCTCTTCGCATGTGCGGAGTGTCGAAAGACGCTTTGCTCGCGTTCTATAGGAAGCGTGATGGTCTTATTTCCGGTTAGGCGGTGCTAGTCGAAGCTTGGCTAGCGCAGCGTCTAAAAGCACGGTGACGTGCTCAGGAATTTTCTGACGTGCGTTGCGGTAATTAGAAACTGATTGTGCAGTTTTCCGCAGGTGGCTCGCCATCTTGGCATTGGTCCAACCCAGGGATGCCTGCCGACGTTTGAACTCGTCAGGAGTCATTCGGGCCTCTCTTTCGTTAGAATCAGTGGTATCATAAGCGACTTATACTTGACCAGTGATAAAATGAGAACCAACCAACATTTGTGCTTGATTCCGAAAAGTAAATGTCTCACGCGAGTGCGCGTCGCGTGATCGTGACGCGCGCGCTCACGAAAATTTTTTAAAAAAATTCATTTCCCTTGATGCAGCGCAGCATGTGCAGCAGCTAGACGCGTCGTTTCACAAGAATGAGACACTACTATGTCGCGAGTACGTGTTTTTGAGTTTCGACGTGCTTCACGTGTGCGTCGTTTCTAATCAGGTGAAACCTTTGTTCGTCGTTGCACCGTTGACCCTTGATATGCCACAACAGGTCAACGCAACAACACGCCCAACGGAGAACAGCAATGTCCCCCAACGACTTTCTGATATGGAATCCCGACGTCTTCGCAGTCGGTCAAACGAAGTGGAACGTTGATCCATTCAACGACTGGATGTCGCACAACTACCTCGACGAGCACAGGGCTTTCGACACGAACACGCCACTGGCGCGCTTGTGGAACGACGTGTCACGCGAGGACTCAATAGAACGCATGATCGAGTTCGGCGGTCGTCATTGCTACCGCGCGTGGGAGCAAGGACGCGACCGCGCTGACTACATTGCGAACATCATCGAGATGGGGCATGGATCGGTGCTCGAGCATGCAACGATCAACTGGGCGATCCAAGGCGTGAGCCGTTCGCTTAGCTTGGAGCTCGCCCGTCACCGTGTCGGCATCGCGCTCTCGCAAGAGTCGCAGCGCTACGTCGATGCCAAAGACGTGCAGTTCGTCGTCCCGCCCATGCTGATCTGGCTGCAAGGCGGCTGCATCGGCAAGAAGCCGTTCTCGGTCGATTTCCACAATCAATGCTTGAAGTCGCTCGAACAGTACACCAAGCTGCAACAGCGCATCGTTGACAGTATCAAAATAAAGTCGCCTCACACCAAGTCGCTGACGATGATCAAGAAACGCGCGAACGAGGCGGCACGTGCGCACCTACCGAACGCTTGCGAGACTCGTTTCCTGTGGACTACGAACATGCGCCTCCTGCGGCACTTCCTTTGGTTGCGTGGCGGCTCAGGCGCTGATCTTGAAATCCGTCGCCTCGCGGTCGAGCTGCTACATCAGGCGCAGCACATCGCGCCTTCCGTGTTCAACGACATGACGACGCAGTCAATAGACGACGGCTACGGCGTCCCCATCATCGTCGCGGCAGCATAGTGCTCGTTACCGTCGAGAACATGTCCGGCGTGATTGAGGGTCTTGGGTTCGACGAACGCAAGGCTCTCGCTGACCGTTTAAACACCGAGTTCGAGATAGTTGGCAATCGCGTCAAGTTCGCGCCAACCAAATTTGCACTCGACCTTTTGGTGCAGGAATATGGCCCGACGGTGTTCCACGCTGGCTGCCGCTTCGCATGGGCGCATTTCTACAAGGAGCAAACACGCGCAGACGTCGAGTTCGATTGGGTGACGACGCCCTACAATCACCAACGCGAGCTTTGGGCGCAGATCAAGGACCTAGAACACTTCGCTCTCGAATGGGAGATGGGCCTCGGCAAGTCGAAGACGATCCTTGACATCTGCCAATGGGCCTACGCCAAAAAAGAACTCGACGCGCTCCTGGTCGTGACGTTGCCCGGCGTGCATCGGAAGTGGGTGGAAAAGGAGATGCCTGCACACCTGCCGAGGGGCATGGCTGAAGGCGCCTTTTGGAACACCAACATCGTAGACAAAGGCATGTGGACGGGCCCCAACGCTCGCAATCGCACGAGCATCGTGAAGTCGGACAAGTTCGCCATTGCGTCGATCAACTTCGAATCTGTTCACCGCGCGGGCGGGCTCAAATTCTGCGAGCGGTTCCTGCGTTCACGCAAGGCGGGCATGGTGATCGACGAGTCCCAGTATATCAAGACCCCATCAGCCGCGACGACGAAGGCCTGTCTCAAGCTCGGCAAGCTAGCTGAGCGTCGTTGGATCACAACGGGCACGATGTCCACAGGATCGACGCTCGACCCCTATTGCCAGTACTCGTTCCTGTCGCCGTCCATCGTGCAGAACATGTCCTACTACGAGTGGAAGGATCGTTTCGCAATAGAGGAGCAGGTTGGGGACAAGACGTTCGAGGCCTGGGAGTACGACAAGATCACGAAGAAGTCGCGCAAGGTCAACAAGCCAATCATGACAGTGACGGGATTCCGCAACGAGGATCAGATGCGCGCTATGCTCGATCCTTATCGTTCGCGCCTACTCAAAGAGGACTGCCTCGATCTGCCGCCGAAACTGTATCGGATGCGCTCGTTCGTCATGTCCGAGAACATGCGTCGCGCCTACACGCAGATGTCCAAAGAATTCCTGGTCGACCTGAAGGGTGGTCAGGTGATGACTGCGAAGATGGCAATGACCAAACTCGTGCGCCTTCAGCAGATCGCTTGTGGGTTCGTCGTGCCCGACGACCTTGACCCGACCGCCGACGACATCCAAGGCATCGCACTCGACGACAAGAACCCGCGTGTCGAAGCACAAATGGAAGAGCTCGAGAAGGCGCGGAACAAAGGCATCATCTGGTCCTACTCACGCTACTCGTTGCGTGAACTCGAAAAAGCGTTGCGTGACGCCTACGGCTCGAAGTCGGTGGTCACATATCACGGGGGAGTGTCTCCTGAGGACAAAGCACGCGCACTGGACCTTTTCAAAGAAGACCCTACACGGTGGTTCCTCGGCAATCCTATGTCGGCGGGCGTAGGCTTGGACCTCGTCGAAGCGGACACCATGTTCTACTACAATAATTCTTTCAACCTCGGCCTCCGCCTTCAATCGGAAGACCGTTTCCACAGGATCGGGCAAGAAGCCGACTCCTGCACCATCACCGACCTCGAAGCACTTGGAACAATCGACAGGCCTCAATTGCGTTCGCTAAAAGACAAGCGTGACGTCGCGGGAGCAATATCAGGTGACATCCTTAAGCAGTGGTTGACCGAAGCAGTTTAACCGCGTAGAAACATTCCACAAACGGAGCAAAAAATGCCCAAAGTTTACATCGTCAACGAACCAGATGAGTCACGCGTTCCCGCAGGCCGCGCTTCTTGGGATACATCGCCAGCCGCCTTCTTCGGCGAACTGGTCTATGTATTCGAAGCGGCATCACCGCCGCCTGTTCGCAACCGCGACGCAGCAATTGAGCGTGCGCACGACGTCCTCAAGGACGCCGAACAAGGCGACTTCATTGTGTGGGCGGGAGGCGATCCTTTTGGGATGGTCATCGCGGCTGCTGTTCTTGCCGACTACACGGACGGGCAATTTAACTACCTTATGTGGGACCGCATGGCGCGCTCCTACGCTCCGGTCCCTGTTAACATTTACGACAATGGAGAAGAAAATGAGTGACCTAGACGAACTAGCCCAGGCAGGCGAAGGCAACTCTATTGGCGTTGACCTGTCAGCATTGTCAGCACTCGCCATGAAGCAGCTCGACCTCGAAGGCGAGGTTGACAAGCTCGACACCTTGCTGAAAGCAGCGAAGGAGAAGCTGCGCAAGATTCAGGAAGGCGACTTGCCTGATGCGTTGAAAGCCGCTATGATGACGACGTTCGGATTGGAGAATGGCATGACCGTCTCCTACGCCGAGGATCTGAAAATCTCGATCCCGAAGAACAAGAAAGCCGCAGTCATCAAAACGATGCGCGACTGGGGCCGCGGTGCGGCAGTCACGAAACTGTTGACCATCGACCTTGGGAAAGGATCAACGAACGAGAACGCAGAAAAATCCTTGGTCGCGCAGGCCAAAGAAATGGGCGTAGACGCAACCATAGCGGAGGACATCCCGTCGGGAACCGTAAAGGCCGAATTGAAAAAGCGCGCTAAGGAAGGCAAGAACGACAACCTTGCTGACTTCGGCGCGTTCGCTTTCACCAAAGCGACGGTGAAGTAAATCAACGTAACCACCACCGCCATTTAAGGAGAACAACCGATGGCCGACACGAAAGTAGCAACGAAGAAAGAAGCTGGTTTGCCCGCCGAGTTCATGGACGAGCTGGCACAAGCTGGCGAAGATCACAAAGAGATCATGGGCAAAGACGACATGTCGATTCCATTCCTTGGAATTCTGCAGCAGTTATCGCCACAATGCACTAAAGGCAAACCTGAGTTCATGAAGCTGGCCGAACCTTCGGACATTATGAACACGGTGACGCGCGAGTTGTTCAAGACACGCGACGAAGACGACAACCCGCTAGTCGCCATGAACATCTTGCCGATCAACTACAAGCGTTCGTTTATTGAATGGGTTCCACGCGCACAAGGCGGCGGCATCGTGCAGGAGTATTCCGTTGAGGAAGGCCTGTCCATTGTAACGGCTCGGAACGAGTCAAAGCAGGACATCATTCAGCCAGGATCGCCGCTTGGCACGCCGGGCAATCAGTTGAACGATACCCACACGCACTTCGTGTTCCAAATCCACGCGGACGGAACCTACGAACCAATCATCTTGACCATGTCCTCGACGCAGATAAAACCGTCGAAAGACTTGAACAACTTGGTGAGCAAAATCAGTTTGCCCGATGGTCGCGTTGCGCCTCGTTTCTTCGGAATCTATTCCGTGACAACAGCGCAACGCACGAACGACCAAGGCTCCTGGTACGTGTGGCAGTTTGACAAAGTAGACGACGTGCTGAACGCAGGAAAGATGGACATGTTCCGCGCGGCGAAAGCATTCGCTGACGGCATCGCCTCAGGAGAGCACAAGGTCGACCACTCGAAGGCTGAAGGCGAGGCAAATCCTAAGGCCGACCAGACCGACTCTGCAGCGATAGACGGTGACGACGACATTCCGTTCTAATTGAACAGGCGGGCGTTTAAACGCGCCCGCCCACGACGTCAGGCAGTTCCTGCCGACGCTCCTAACTCACAGGGAAAGCACAAGGTAAGTCGTTGATTGGCCCGCAAGTCAGTGGTTGTTCCTAACCCTTCCAGCTTGCGGTGACGAATGCCTAAGGAACAAAGTGAGGAGGCGAGAGCCCGCGCGGACTAGAACCTGGTTCGCATAACCATCGCTCAAGGAGAACGGCGTGTCGAACAATGAACGGTTTTCCGCCCTATTCAGCGGATTTACAGAACGGTACGGACGGTACGACATCTACGGCGGAACGGCGGACGAAGAAAAAGTCCAAGGCCGCGCCCGGACAGTCGACGAAACGTTGACCCAAAAAGAATACGACCTTCACCTTGCGGGAGAAGTTGGCATAGGTGTGATTCCACTACGTTCTGACGACCGCGTAAACTTCGCCGCTATCGACATCGACATCTACAAACAGGACGACCGAAAAGCGCGCAACCTGACCCACGAGGACGTCGCCTTAGCCATGATCGACACACCGTTGATCACGTCGCGGTCGAAGTCGAACGGCATCCACCTTTGGTTATTCTCAAAGGAAGGCGTCCAGGCAAGCCTTGCGACCGATTACTTGAACGCTCAAGCCGCCATCTTAGGCGTCGCGGGCACAGAGGTCTTCCCTAAGCAGACTCGCCGCGCGTCGCCCGACGACGTAGGCAACTGGATAAACCTGCCGTACTTTGGCGGTGAACGTGTCGCGGTCTTCCCAAATCGCAAGCCGGGCGGCGTGACGGAGTTCGTTGATGCCGACCTTGACGTGTTCCTTAAGGTCGCAGAAGGCGAAAGCGAGACAGTCACCGACGACTGGTTGATCTCGAACACCAACCCGGGCGTGTCGCAACGTGACGACGGCGACGACGAGATGAAGCCTATGTTTACCGACGGTCCGCCGTGCCTGCAATCGCTCATAGTTGGCCACCCCGAACGTCGCGCAACCATCCAGCGGAAGTTTGATCGTGGTGAGATAACGGAAGACCAGTTCAACAAGCAGATGACTTTCACGCACCCACAACTCGACAACGGCAACCGCAACAACACGTTCTTCAACGTCGGCGTTTACCTGCGTCGCAGGCTGAAAGAATACGACCAGGAAGCCACGCTGACGCCTGACGAGAAGAAGGACCTTTCAGAGTCGATGGTCGAGGCTCACACGCTTTGGTGCGTCGCTCGTGGCATCGACCCAACCGCGGGCATTAAAAGTGAGCTGCCCACGTTGACGGCGCAGGCCGCAAAAGGCAAATGGGGCTACGCCTGCACGAAGGAGCCGCTCAAAGGCCACTGCAATCGTCGCCTGTGCCTCAAACGCAAGTTCGGGATAGGCACAACCGCGTCAGATTCGGGATCAGAAATAACCAATTTCACCGTCGTTGAGTCCAAAGATCGCCAGTACTACATGGACGTCTTCGACAAACGCATCCACATTGCCGACTCGGTAACGCTTTATTCGCAAACCAAGTTCGGCGAGCAGGTGCTTGCTCAGGCCGATACATTCTGGCAAAATATCGCCGAACCAAAGTACAGGGAAATGATGAACCACCAACTTAAAACCGCCGTCTACGTCAAGCCACCAGCGGAGTCTGATCGTCGTGAGATAATGCTGAACGCGCTGCTTGAGTTCATAGACAAAAAGAAGATTGCCAAAGATAAGAACGACAGCTCCATCTTCTCGGGTCGTGTGATACTATCGGAAGACGGGACGGAAGCCCGTTTCAAACTAGACCAATTCGAGGCATGGTTGCGCGCTCGTGGAATCAGCTGGTCGACGCACCTAGTCACTCAGATGCTTCGCGATGACTTCGGAGTGGTGGGTCGCGGCTCAACTCACATTGGTGGGCGTCAGATTCGCCCCTACCTAGCCAACCTGGTCGCTCTCGACGAGGCGGCTACAGCTCTTGCCGCTGAGATGGCTGGCGATGGGGAGGCTTAAACCCACCTTGATACTTGGCGGTCCCGGCTGCGGTAAGACGACTGCGCTCCTCAAGATTGTTGAGGCGGCGTTCTCCCGTGGCGTTGCACCCGACCGGATCGCCTTCGTCGCCTTCACTAGGAGGGCGGCACAAGAAGCGAAGGAGCGCATGGTGGAGAAGTTTGGTTTGTCAATCGACGACATTCCTTACTTCAAGACTTTGCACTCCTTCGCCTTCACTCAGCTTGACGTCGAACCCGGGCAGATCTTGGACGGCGCCAAACTAGCGGCCTACGCGAAGGCCGAGGGCCTCGAATTGTCCGCCGAGTACGTAGACGAGTTTGGTCAAATTGAAACGACGCCAACGACGGACGACGAGCGAGCATTGACTGCGTTGTCACTCGCCCGCCTGACACGTCGCGACCTCGAGGACGTCATAATTGAAGCAAACCTAGACTACGAATACGTTAGCAAGCTGGCAGACGACTACGAACTGTTCAAGAAGCAATCTCTACTCGTTGACTTCACCGACCTGATTGTCCAGTTCGTTGATGAGGCGACCGTGCCACAATTCGACTTGCTTATTGTTGACGAGGCGCAAGACCTTTCAAAGCTGCAATGGGCGATGGTCGACAAGCTGGCCGACGAGTCAAAAGACGTCTACTTCGCGGGAGACGACGATCAAGCAATCTACTCCTGGGCAGGGGCTGACATCGAGCACTTCTTGAACCTGGACGCTGATCGTGAGGTTCTGCCGACGTCCTACCGTTTGAAGCGCACTGTGTTCGACGCGTGCCAGAACGTGATAAATTGCGTTGACGACCGCTACCCAAAGGATTGGCAGCCGCATGCTGACGGTGGGGAAGTCGACTTCGTTGGGTTCCTTGATCAACTCGACATGTCCGAAGGCACGTGGTTCCTTCTCGCCCGCACGAACTTCTTGGTCAAGAAGTACACGAAGCATCTACGCGCCGAAGGACTGCCTTACATCATGGCGACGCGTCAGGGTCTCAAGTCATCGGTTGAGGTCGAACCAGTGCAGGCAGCACTCGTCTACGAAAACCTGAAGTCAGGCAAGACATTCAACGGTCAGCAGTTGCGCGTCGTGTGGGACAACATCGACACGAAGATCCGCCCAACCACGGGCCCTGTGTTCGAGGATGCTGAGTCGTATGGAATCGACGACCTATGCTCTACTGGATTCGATCCTACCCCCAGCTGGCTCGACGCTCTGTCGATCTCTGGCGGTATGCAGGAGTATATCCGCGCCATTCGTGCGCGTGGTGAAAGTCTGACCAAGCAACCCCGCATCACAGCGAGCACAATCCACGGCGTGAAAGGCGGCGAAGCGGACAACGTCGTGATCAATCAGAAATTGTCAGCGCGCACCTACTCCTCATGGGTCGATTGCGCCCCCAACGAATACCGCGTACTATTCACTGCTATGTCACGGGCAAAGGAACGCCTGATCTTTCTGCATAGCACAAACAAAGCAAACTACGGAGTCGAAAGGATACTGCAATGAGGCCCGCCACAGACAACTACATTTCAGTTCACTCGGGAATCTCGTTCCCGTTCACCAAGCCCAAAGCCGAGCACTTCGACATAAACGACATTGCTCACTCGTTGTCGCTGCAATGTCGCTACAACGGCCATTGCGCGGAATTCTATTCTGTCGCAGAACACAGCGTCCACGTCTCGAAGTGGGTTGCAAGTGAGACAGGATCTGCTCGCAAGGCGTTCGATGCTTTGATGCACGACGGTAGCGAAGCCTACATCTGCGACGTCCCGCGCCCGATCAAGCCATTCCTGGATCCCGGTTACGGCGCGCTCGAGCACACCGTTGAGATGGCCCTTGCCAAGAAATACGGCTTGACGTTCCCGTGGTGCAACGAGATCAAAGTAGCAGACTCTCGCATCTGCCTCGACGAGTATCGGCACCTGTTCGAGGCGCGGCTTGGCCCTTGCACCTGGACCCTGCCATTCTCTGAACCGCTCGGGATAAGGTTGGACCTTTGGGAGCCGAAGGAAGCCAAGCGGCAATTCCTGAGCCAGTTCGCAAACCTCACCAAGGGAGCAGCGTAGTGTTTCGTTCTACCAAAACCTACCAGGACCTTGGTCCTGTAGCGTACAGGCAGTGGCGCGCGGAGTCTCACTGCAACCTGATCCATGGCTACTCGCTTTCGTTCAAGTTCACATTTGAGGCGGCTGATCTCGACGCGCGGAACTGGGTTGTCGACTTCGGTGGACTGCGCCCGTTGAAGCAGATCCTGGAGGACTCGTTCGACCACACGTTGATCGTGGCGGCTGATGATCCACAAATTGACTGGTACCACGAGGCGCAACGTCGTGGCATTGCTCGCGTCGTTGTTTTTGATCACCTAGGTTGCGAGGCTATATCGGACGTAGTGTTCGAGGTCACAGATCAGTGGCTCAAGGACGCGGGGTATGGTGAACGCGTTCGCGTCGTCGAGGTCGAAGTATTCGAGCACGGTGCAAACTCAGCGATGCGCGTCGCGTAAATTATTTCTGGGGCGGGTGTAGATTTCTGTTGCACCCGCCTCAAATAGATGTATAAGCAAGCTATCAACAACGAAACAACGGAGACTTAAAATGACAATCGCAACTCAAATCATCGCCCGACTTAACTCCGCCGACGCAATTTCTAACGGCCTGTCCAACGCCGACGCGCACGAATCCGCGCCGAACGTTGTAACGTTCACTTACCCCGCACCTGTGGTGTCTGGTGCCTGCGTCGGAACGCTAACAATCGCGTCCGATGGCTCGATCTTCGACGACACGATGGACAACGTCCACGCCGACTTCGACGCCTACGTTGCTGATCTTAACTCGATGATGGAGATCTGATCATGGCACACATCCGCAACGACGACAAATTGACTTTCGACAAAACCGAAAACGCCATCCGCTACGTCAAAAACTTGGACGGACGTGTTCGCTTCCAGGTGAACGTCACCGCCTTTTTGCCAACCGAAAACGAGCGCGGCTTTGAAGGTTCGACGTTCATCACAATATCCCGCGCAACGTTCCAAAAAGTCATCGCTGACATGGGACGCACGCTGGTCGACGACCGCGGGGCCAAAATTGTGCTGCGCGTCACTGCATCAACTGGCTATGGAGGCTTGTCCTTCGTTTCACTTTACTAAACCTCAAATCAACTGGAGACTTATCATGGAAAATCAAACTCACACGTTCATTGGTGAACCCCGCACTTTTGCCGACAAAAAAGGCGCGACTAAAGCCGCGATACGCGACCTACAAAAGGTCCCTACCGACATCTTCATTGCTGATTGGGAAGTGCAACCCGCGGGCGAACGTTTCGGCGTGCTAGTGCATCTCGATCACGCGTCTACTGAAAAACTCGAACTCACAACCTTGGAGGGCTTTGCCGTGGTATTTGATCGTGCCGCACCTGTTGACGCTACACCGATCCCAAAACCTGCGCCGTCTAAAAAGCGTCGCTCGGGCGAGATCAACGTGGCGCCAATCGAGGCCTCTGGCTTGCCGAACAACCGCCCAATCGCGGCACGTGCTGGTTCGAAGCAACAGCTTATCATCGACTTGCTGACGGGTGGTTGCAACATGGTCGACCTACGTCGTGTATGCGTTAAACCTGACGGCGTTACGTGGGACGACAATTCGATCCGCTCGGCCCTCTACTTCGACGTACACCAAAAAGGTTACGGTGTGCGCACCGTGTGGGCTGACGACGTACCATCTTACTTCCTTGTCCTGCCCGAGGGCGTTGATGCGCCTACCGAGCCGAAGCAGCCTAAGTCCTAAGACCGTGGTTGATAACCTCATGGCAAATCACTACTAATTGTGGAGGCGCTTACGCGCCTTCACGTGTGATGGAAACCACGAAAGGAAAACCATCTTATGGCATCGAAAGCATTAGTCGTTCTGTCTGGCGGACAGGACTCAACCACGTGCCTGCATTGGGCACTCGCGCAATCGTTCGACGAGGTTCGCGCCGTCGCGTTTGACTACGGGCAGAAGCACGTGATCGAACTCGAGGCGGCAACGAAGATCGCCAAGGACGCAGGCGTCCCCCTCGAGATCGTCAACCTCGGTCCGATCCTCGCCGGTACGTCACCCCTGACCAATCCCGACGAACAACTAGAGCAATACGAAGACGGCGTCCTGCCCGGCGGTCTCGAAAAGACCTTTGTGCCGATGCGGAACCAACTGTTCCTGACCATCGCAGCAAACCGCGCCTACGTCATGGGCGCGACGAATCTCGTCACCGGCGTCTGCGAAGCCGACAACGGCGGCTACCCCGATTGCCGTCGCAACTTCATCGACGCGTTGGAGACCGCAATCAATCGTGGCACGTTCACGGGCGAGGCGGGCACTATCCCACCCCTCAAAATCCACACGCCGCTCATGCTCCTGTCGAAGGCGCAAAGCGTTGACTTGGCTTTGCGTTTAAACGGGGCCTATTCTGCGCTGGCTTGGTCGCACACTGCCTACGATGGCGCCTACCCACCTTTAGGCAGCGATCATGCTACCGTCCTTCGTGCGCAAGGTTTCGAGGAAGCAGGCGTTCCTGATCCACTTATCCTGCGTGCTGCTTGCGAGGGCCTCATGGAATTGCCCGCGTCGTCGAACTACGACGTCGCTCGCGAAGTGACTAAGGCAGGCCCTAAAGGCAAAGCCAAATCGTGGACGTCGCGCGAGTTCGTTGCACTCGTCGAGGAGGCGCTTTAAAGTGAGCGTTTTCAGCGAACGTTTGATTGCCGAGGTTCTACAAAAAATAGAGCCCGGCCATCGCGAGGGGTTGGCGGAAACGCCAGCCCGCGTCGTCAAAGCGTGGAAAACGTGGTTCGGCGGTTACGACATCGAACCAGAGTCTGTGCTGAAGGTGTTCGAGGACGGTGCTGAAGGTGTTGACGAGATGGTTATTGAGGTGGACATTCCATTCTATACTCACTGCGAGCATCACATGGCACCTTTCTTCGGGCTGGCTTCAATCGCATATATCCCGAACGGGAAGGTGCTGGGCTTGTCAAAAATGAACCGGCTCGTTGACGTGTTCGCGCGTCGCCTGCAGGTTCAGGAACGGCTGACCAACCAGATTGCTCAGGCGCTCGACGATCACTTGAAACCTAAAGGCGTTGGCGTGCTACTTCGCGCCCGTCACATGTGCGTTGAGTCCCGGGGTGTTCAGCATCGCGGCTGCTCGACAACGACATCCGCGCTGCGCGGGTGTATCAAGACCGAACCTGACGCGCGGATGGAATTCCTGATGCTCGCCAAAACAAACACGCCTATCTAGGAGGCCAAAATGACCACTGAATACTCGAAACCAGAAAGCCTCGAAAGCCTCGGCTCAGGTTCAGCTGACGCTCGCGAGTGGCCGAAGATGCCACCTGTCCCTGAGCTGCTCGAACGCTTCCCGAACCCCGGCATCTTCAGCCGCTACCCGTCACCCAATCCCATCCAGCTCGGTGGCTACGCCGACCCGATGGAGTTTACCAGCTTGTGCCCAAAGACAGGGCAGCCCGACCACGCGCGGATCGTTGTTCGTTACCAGCCTAAGGAATGGTGCATCGAGTCGAAGTCGTGGAAGCTCTACCTGCAGTCGTTTCGCCTGCATGGCGAATTCCACGAGTCCTGCGTTCAGCGCATCAAGGACGATCTCATTGACCTGATCGACCCTCTATGGATTGAGATCACGGGCGAGTTCACTCCTCGCGGC